>OBXQ01000279.1_pt1 | contig 34970 bp, 36 predicted proteins | sample 1476641 | NCBI WGS metagenome assembly OBXQ01 (sample SAMEA2580174, study PRJEB22360) | human gut metagenome | biome: human gut; feature: human-associated habitat; material: faeces | place: Denmark | collected 2008/2010
GGGGAAATTGGCGCGGAAAGCCGCGTCAAGCTTGCTTGTAAGCGGGTTTTCGCGCCAATTTCCCCATCGGATGGACATCCGATGCTTCTTGACCGGCTTTTTCGGTCAAGAAGAGGAGCCGTCTCAACTGGTATGTGGCGCCATTTTCCCCATCGGATGGACATCCTGTCGAAAAGATCCTGGTCATAAACCAGAGCCTGTCTCATATACTGAGGTAAAAGGAGTGAGGAAGGATGAACCGGAAGGATGAGATTCTGAAATTGTTTCCAAAGGAATTGCGCGCTCTGCTGGGACAGGTCCCGGCGGAGTTTGAGGATATACAGGAGATCCGCCTGCGGGCGGGGCAGCCGGTGATTCTGGTCTGCAAAAACCGGGAGTACATGGTGGGGCGGGGCGGAGAACTGTTGGGGACCGCGGGAGAAGGAACAGATTCCTTCCGGCGCGCGCCCTCTTCCTCCGTCCAGCCCTACCGGGCCACCCGGGAGGAGCTGCGGGCGGCGGTGGACTACATGAGCAGCTATTCCCTCTACGCCGCAGAGGAGGAGCTGCGCCAGGGATTTATCACCGTCCAGGGCGGCCACCGGATCGGGGTGGCGGGCAGGACGGTGGCGGACCGGCAGGGCGTCCGCCTGATGAAATTCATCTCCTTTGTCAATGTGCGGGTGGCCCACCAGGTGAAGGGCTGTGCGGACGGAATCATGCGGTATCTGTACGCGCGGCAGCCCGGACAGCCGGGCCCGCATTTCTGCAACACTCTGATCATCTCGCCGCCGCGGTGCGGAAAGACAACGCTGCTGCGGGATGTGATCCGGCAGGTTTCCGCCGGAAATGCCTTTGCGCCGGGGATGACCGTGGGGGTGGTGGACGAGCGGTCGGAGCTGGGGGCCTGCTATCAGGGCGTCCCGCAAAATGACTTAGGTCCCCGCACCGACGTGCTGGACTGCTGCCCCAAGGATCAGGGGATGATGATGCTGGTGCGCAGCATGGCCCCACAGGTGGTGGCCGTGGACGAGATCGGCAGCGCCGGGGACGTGGAGGCCGTGGGCTATATACAGAGCTGCGGCTGCGCCCTGGCCGCCACGGTTCACGGCGCGTCGCTGGAAGATATTTACAGCAAACCGGCCCTTGGACAGCTGGTGGAGGAGGGCGTGTTCGAGCGCTACATCCTGCTGGAACCGTCCCCGGAAAATGGACGGAACCTGCGGATTCTGGACCGGGATGGGCGGGAGTTGGCGGGACCCCTGGGGCGGCTCCGCCCGGACACGCCGCACCCCCAAACCGTTTCTCATCCAAACGAAAGGCCAGGTGAGCGCATATGTTGCTAAAATATCTCGGCGCGGCCCTGATCCTCATTTCCGCCCCGGGCCTGGGCATGTACCTGGCCGGGCAGTGGAAGGAGCGGCTGCGCTTGCTGGAAAAGCTGCGGCAGATGATCTATTTCCTCAAAGGCGAGATCACCTATAGCCACGCGCCCCTGGCCGAAGCCCTGGAGCGGGTGGGCAGGCGGGGCGGAGGGCCTTTGGGGGACATGTTCGTCCGGGCCTCGGAGCGCATTTGTACCCAGGAGGGCGAGAGCCTTCAGGAAATCTGGAGCGGGGAAACACGGACAATGGCCGCGGGCGCTAAGAATCTGCCCCTGACCAGGGCTGATCTGGAGCAGTTCACTGCCCTTGGGGAGCACCTGGGCTATCTGGACGTGGACATGCAGGAGCGCACGCTGCTTCTGTATCTGGAACAGTTGGATCTGTCCATCGAATATCTGCAGGCGCACCGGCAGGAAAAATGCCGTCTGTATACCAGCCTTGGCGTCATGGGCGGGATTTTTCTCGTCATCGTCATGTGCTGACGGAAGTTAGAAGGAATTGGAGGCAGTCATGGGGGTAAACCTGATATTTAAAATTGCGGCAGTGGGGATTCTGGTTTCCGTCATCTGCCAGGTGTTAAAGCACAGCGGAAGGGAGGAGCAGGCGTTTTTAACCAGCCTGGCGGGCCTGGTGCTGGTGCTTTTCTGGATGGTACCGTACATATATGAACTGTTTGAAACCATAAAAAACCTGTTTGCACTTTAGAAGCGGCAAACCATAGAGGTACGTTCCAAAGCGGGGCGGCGGAGACTGGAAGGAGCGGAGGAATATGACGGTAATAGCCATTGGAGCGGCCGGCATCGCCGCGGTGCTGATGGCGGTGCAGCTCAAGGGAATGAAGGGGGAATACGCCACCTATCTGATTATCGCAGCGGGCTTTTTTATCTTTTTCTACGGAATTTCCAAGCTGGAATCCATCATGGACACGGTGGAGCGGATTCAGGGCTACATCAGGGTGAACAAGGTCTATCTGGCGACGCTGGTCAAGATGATCGGTATCACCTATGTGGCGGAGTTTGCCTCCGGTATCTGCAAGGATGCGGGCTTTGGCTCCCTTGGCACGCAGATCGAGATTTTCGGCAAGCTTTCCATTTTAGCGATCAGCACGCCGATTCTCCTGGCTCTGTTGGAAACCCTGGAGGTATTTCTCACATGACCGGGCGGAGCGCAAAATGCCGCAGGACATGGGCCAGGGGAATCCTGGCGACGGCCCTGATTCTGCTCCTTTGCGGCGCGGGGGGATTCCCGGCGCGCACTTACGGGGCGGAACAGACGCCAACGGCCCGGGAGCGGGAGGAGGAGCGGCGGGATGAGCTGGACGCCGGGGTGGACAGCGCCCTGGGCCAGCTGGACATCGGGGAGGACTTGGACAGGATCCAGGAGTTTCTGGACGCCAGGCTGACGCCGGGGAGCGGGTTTTCCTTCACCTCCATGATGAAATCCCTGCTCACCGGAGACTTGAAATCCGTGCTGGGACAGGCGGGCATGGGCCTGAAGAACAGTCTGGTGAGCGAGGTGCACTCCGCCGGTTCGCTGTTAGCACAGGTGGTGGTCATCGGAATGGTGGGGGCGGTGTTCACCAATTTTTCCTCCGTATTTAAAGGAGGGCATATTTCCGACACCGGCTTTTTCGTCACCTACCTGCTGTTGTTCACCTGCCTGGCCGCCAGTTTCTTCGCCAGCATCGAGATCGCCTCGGACGTGCTGGGGCAGGTGCTGGACTTTGTGAAGCTGCTGATGCCCGCCTATTTTCTGACCGTAGCCTTCTCCGGGGGCAGCGTCTCCGCGGTGGCCCTGTACGAGGCCATGACGGCGGCCGTGACCCTGGTCCAGTGGCTGTGCTGCAATCTGCTGCTCCCGGTGGTGCGCATCTACGTGCTGCTGGTTCTGGCGGGCCATGTGGCCAAGGAGGAGATGCTCAGCAAACTGACGGAGCTTTTGGAGCAGTGGGTGGGCTGGGCCTTAAAAACCCTCATGGGTCTGGTGCTGGGGCTTCAGGTGCTCCAGGGGATGGTGGTGCCCTACGCGGACAGCGCCGGTCAGGCCGGAGTGCGTAAGGTCATTGAAATCATCCCGGGCCTGGGCCAGGGAGCCGGTGCGGTGGCGCAGATGGTGCTGGGCTCCGGCGTGCTGATCAAAAACAGCCTGGGCGCGGCCGCGGTGGTGGTCCTGTTGATCATGACGCTGGTGCCCATCGCCAAGCTGGCGGTGCTGATGCTGTTCTACCAGCTGGCCGCCGCTGTGATGCAGCCGGTGTGCGACAAGCGGGTGGTTTCCTGCGTCAGCGGCGTTTCCTGCGGCCACAAATTACTGCTGAAAATTGTGGTCTCCTCCCTGCTGCTGTTCGTGATCGCCATCGCAATCACCTGCGCGGCCACCAACGTCAACTATTACACGGTCTGAGTCCGGGAAAGGAGGGCGCGCATGACAGCGGTCTACGAGTGGGTGCGCAATATCACCTATTACATGATTTTTATCACCGTGGTGGGTAATCTTCTGGCCGATTCGAAGTATGAAAAATACCTGCGGTTTTTTGCCGGAATTATCCTGATTCTGCTGGTGTTAAAGCCCCTGACCGGGAGCCTGCGGCTGGACGAGCGGATCGCATACCTGTTTGAGTCCATCTCCTTTCAGAAGGAGGCCGACGATTTCAAGGAGAAGCTGTGGGGCATGGAGGACGAGCGCCTGCAGCGGGTCATGAGCACCTATGAGGAGGCGGTGGCAATGGATATCAGAGGTATGGCCGATACCGCCGGATTTTCGGTCCGCAGCGTGAAGGTGACCATTGAGACGGACCGCGATAGCCCGCTCTACGGCCATGTGACGGACCTGTACATGAAGCTGGGACGGCAGAAGGAGGAAAATGCCGCGGGCGGGGGATGGAGTGCGGCGGGCGTAAGCGGCGGGGGGACAGACAGCGGACCCGCAGAGATTCAGATCGAACCCCGGCAAATCCAGGTGGAGCCGGTTCAAATCGGAAGCGGGGCGGCCGGAGGACCAGCGGGGGGCGGCTCAGGCGACCCGGCCGCTGTCCCCGGCGCCCCGGCCCCCGCCCCCGGAGACCCGGCAGCAGTCGTCCCCGAGGCCTCCCGGCCTCTCACCGAAGAGGAAGCAGTTGTGGCTGCGGTGGAACAGAGCCAGATACTGGCGCGGACATTTCCGGCAAATCTGGAAGAGCGGACAAAGATCAATGCATTTATTCGAAAGGTGGCGGGATATTATGGACTTGAGACAGCACATGTCCAGGTGGAATGGGAAGATGACTAAGGAGAAATGGCTGTTTCTGCTGTTTATCGGGGTGGTGCTTATGATTCTGGCTTTTCCGGTGGGAAAGGGCGGGGGCAGCGGCACGGCCGTCTTTTCTAAGCAGAAGGACAGCGGGGCCCAGGTGTCGGAGCTCAAGGGAGCGGAGGACGGCTCGGCTCTCTCCGGGCAGATCCCCTCCGCCTCCCTGGCAGGGCAGAACAGCGCAGGCGGCGCCGGAGGAGGAAGCGGCGGATCAGGAGGAAACGGCGGCCCGGGCGGCGGAACAGGAGCCGGGGCTGCGGGGAACGGCGGACAAAATTCCGGGAACGGCGGAGTAGGAGGCGGCGCTGGCGGCAGCGCCGCGGCCTCCGGTTCGGCGGACAGCTCCGAAGAGAACATCCCGGCCTCCGCAAAGGGGGCGGGGGAATCCGCCTACGAGGCCCAGATGGAGGCGCGGGTCAAGGAGATTCTGCGCCATGTGGACGGCGTTGGGCAGGTGGATGTGATGATCGTGCTCAAATCCTCGGAGGAGAAGGTACTGCGGGTGGACCGCAACAGCAGCGTGAGCGACACAAAGGAGCAGGACTCCCAGGGCGGCACCAGAAGTTCCCAGAGCAGCCAGACCCAGGAGAGCACGGTGCTCTCCGGGGGCGGATCGGGGCAGGGCAGCGTCCCGTTTGTGGAGAAAGAGCTGCGCCCGGAAATCTCCGGGATCGTCATCAGCGCCGCGGGAGGGGGAAGTCCCACGGTAAAAGCCGAAATTTCTGCGGCGATGGAAGCATTATTTGGGCTTCCCCCACATAAAATAAAAGTATTAAAGCGGGTGGAATAAAAGGAGCGTTGAATATGAAGAAGATGAAGCAAGTCAAAGAGCATATGAAAGACATCAACATGAAACGCCTGTTCCGGCGGAATCAGATCATTATCACCACGCTGGCCGTGATGATCGCGGCAGCCGGTTATCTGAATTACGCTGGAAAAAAAGAGCTGGCGGACAGCAATCAGGTCTACGAGGCGGGAGCCATGGATATCTCGGACGAGGATATTCTGGCGGAGAATCAGGCGGTGCTGAACAGTCAGAACGGAGGCCAGCTGCTGGAGATTCCCAGCCTGGATGACCCGGACGACGGCAGCGGACAGGTGGCCCAGAACGGAGCGGACGGACAGCTGGCGGCCCAGGACGGAGCGGGCGGCGAACAGTTAGCCCAGGCCGGGGCGGACGGCGAGCAGCTGGCCCAGGGCGGAGCGGACGGACAGACCACCGCGCCGGACGGCAACGGCGGCCAGCAGGCGGCAGATGCCGACGCGCAGACCGGGCTGGAGAATCCGGGGGAGGCGGTGCTCACCAGCGGGATGAGCGTATCCGACTACATAGCCAATGTGCAGTTGAACCGGGAGCAGATCCGGGCCAAGAACAAGGAGACCCTGATGAGCCTGATCGACAGCACCACCATCGACGACGCCGCAAAACAGCAGGCCATTCAGGACATGATCGACCTGACCGAGGTGTCGGAAAAGGAAAATGCAGCCGAAACCCTGCTCATGGCCAAGGGCTTCTCCGATCCGGTGGTCAGCATCACAAAAGACAAGGTGGACGTGGTGATCAACGCGGCCAGCATCACGGATCCCCAGCGCGCCCAGATCGAGGACATCGTCAAGCGCAAAGCGGAGGTGGCAGCGGACCAGATCGTCATCACGCTGCTGAACCTGGCGGAATAAAACGGAATCGGACCGGAAAAATCGAATCATAACCCAAAAACTCTGGTTTACAGGACCTGCCCGCAGGCGTAAACCAGAGTTTTTTATGTGTATTCCTCCAAAACGGTCCGGTCCCTACCTGCGGAATCCGGCCTCCTCCCGCTGCCGGGCCAGAAGCAGTTCGAAGGTGCCCTCCCTGGACTTGTGCAGGTGGTCCTCCATGGCCAGCGCGGCATTTTCCCAATCCTTTTCCAGGCAGGCCGTCAGGATGCGGACGTGCTCCCCGCAGGTCTCCCTCACGCGCCGGGCCGACAGGGTGCCGGTCAGAATGCGGAACCTCCGGTTCTGATTGTACAGCAGTTCATAATTCTTTTTCAGGTAAATATTGTCGGCGGCTTCCATGATCCACATATGAAAGTCGTCGTCCGCCTGGAAGAACTGCCTGCCGCTTATGTCGGGAAGGGAAAAGAAACGGTGGTACCTGAGAATCTCCGGCTCCTCAAGGGCATCGCCGTACTGCCTCAGGGAGTAGGGCTCCAGCAGCAGTCTCATCTCATAAACCATGCGCACGTCCTTTAGCGTCAGCGGGGAAACCACAATGCCGCGCTTGGGCATGATTTTGATAAGCCCCTCCTGCTCCAAACGCCCCAGCGCATCGCGCACGGGGGTGCGGCTGGTGTTTACCTCCTCGCACAGGTACTCTTCGTTGTAGACTGCGCCGGGAGCGAACTCGCAGTTGATGATTTTCTCTTTGATCACGTTGTATGCCTGCTGTTTTAAATTGCGTGCTGCCATGGACGGCCCCTTTCCGCTGATAAATCCCTGGAGATTGCTGGCTTTATTGTATACGACGGCGTTGGCAAAATCAAGACCGGAGCCCCCGAAAATCCATTGTGCCGGATAAAAATAAACTAATGTATACATAAAATTAAATCAAAATCAGATAAACAAGCTCGAACTATAAAATGAAACCTAAAATATGGTCAAAATGCACAAATAGAATCTATGATTTATCTAAAAATCAAAAAAAATCACAAGCTATCTTGCAAATAAAAATACTGTGTTGTATAATTTGAAATATACAACATGCCGGAACGGCAAAGTATAAAACACAAAGGAGAAGGAACGTATGAAGAAAAGAGTCGTGATTTTTTTGTCAATGTTGATGGCAGTAGGGCTTTTGGCCGGATGCGGCGGGGGAAGCACCGCCGGTGTGACGCAGGCCCCGGGGGAGCAGAAAACAGCGGAAACTGAAGTGAAGGATACAACAGAACAGGAAAAAGAAGCCGCTCCGCTGAATGCGGTCAGCAAGGGCGATATGATCGGAGTATCCCTCACCAGCCGGTCGGCGGAACGCTGGCTGCGCGACGGAAATACCCTGAATGAGGATTTGACGGCGGCCGGCTATCAGGTGGATCTGCAGTACGCGGACAGCAAGCCTGAGATGCAGGTTCAGCAGATTGAAAACATGATATTGAAGGGCTGCAAGGTTCTGATCGTGGCCCCGGTTGACAACAGCGCCCTTTCCTCCGTGTTGGCCACGGCCAAGGAAAACGGAATCGTGGTCATCAACTACGACCTGGGAATCGTGGGCAGCAGCGATATCGATTATTTCGTTGGATTTGACAACTCGAAAGTGGGAACCATGCAGGCTGAAGCCATCATTGAGAAGCTGGGCTTAGACAAAGGCGAGGAAGGCCCCTTCTACATCGAGCTGGTGGCGGGCAGCCTGGCAGAGGCCAACTGCTACATGTATTTTGAAGGAGCGATGGAAGCCTTCAAGCCCTACATGGACGCAGGCAAGCTGGTGGTAAAGAGCGGACAGACCTCCATTGAACAGTGTACGGTGGTGGACTGGAAGCTGGAGCTTCTGACCGCAAGGCTGGACAACCTATTGACCACCTATTATTCCGACGGAACCCTTTTGGACGCGGTGTTAAGCCCCTCCGATTACCTTTCCGGCCCCATTGCCACCAGGCTGGAATCCTTCGGTTACGGCAGCGCGGACATGCCCATGCCGGTGATCACCGGAAACGACGCAACGGAGTCCGTCTGCAAGATGATCGCAACGGACGAGGTATACATGAGCGTATTCAAGGACACCCGCCTTTTAAGCGGGGCCTGCCTGGACATTATTAACGCCCTTGCGGAGGGTAGAGAGCCGGAAGTGACCGACGTTTATACGCCGGACGTATATGAGATTCCCACCATCTTCGTGCCCATGGAGAGCATCACCAAGGAGAACTTAAAGGAGGTTGTGGTGGACTCCGGTATCTTTACCGAGGAACAGATTTTTGGCACAAAATAAATTTCTGCCGGTTCAGGCGAAAGGGAGAGCGGAGTGTCGGATTATATACTTGAAATGAGGAATATCACCAAGGAATTCTTCGGTGTGAAAGCGCTGGACAATGTGGAGTTGAAGGTGAAGCGCGGAGAAATCCACTGCATCGTTGGGGAAAACGGAGCCGGAAAATCCACGCTCATGAATATCCTCAGCGGGACTTACCCCTACGGCTCCTACAGCGGGGATATTGTCTACGACAATGAGATATGCCAGTTCCGCAACATCAAGGACAGCGAGGGAAAGGGGATTGTCATTATCCATCAGGAGCTGGCGCTGATCCCCGGCCTGTCGGTGGCGGAAAACCTGTTTTTGGGAAATGAGCGCCAGAGCCATGGAATCATCGACTGGGACAGGACCAACGAGGAAGCCAAAAAGTGGCTGGATATGGTGGCCTTTAAGGAGGAGGCCACCAGACTGGTGAAGGATGTTGGAATCGGCGCCCAGCAGCTGATTGAGATCGCCAAAGCCCTGGCAAAAAATGTTAAGCTTCTGATATTGGACGAGCCCACGGCGGCGCTTCCGGAGACGGAGGCCAGGCACCTGCTCAATCTGTTAAAGGAGCTGCAAAAGCAGGGGCTTACCAGCATCATTATCACCCATAAGCTCAACGAGGTCTGCTACGTGGGGGACCGGGTGACGATCATCCGCGACGGCTGCACGGTGGGCGGGCTGTCGGAGGAGGAAAAACCGTTTTTGGAAGACATCATTGTGAAGGGCATGGTGGGGCGCGAGATGCTCCACCGCTACCCGGAACGGCCGGATCACTTTGTAAAGCCGGAAGTGGGCTTTGAGATCCGGGAGTGGAACACCTTCCACCCCACCTACGCGGAACAGCAGATCGTGAAAAATGCCAGCCTCAAGGTACACAAGGGGGAGATCGTGGGACTGTACGGCCTGATGGGAGCCGGGAGAACGGAGATGGCCATGAGCGTGTTCGGCCGCTCCTACGGCCAGAAGACAAGCGGCCGGATCTTCAAGGACGGCAAGGAGATCAAACTGCGGTCTGTGGCCGCGGCCATTCAGAAAAAGATCGCTTACATCAGCGAGGACCGGAAAAATTACGGCCTGGTGCTGCCAAAGGACATCCAGTTCAACGTGTCGCTGGCGGGCATCTCCTCCATCGCGGACCGAATGGGCGTGGTGGATGAGAACCAGGACGTGGTGGTGGCGGAGGACTACTCCAAGCGGCTGAATATCCGTTCCACGGGCATTGACCAGCGGGTGGAAAGCCTCTCGGGCGGCAATCAGCAGAAGGTGGTGCTGGCGAAATGGATTTTCACCCACCCGGACGTGCTGATTCTGGACGAGCCCACCCGGGGCATCGACGTGGGGGCCAAGTATGAGATTTACTGCATTATGAACCAGTTGGCCCAGGAGGGCAAGAGCGTGCTGTTCATTTCCTCCGACTTGTCGGAGATCCTGGGCATGTCGGACCGGATCTATGTGATGAACGAGGGGACCATCTGTGCGGAGATGGATGGAAAGACGGCCACCCAGGAATCCGTGATGCAGTGTATTGTGGAGCATAATAAGGAGGAAGGGATATAATGCAGGATATAAAAGCAATGCTGAAAAAACGCGCCAGGCAGAACGGAATGCTGGTCGTCGTCCTGGTGATCGTGCTGTTTTTTCAGGTCATAACCAAGGGGGTCATCTTAAGACCCATGAACATCGCCAACCTGGTGATGCAGAACGCCTACGTGATTATCCTTGCCACCGGCATGATGTGCTGTATCCTGACCGGAGGAAACGTGGATTTGTCGGTGGGTTCTCTCTGTGCGTTCAGCGGCGCGCTCTGCGGCCTGCTGATGATCGGAAAGGGGCTTAACACATGGCTGGTTCTGATGATCGTGTTCGGAGTCGCCATTTTGATCGGAGTCTGGAACGGCGGCTCCATCGCGCGGTTCGCCGTGCCGCCCTATATTGCGACCCTGGCCTCCCAGCTGATCTTCCGGGGCGGCACCTATATCGTGTTAAAGGGCGTTTCCTACACCACTTATCCCCCGGAATTCCTCATGCTGACCACCGGATTTATACCGGATTTCTTCGGCGGCAAGACGCTTCACATCACCACCATGCTGTTGGGCATCGCGGCCTGCGTGATCTGCGTGCTGCTGGACGTGAAGAAGCGGGCGAGAAAGCGCAAATATAAACTGGAGGTGTCCGGAGTCCCGTTCTTCGTGGGCAAGCAGGCGCTGATCTGCGGCGTTATTTTGTGGTTTACCTACTCCCTTGCGGCCTATAAGGGTATGCCGGTGGTTCTGATCAGCGTGGCGCTCATCGTGTTGATTTACAATTTTATTCTGGAAAAGACGGTGGCAGGAAGAAACCTGTACGCGGTGTGCGGAAACCGCAAAGCCGCCAGGCTGTCCGGCATCAACGACGACCGCGTGCTGTTCATCGTTTACCTGAACATGTCGGTTCTGGCCGCAATCGCCGGAATCGTGTTTACGGCCAGAATGAATTCCTGTTCCACCATGATCGGAAACGGCTTTGAGGGCGACGCCATCGCGGCCTGCTTCATCGGCGGAGCTTCGCCCGCCACCGGAAGCGGAACCATTTTGGGAGCGCTGATCGGGGCGCTGGTCATCGGCGTGCTGAATAACGGAATGTCCATCATGGGCGTCCAGTCGGACGTGCAGATGTGCGTCAAGGGGCTGGTGCTGATGATTGCGGTGGTATTTGACCAGATGCAGCGAAAAGGAAGATAAAATCGGAGGTAAGATCATGTTGTACAAAATCAGCCATGACAATGGCTTTCACTATTGGGATGAAAAAAATGAACCGGTTCTGCGCATCCAACCGGGGGACAGCGTGGAGTTTGAGACAAAGGACTGCCTGTGCAATGTGCTCACGGAGCAGAAGAGCGAGCGCTACGACGTGGCCGTGTTCGACAAGGTCAACGTCAACCCGGTAACGGGCCCGGTGTACATCGAAGGAGCCATGCCCGGGGATGTGCTGGAGGTGACCATCGAGGAGATCCGGTTAAAGGACCGGGCGATTGTGACCTGCCAGGAAACCTACGGGCATGTGGGGGACTTCTTTACTGAGACTACCTACAAGATCACGCCGATCCGCGACAATATGGTGGTGTTCGACCGGCATTTGCAGATTCCCTGCGATCCCATGGTGGGCGTGCTGGGAGTCACGGCCAAGGGCCAGCACATCAACTCCAACTTAAACGGCGTCTGGGGCGGAAATATGGACAACACCATGATGCGTCAGGGCGTCACCCTGTATCTGCCCATCGAAGTGGAAGGGGCTCTTGCCGGAACCGGCGACGTACACGCGGTGATGGGGGATGGGGAAATGAACTGTTCCGCGGTGGAGGCTCCCGCCTTCGTGACGCTGAAGTTCAACGTGCGTAAGGACATCCGGATCAACGAGCCGGTGCTCTGCACCCAGACCCATTTTGTGACCGTCGCAACCCGCCCCACGGCGGACGAGGCCATACGGGACAGCACCCGCGAGATGTTCCGGTACATAAAAGAGCATACCGAACTGGACCCGGAGGAGATTTCCATGCTGATGACGGCCATCGGAAACAACGAGGTGTGCGTGGCCTGCGGCGAGGACAGTAAGACGATGCGTTTTACCATGCCCTGGTACGCCCTCAAGGCGTACGGATTCAGCGCGTTTTAGGAACAGAACATTAGAAAGATAGAGGGATGGAGGATGGAATGCAGAAGCATTAGAATAAACGCTCCCGGGGAAGTGGAGATCATCCGGACGGAGATTCCGGCCCCGGGAAAGGACGAGGCGCTGTTAAAGGTGCTGTATGGGGGAATCTGCGGTTCGGATCTGGGCAGCTACCGGGGGACCTTCGCATATTTTGATTACCCCAGGATACCGGGCCACGAGTTTTCGGCGGAAATCGTTGAGATCGACGAGGAAAATGCCTACGGTCTGAAAAAGGGCATGATCGTGACCTGCAACCCGTATTACAACTGTGGAAAATGCTATTCCTGCCAGAGAGGTCTGGTAAACTGCTGCGAGCACAACGAAACCCTGGGCTGCCAGCGGGACGGGGCGTTCAGCGATTACGTGGTGATGCCGCTGGAGCGCATCTACGACGGAAAGGGCCTGCCCGCCAGGACCCTGGCGCTGATCGAGCCGTTTTGCATCAGCTACCACGGCGTGAAGCGGGCGGATTTGAAGGCCGGGGACAAGGTGCTGGTGATCGGCGCCGGAACCATCGGCATACTGGCGGCCATGGCGGCCAAGGAGCAGGGCGGAGAGGTGACCATCTGCGACGTGGCACAGGGGAAGCTGGACCTGGCCCGTGGCTTCGGCCTGGATCAGTTTATCCTGAATCACGGCGACAAAACCTTCGCGGACCAGGTGCGCCAGGCCACGGGGGCCAACGGATTCGACGTTGTGATCGAGGCGGTGGGGCTGCCCTCCACCTTTGAGAACTGCATCGAGGCGGCGGCGTTTGGCGGCAAGATCGTGCTCATCGGAGTGGGCAAGGAGAATCTGGATTTCAATTTCACCATGATCCAGAAAAAGGAACTCAACATTTTCGGCTCCAGAAACGCGCGCAAGGAAGACTTTGAACAGCTCATCGAGCTGGTCCGGGGCGGAGGCGTGGATCTGGAAAAGGTGGTGACCGACGAGTACCCCTTCGAGGAGGCGGAGCGGGCCTTCCGGGAATTTTCGGAAAATGCGGGGAAGATGTTGAAGGTTGTGATCCGGTTCGCCGGATGAGATTGGAGCAGCCCGTTTCGCGCTGCTGCAAAGAGGAAATTTTAGGGGCCGGGCCGCAGCGCCGGTCTGTGAAAGCGGGTGGGGCTTGGTATGGATTTAAAGGATGCTTTTCTGTTTAAGAGCAGGCAGAGGCGGCAGCGAGAGGAAGCGGAATATCAGGAGCGGATTTTCCACCTGGGACAGGGGCACCGGGAGGCGGTGCTGCAAAGGTTGAAATCCCTGATCCGCGAGGAAAAGACGGAGGCGGAGCTGATCTATCTCTACACCTGCGTGAAGGATATTTACACCGCCGCCAGGCCCGGGGAGCGGGAGGAAGCATTGGGGGAGTGGTATGAAACCACATACCTGTTCCCGGAGGATAAAAAACGCCTCATCGCCCTGGTGCTTCTGGAGTCCGGCGTCTCCGGCCCGGATGGTATTCCGGAGGCGGAATCGGTGGAGAAGGCGGCGGAGAGCTGGGGGTAGCGGCGCGGAGTCGCTGCCGCAAAGGCTTTTGGACCGCGTCGCATCATCCGCACCGCCGTACCCTGAAATCTGTAGTGTAAAGTAAAATCCCGCAAGGCGGAGGTTGTTCTTACGACAGCCCGGTCCTGCGGGATTTTTCTGTCCTCCTCTAACCCGGCCGCGCGCCCCAGGACCCTATACAGGCAATAAACAGGATTGACTATTGATCCGCTTTCTGCTATGCTGTCATTGTTGGTTAGAAAAAACTAACCCCTAAAATCAATCCAACAGAGAGCAAGGAGAATGCAGATTGACATACATATGGATCAACCCGGTGACGGAGCACATGTACCAGGTCTCCACGCTGGAAGCGTTTTTAGAGAGGCACGGCCTGACGCGGGTGCGCTGCCGCGGGGACTGGGGAGCGGTTGTGCGTGAGAAATACCGAATCCGGGCAAGCGAGACGGAGGGGACGGTGGTGGATGCCCGCTGCCCCATGGCCTGTAATCTGGCCAGAGAGCTGACGCAGGGTTCTGCGCCCGAAGGAATACCGGGGAATTTCCACATTCCGGACATTGAACCCATCCTCATCCACTGCGCCAGAGAGATCAGCGCCCGGGAGGACTTAAAGGGAAGCCCAAAGCTCATCACCGCCCCCTGCCGGGCGCTGGCTGAGGCCGGGAACGCGCTGGAGCTTGCGGACACGCGCTTTTTGACCTGGAACGGGCTTATGGAGTCCGTGGGGGAGATCCTCCCGGGGGACCCGCCGGAGGACAGCCCCATCCCGCCGGGATTTTTTGACAGCCTTGGGCTGGAGATGGACAGCCTCACGGGCCGCGGCCCTATCGAGGCGTACATCCGCGCAGGGGGCCGGGACGAGGCGCGGCTGGCGGAGCTTTTGTACTGTGAAAATGGCTGCCACAATGGAGACGGGGTGGTAAGAAATGGGTGACAGATGGAAGAAAATAGCGGCTCCGGCCCTGGGGATCGCCGTTCTGCTGGTTCTCTGGTACGCCGTGTGCCGGGCGGGTATTTTCAGCGCCTACGTTTTGCCTCCGCCGGCCAAGGTCCTGAACAGCTTTTTCAGGATGCTGAAAACCGGCGAGTTGTGGCAGGACGTGTGGATCAGCTTTCTCCGGGTGATGAAGGGATTTTCCATCGCCTTTGTGCTGGCGTTTCTGCTGGGCATGGTCCGGGCTCTTCTGCCGTCTGCGGAGGGATATTACGAGTATGTGGTCCAGTTTTTCCGCAACGTGCCGCCGTTAAGTATGATTCCCCTGCTGATCCTCTGGTGCGGAATCGGGGAGACCACCAAGACGGTGATTATCGTGCTGGCCTCATTTTTCCCCATGTATTTAAACATTGTCAAGGGATTTACCGGCTGTGACCGGAAGCTGTTGGAGGTTGGGGATATGTTCGGTTACTCCCGGACCCGCAAATTCATACGGATCGTGCTTCCCTACGCGGCGGCCGACATTCTGGTGGGGATGCGGATCGGTCTGGGCTACAGCTGGCGGGCGATCATCGGCGCCGAGATGGTGGCCGCGTCCACCGGGCTTGGGCACATGATCCTGTTCGCCCAGCAGATGTCCAGGACCGACAAGGTGATCGTGGGCATTCTGGTGATCGGCGCGGTAGGGTATGGGACGGACCGCGTGTTCGGTCTGGTCATCGGCAAATTACTGAAAGGACGCTGTGACAATGGCTGGAATTGAGCTCATAAACGTACACAAACAATACCGGGTGGAGGACCGCACGGTCCCGGTGCTGCGCGGCATCGGCCTTCAGATTCCGGAGCGGCAGATCACCGTGATTCTGGGCCGCAGCGGCTGCGGGAAAACCACGCTGCTGCGCCTGACCGGTGGCCTGGAGGAGGCGGACGCAGGGGAGATCCGCTACGAAGGCCCCCACCGCACCGCTTTCGTGTTCCAGGAGCCCAGGCTGATGCCGTGGCTGACCGTGTGGGGAAATGTGATCTTCGGCCTGGAGAAGCGGGAGACCAGCCGGAAAAAGGTGGAGGACATTATCGCCACCGTGGGGCTGACCGGATTTGAGAAGGCTTATCCGTCCCAGCTCTCCGGCGGAATGCAGCAGCGGACCGCCATCGCCCGCGCCCTGGCCTACCAGCCGTCCTTTATCATGATGGACGAGCCGTTTGCGGCTCTGGACTATTTTACCAGGGAGCAGATGCAGCGGGAGCTTTTGCGGGTGCAGCAAAAGCAGGGCAGCAGCATCCTGTTTGTGACCCACAGCATCGACGAGGCGCTGATTCTGGGCCACCGGATCGTAGTGATTGAGAACGGGCTGGTAAAGGCCCAATACCAGGTGCCGGAATCCGCCGGAGACCGGAACCTGCTGGACGACACGTTTATTTCCCTGAAACGGGATATTATAAAAAGCCTGTAGTTCTGTGGGCGTTCGCGGCCGCAGGATTCACATAAGAATTTAAGGAGGATTAAATTATGAAAAAAATGGTTGCAATGGGACTGGCGGTCTGCATGGGGGTCATGTCCCTTTCCGGCTGCGCGGGCGGAAGTAAAAACGCTGCCGCCGGGGGAGAACAGACTGCGGCGGAGCAGACTGTGACGGGAGAGAACGGAGCAGACCAGGGCGGAGCGGGCCAGGATGGGTCAGGCCAGAGCGGAGCAGAGCAGGCCGGGTCAGGCCAGAGCGGAGCGGAGCAGGGCGGGTCAGACCAGACCGGAGCGCAGAAGGCCGCTTCCGGCTTGGACAAGCTGGTGTTCACCTACGTGACCTCGCCCTTAAACGTGCCCACCATCATCGAGCGGAACCAGAATATTTTCGCGGAGGACTTCGGGAAAATGGGGATTTCCGTGGAGTACGCGGAGATCAATTCCGGGGCAGACCAGACCCAGGCGCTGGCTTCCGGCGATGTGCAGGTGCTTTACGCGGTGGGAGCCACCTCGGTGATCCTGTCCGCGGCCAACGGGGCGGATATCAAGGTGCTCAACATGTACAGCCGTTCCCCAAAAGCGTTTTCCATGTACGCTAAGGACGACAGCCTGACAAGCCCTGAGAGCCTGAAGGGCAAGACCGTCGCAGGCCCGGCGGGGACCAACCTTCACGAGCTGCTGGCAGCCTACCTGGCCACCGGGGGTATGACCATTCAGGATGTCAACTATGTGAATATGTCCATCCCGGACGCCAAAGCGGGGCTGGACGGCGGCAGCGTGGACGTGGCTCTGATTGCAGGCGCCACGGCTTACCAGGCGCAGCAGCAGGGATACCACATGGTGGCGGACGGCGAGGGCCTGATCAAGGCGATCATCGCGGTGGCCGTCCGGGAAGATTTTTACAATGAAAACCGGGATGTGATCGACCGCCTGATGGCGGATCAGGAGAAGATCGCCGCTTTCATGAGAGACAACCAGGAGGAGACTTTAAAGATTGTGGCACAGGAGCTGGATCTGGACGAGCAGGCCGTGAAGGACATGTACGCCTGCTATGATTTCTCCCTAGATGTAAGCGACGAGGACCGCGCGGGCTTCCAGAAAACGGCCGACTTCATGCTGGAGGCCGGTATGATCGAGGAACCGCTGGATGTAAACACGCTATTTTTCCAATAATAGGGGATCAAATTTCAGAACGGATGAAAGGCACCTGCCTCCGGAGCTCCGGTTTGCTCCGGGCGGCGGGTGTCTTTTTTGCTGGGGAGGCCGGGCCGGGAAGCGGCCGGCACGGCGGGGAGAAACGCGATAAAAACGAATTAAGCCTATGCAAATTCGCGGATATTTGTTATAATAAAACCAATTAGGGCCATATTCCGGACGTTTAACGCCGGAGGCGCCGGATTTATGCGCGGCGCGGCGAATTATATCAGACAGGAGGTATTTGTTGTGGCGGAAGCGGAGAATCGCAGTACCCATAAAGTATATGAGAAAGACAAGATCGGAGAAGTCCAGATTGCAGACGAGGTGGTGGCGATCATCGCCGGGCTGGCGGCCACGGAGGTGGAAGGCGTCGCGTCCATGGCGGGCAACATCACCAACGAGCTGGTTGGCAAGCTGGGCATGAAGAATCTGAGCAAGGGCGTCAAGGTGGAGGTGACGGAGGAGCACGTTTCCGTGGATCTCTCCCTGTATATCCGGTTCGGATATAACATCCCCGAGGTCAGCGAGAAGGTACAGGACAAGGTGCGCACGGCCATCGAGAATATGACCGGGCTTACCGTGCTGGATGTGAACATCAAAATTGCCGGCGTCAGCATGGACGAAAACCGGTAATTACATGGCCTGCACGGCCTGATACCAGACTCCCCGGACATGGGCGCCGGGGAGTTTTATACATTTTTAATTGTTTTTATGCATTGAATTTGGTATAATCAAGGAAACGTATCACTTATCATCAGCCTGTCGGCTAATGACAAGGTATATCAAGGAAACGTATCACTTATCATCAGCCTGTCGGCTGACGACAAGGTATAATCAAGGAAACCCCAGGTACCCGGTCCGGGAGGGACCGCCTTTGCCGGGGATCCACTATGGAATGAAGAAAGGAAACCAACGAAATGACCAGAAGAGAATTGCGGGAACACTGCTTTAAGATGCTGTTTTCCGCTGACTTCTACCCCTCGGCGGAGGAAGTGAAGGAGCAGCTTAAGCAGTATTTCAACGCGCCCGAGGAGGATGATGTGGACCCCAAGGGGGATGTGACGATCCTGCATAAGGTGGAGATAAAGGAGGAGGACAGCCGTTACCTGGAAAAACGCGTGGCCGGGATTATGGACAAGATTCCGGAGATCGACGGCCAGATCAACGAAGTGGCGGCCGGCTGGCGCACCAAGCGCATGGGCAAGGTGGAGCTGACGATCCTGCGCCTGGCGCTGTTCGAGATGAAGTACGACGATTCCATCCCGGAGAAGGTGGCCATCAACGAGGCGGTGGAGCTTGCCAAGAAGTTCGGCGGCGACGAGTCACCGTCCTTCGTCAACGGTATCCTGGCGAAATTCGCCGGCAAGGCTGCCGGCAGAACCGGCGGCGAAGCGGAGGCGGACAAGCCTGCCGGCTCCGCGGCCAATCCGGAGGCCGCTTCACCGGCCAATCCGGAAGCCGTCTCCCCATCCCCCGAAGAACCTGAAAAGACCGGAACGGAAAAAGCATAAGGCGGCGGAAACATGGGGAGTATTTATACTGTATCGCAGGTGAATTCCTACATTAAAAACATGTTTACCCAGGATTTTGCCCTGAACAAAATATCCGTCAAGGGAGAGGTTTCCAACTGCAAATACCACCCATCGGGCCATATATATTTCACATTGAAGGACGGCGGCTCCCAGATCGGAGCCGTGATGTTTGCCTCCCAGAGGAAAAATCTGGGATTCAGGATGGAGGAAGGCCAGCAGGTGGTGGCGGAGGGAACCGTGGACGTGTACGAGCGGGACGGAAAATACCAGCTCTACGCCAGGTCCGTTACGCTGGACGGCACCGGCGATCTCTTCCGCAGATTCGAACAGCTTAGAAACGAGCTGGAGGAGATGGGGATGTTCGACGGCTGTTACAAGCAGCCCATTCCCAGATACGCAAAGCGCGTTGGCGTGGTGACGGCCAGCACAGGGGCGGCCATCCGGGACATCATGAACATTTCCGCCCGGCGCAACCCTTACGTCCAGCTGATTCTGTATCCGGCTCTGGTCCAGGGGGCCGGGGCCAAATACAGCATTGTGAAGGGCATACAGACCCTGGACCGTATGAATCTGGACGTGATCATCGTCGGCAGAGGCGGCGGCTCCATCGAGGATTTGTGGGCCTTTAACGAGGAGATGGTGGCGCGTGCGATTTTCGAGTGCGGAACGCCGGTGATCTCAGCGGTTGGCCACGAGACGGATGTGACCATTGCGGACTATGTGGCGGACATGCGCGCCCCCACGCCCTCGGCGGCGGCGGAGCTGGCCGTGTTCGACTACAGCCAGTTTGAGGCCCAGACGGACCTCTACCGGAGAACCTTAAACCGGGGCATGGAGCGCAGGCTGGAGCGGGTGCGCTACCGCCTGAACCAGGACGTGCTGCGCCTGAAAATGCACCACCCGGAGCGGCAGCTCAACGAGAAACGCCAGCGCCTGGCCGACCTGGAGGACCGCATGGGGCGGATCATGGAGCGGCGGGTCACCGCCGGACGGCACACACCCTGACCTCCGGCCAGCTCTCCAGTCGCTGTCGCCTCTGGAGCAGATCAGCCGCGGCTACGGATTCATCACCGACGGCGGGGGAAAACGCCTGGAGTCCGTTTCCCAGGTAAAGCCCGGGGACCGGATCACTGTCCGGGTGCGGGACGGAAGAGCCGTCGCCCGCGTGGAGGAGACGGAATCCTTAGATGATAGGAAAGGCGGAGAGCTGACATGACGAAAAGCGCAAAGAGCGCCGGAGGTCAGGAGACGGCCGGCAGAGAGCCGGGCATCGAGGAGACCTTCGAGGCGTTGGAAGAGATGGTTAAAAAACTGGAGGACGGCGAGAACACCCTGGAAGAATCCTTTGCCTGCTACGAGCAGGGGATGAAGCTGGTGAAAACGCTGAACGCACAGATTGACAAAGTGGAAAAACAAATTCTGATATTGAGCGAGGGTGATGAACATGAGTGATATGGAACAGTTTAAAGCAGAAATGGAGCGCAGGACAAAGGAGATCGAGCAGATAATCGAGCCGTACCTGCCGGAGGAGACCGGGCATCAGAAGACGGTGCTTGAGGCCATGAATTACAGCATGAAGGCCGGCGGAAAGCGCCTGCGCCCCATGCTTATGCAGGAGGTCTGCCGACTGTTCACCGGGGATGTGCTGGACTGCGTGATCCCCTTTATGGCGGCGGTGGAGATGATTCACACGTCCTCGCTGGTTCACGACGACTTGCCGTGTATGGACGACGACCGTCTGCGCCGTGGCAAGCCCAGCACCTGGGCGGAGTACGGCGAGGACATCGGCGTGCTGACCGGCGACGCGCTGATGATGTATGCCTTTGAGACGGCGGCCAGGGCCTTTGAGACCAGCATCGACCCCGATGAGATTTCCGCCATCGGGCGCTCCATCGGCATTTTAGCCCACAAGACCGGCGCCTTCGGCATGATCGGCGGCCAGACCGTGGATGTGGAGCTGGCGGGCAGCGATATTCCCAGGGACAAGCTGGATTTCATCTACCGCTTAAAGACCGGCGCGCTGTTGGAGGCTTCCATGCTGATCGGCGCGGTGCTGGGCGGAGCTGCGGAGGAGGACTGCAAGATCGTGGAGCGCCTGGCGTCCCACATCGGCATGGCGTTCCAGATTCAGGACGACATCCTGGACGTGACCGGCAGCGAGGCGGAGCTTGGCAAGCCCGCAGGCAGCGATGCGCGCAACGGCAAGACCACTTATGTGACCCTGGAAGGACTGGAGAAGGCGAAGAAGGACGTAGAGCAGCTGTCCGCACAGGCCATCGAGGATCTGGAACAGCTTCCGGGCAACAACGAATTTTTGGAGAATCTGATCCGTATGCTGATGGATCGCAAAAAATAAGCCGGAGTAAGAAGGATTTCAGAACATGATATTGGAACAGATAAAAGGTCCGCAGGACATCAAGCAGATGTCCCTGGAAGAGCTGGGGCAGCTCGCACAGGAGATAAGAGCGTTTTTAATCGAGAAGATCAGCCACACGGGAGGCCATCTGGCCTCAAACCTTGGCGTGGTCGAGCTTACCATTGCGATGTACCGGACCTTTGACCTGCCGGAAGACAAGGTCATATGGGACGTGGGGCATCAGTCCTACACCCACAAAATTTTAAGCGGGCGCATGGCGGAATTCGACGAGCTGCGCCAGTACGGAGGGCTCTCCGGCTTTCCCAAGCGCAAGGAGAGCCCCTACGATTGTTTTGACACCGGTCACAGCTCCACCTCCATCTCCGCGGGCCTTGGCATCGCCCAGGGGCGGGATATCCTGGGGCAGGACTACGAGGTGGTCTCCGTGATCGGAGACGGAGCCTTAACCGGCGGAATGGCCTACGAGGCATTGAACAACGCGGCGCGTATGAAGAAGAATTTCATCATCGTGCTCAACGACAATAAAATGTCCATTTCCGAGAACGTGGGCGGAATGTCGCGCTATCTGAACGGCCTGAGAACGGGCAGCGGCTACAACGACCTGAAGAAAAACGTGGCCAATGCCCTGGACCGGATTCCCGTGGTGGGCGCGCCCATGATCGACAAGATCAAGCGCACCAAGAACAGCATCAAGCAGCTGTTTATCCCGGGGATGCTCTTTGAGAATATGGGCATCACCTATCTGGGGCCGGTGGACGGGCACAACATTTCCCAGCTCTGCAAGGTGTTCCGGGAGGCGAAAAAGCTGGATCACGCGGTGCTGGTGCACGTTTTGACCAAAAAGGGCAAGGGCTACAAGCCAGCGGAGAAAAATCCGTCCCGTTTCCACGGGGTGGACCCCTTTGACGTGACCACGGGGAAATCCCTGAAGGAGAAACCGTATCCCAGCTACACCGAGGTATTTTCCCGCAAGCTCTGCCAGCTGGCGGCGGAGCGCCCCAATGTGGTGGCGCTGACAGCGGCCATGCCGGACGGCACGGGCCTTTCCGCTTTTGCCCGGCATTATCCGGGGCGTTTCTTTGATGTGGGGATTGCCGAAGCCCACGCGGTTACTTCGGCGGCAGGGATGGCCGCAGCCGGTTTGAAGCCGGTGGTAGCGGTCTATTCGTCGTTTCTCCAGCGGGCCTACGACCAGGTACTGCACGACGTCTGTATCCAGGATCTTCCGGTGGTGTTCGCTGTGGACCGGGCCGGGCTGGTGGGCAGCGACGGTGAGACCCATCAGGGAATCTTCGACTACTCCTTTTTGACCTCCATCCCCAACATGAGCGTCATGGCGCCCAAGAATCTGTGGGAGCTGCGCGCCATGCTGGAATTTTCCATGGATTACAACCGCCCCTTGGCCATCCGCTATCCCCGGGGCGAGGCTTACCGGGGCCTGCGGGATTTCCGGGAACCCATTGTCTATGGCAGGGGGGAAATGCTCTACGAGGAGGAGGGGATCGCCCTTTTAGCCGTGGGTAGTATGGTCAGCACAGCAGAGCACATCCGGCAGAAGCTGAAGGCCGAGGGCCGTTCCTGTACCCTGGCCAACGGGCGTTTTGTGAAACCCTTCGACCGGGAGCTGGTGGACCGCCTGGCGGAGCGGCACAAGGTGATCATCACCCTGGAGGAGAACGTGCTGCAGGGGGGATACGGCCTGCAGGTTACTGCCTATATCCACGAGCATTATCCCCACCGCAGGGTGCTGAATATCGGGCTTCCCGACGCGTATGTGGAACACGGAAACGTGTCCGTGCTGCGGGAGGGCCTGGGCATCGACAGCGATTCCATTATAAAGACCATGAAGAGCAGGGGATATTTGGATTAGCGCGCGGAACTTTGCGGCGGCAAAACCCGACGGGCCGCGCGTCCGGAATTTTAGAAGAAAAGAGAGGAACTTTAGCGGGATGAAAGAACGGTTGGACGTACTCCTGGTGCAGAGAAATCTGGCGCCCTCCAGGGAGAAGGCGAAGGCGCTGATCATGTCGGGCATCGTCTATGTGGACGGGCAGAAGGAGGATAAGGCGGGCACGCAGTTCGATGAGGCGGCCGCCATCGAGGTGCGGGGAAGCACCCTCAAATATGTGAGCCGCGGCGGCCTTAAGCTGGAGAAAGCCATGACGCATTTCGGCGTGGAGCCGGCAGGAAAGGTCTGCATGGACGTGGGCGCCTCCACCGGCGGCTTCACGGACTGTATGCTGCAAAATGGCGCGGTGAAGGTCTATTCCGTGGACGTGGGCCACGGGCAGCTGGACTGGAAGCTGCGCAACGACGAGCGGGTGGTCTGTATGGAAAAGACCAATATCCGCTACGTGACCCCCTCCGATATCGCGGACCCCATCGCCCTTGCCAGCATCGACGTCTCCTTCATTTCCCTGACCAAAGTATTGGGGCCGGTGCGGGAACTGCTGACCGGGGACGGACAGGTGGTCTGCCTGATCAAACCCCAGTTTGAGGCCGGACGCGAGAAGGTCGGCAAAAAAGGTGTGGTGCGGGAACGGTCCGTGCACCTGGAGGTGATCCGCATGGTGGTAAGCTATGCGGTGGAAAACGGTTTTAAGGTGTTGAATCTGGAATACTCGCCCATCAAGGGACCGGAGGGGAACATCGAGTATCTGCTCCATCTGCAGAAGCTCTCCGGAGGGGACACGCCCCAGAGGCCGGAGGACCTTCCCGTGGATCCCGCAGCCGTGGTGGAAGCGGCCCACTCGCAGCTGGACTAGAGGATGGGGGACGGTATGAGACACTTTTATATAATTGCCAATTATGACAAAGAATATGTGCTCGAGGCGGAGACTTTTATCCGCTCCTATCTGGAAGGGAAGGGCGCGCAGTGCACGGTGCAGCCGGCATTTCCTCAGGACTGCTTAAACCGGCACACCGGGAGCGCCATGGTGCCGCCGGAGGTCCAGTGTGTGATCACCATCGGCGGGGACGGCACCCTGATCCAGGCGGCCAGGGATCTGGCCGGGCGGGATATCCCGATGGTGGGCGTGAACCGGGGCCATCTGGGCTTCCTAAACCAGATCAGCCGCCAGGAGGACATCGCTCCGGTGATGGACGCGCTGCTGGAGGACCGCTATCAGCTGGAATCACGCATGATGATTCAGGGGGAGGCCGTGCGGGACGGGCAGACCGTGATGTGCGACATTGCGCTCAACGAGATCGCCGTGACCCGCAAGGACGCCTTAAAGGCGTTGCGCTTCAAGGTTTATGTGAACGACGATTTCCTGAACGAATACTCCGCGGACGGAATTCTGGTGGCCACGCCCACCGGCTCCACCGCCTACAATTTATCGGCCGGCGGGCCGGTGATCGCGCCGGGGGCCAAAATGATGGTGCTGACGCCCATCTGCTCCCACGCGTTAAACGCCAGGAGCATCGTCCTGGCGCCTGAGGACTCGGTCCGAATCGACTTTGTGAACGGCGGCCAGGTGGCCGCATTTGACGGGGATACATTTATTGAACTGGAAAAAGGGGACAGCATCCGTATTAAACGGTCGGAGATGCACACAATCATGGTGAAGCTCAAGCAGATCTCCTTTATGCAGAATCTGAGCAATCATCTGGCCGGAAGAATATAGGAGGAGACAGACATTATGAAAGTAGAACGGCACAGCAAAATCGTGGAGCTGATCGGCAAGTATGAGATTGAGACCCAGGAGGAGCTGGCGGAAAAGCTGAACGAGGCGGGCTTTAACGTGACCCAGGCCACCGTGTCCAGGGACATCCGGGAGCTGAAGCTGACGAAGATCCAGGCGGACGGAGGCCGTCAGCGCTATGTGGTGCTTGAGGGGCCAAAGGGGACATCCGCCGCCAAATTTATCCGGGTTTTACAGGACGGCTTTATGTCCATGGATATGGCCCAGAACATTCTGGTGATCAAGACCGTGTCCGGCATGGCCATGGCCGTGGCGGCCGCCTTGGATGCAATTCACTTCCATGAGATCGTAGGCTGCATCGCCGGGGACGACACCATCATGTGCGCTATCCGCAGCGTGGACGACACCATTATCGTGATGGAGAAGATCAAGAAGATGGTGGAGGGATAGTTTGCCGCCGGGCCCGCGTTCACCGCGTTGGCCGCGAGAAAAGGGGGATTTCAATGTTACTGGAATTGCATGTGAAGAACCTGGCCCTGATCGAGAAAGCGGACGTGGAGTTCCGTCAGGGCTTAAATATCCTCACCGGCGAGACGGGGGCCGGTAAATCCATTATCATCGGTTCCGTCGGCATGGCCCTTGGCGGCAAGGCGTCCCGGGACAGCATCCGCCAGGGCGCGCCCTACGCTTACGTGGAGCTTGTATTCTCCGTGGATTCTCCGGAGAAGTTGAAAGCCCTGGCCGCCCTGGATGCGGTGCCGGATGAGAACGGCCTGTTCATCATCTCCCGGAAAATCATGCCGAACCGAAGCGTCAGCCGGATCAACGACGAAACCGTGACCACGGCCCGGCTGAAGCAGATCACCGGCCTGCTGATCGACATCCACGGTCAGCACGAGCACCAGTCCCTTCTGTACAAATCCAAACATCTCGCGATTCTGGACGCCTATGTCAGGGGAAAAACCCAGCCTTTAAAAGAGAAGACGGCGAAAACCTACGAGGCTTACCGGGCCCTTCGGGAAAAATTGGAAAAATTTGGAGTTGACGAGGAGAGCCGCATCCGGGAGAAGGATTTCCTGCGCTTTGAGATCGATGAGATCGAAGCCGCAGAGATCCGGGAAGGCGAGGAGGAGGAACTGACGGCCCTGTACCGCCGGTTCAGCCACAGCCGCCGCATCGCGGAGAACCTTTCCGCCGTGCAGCAGGCCCTGGAGGGGGACTGGCTGTCACGGGCGCTCCAGGAGGCGGACCAGGCCTGCGCCTACGACGAATCCTTAAACGGTATCCGGGACCAGCTCTACGACGCGGAATCCATATTGAGCGACGCGGGGCGGGAGACGGCCGCCTATCTGGAGAATATGGAGCTGGACGAGGAACGTTTCCGGGAGGTGGAGGAGCGTCTGGACCTGATTCACGGCCTCCAGGCAAAATACGGTAATACGGCGGAAGCAATTTTCCGGAAACTGGAAGAAAAGAAGCAGCGGTTGGACGAGCTGGAAAATTTTGAGGAGCGCAAAGCCGGGACGGAGCGGGAGCTTAGAAAGACGGAGCAGGAGCTGGAAGCGCTCTGCGGCCAGTTATCCCAGGTGAGGAAGTCCGCCTCCCGGAAGCTGACGGAGAGTATCCGCAAGGGCCTGCTGGATTTGAACTTTCTGGACGTAACCTTCTCCATGGAATTCTCCAGGCTGGACCACTACACGGCCCAGGGCTACGACGAGGCCCAGTTTCTGATCTCCACCAACCCCGGAGAGCCGGTAAAGCCTCTGGGCGACGTGGCGTCGGGAGGCGAGCTCTCCAGGATCATGCTGGCCATCAAGACCGTGCTGGCGGACACCGACGACATTCCCACCCTGATATTTGACGAGATCGACACCGGCATCAGCGGGCGCACGGCTCAGAAAGTGTCGGAGAAGCTCTCCTATATCGGGAGGACCCACCAGGTGATCTGCATCACCCATCTTCCCCAGATCGCCGCAATGGCGGACTGCCATTTTGAGATCGCCAAGTCCACGGCCGAGGGGCGTACCGCCACCACCATCCGCGCCCTGGGGACGGAGGAATCCGTGCAGGAGCTGGCCCGGCTTTTGGGCGGCGCGAAGATCACCGACGCGGTGCTGAAAAACGCCCGGGAGATGAAGGATCTGGCGGACAGCACAAAATAAAAAAGAATATCATAAAAGCGGACAAGAATCGCGAAAAGATGCTCATTTTTGATAAAATTGGGCATCTTTTTTTGCGTTGTTGAGAGAACTTCTATTTGAAAGCGCGTTAGAGAGTTGAAGAATGCTTTTGGCTTATCGGGACAGAATACAGGACATCAACACATCAGGAGGCCGCTATGAAAGACAAGCAGAAGAGAATCATTACAACACAGAAAATCGACGACTATTGTTTATGGCTGGACCGCTGCGAGCGGAGCAGGGAGACGATTCAAAAATATGAATATTACCTGACCCGTTTTATGGAGTTCATGGACTGCAGGCCGGTGGACAAGGAGATGGTGATTCTCTGGAAAAGCATTTTGCGCGAAAATCTGGCGCCCGTAACCGTAAACGGAGCCCTGGCCGCGCTGAACGGTTTTTTCAAATACTGCGATTGGCAGGATTGCAGGGCTCGTTTCCTGAAAATCAGTAAAAACACCTTTTATCCCGAAAGCCGGGAACTCTCAAAAAAAGAGTATCTCCGCCTGGTAAGGACGGCCGCGGTCCAGGGAAACGAACGGCTTGCCCTGCTGCTTGAGACCATCTGCTCCAGCGGAATCCGCGTGTCGGAGCTTCCGTTTATCACGGTGGCGGCGCTCCATAAGGGGCAGGCGGAGGTGGAGTGCAAGGGCAGGATCCGGACGGTGCTGCTGACAAAAAAGCTTTGCAGAATTTTGCTGGATTACGCTGCCAGGAGGGGGATTGAGAGCGGAATGATCTTTGTGACGAGAAGCGGAAAGGCTCTGAACCGGAGTAATATCTGGAGGGAGATGAAGGCGCTGGGCCTGAAAGCCAACGTAGACCGGGAGAAAATATTTCCCCACAATCTGAGGCATTTATTTGCCAGGACCTACTACGCAATGACCAAGGACCTGTCAAAGCTGGCGGATATATTGGGCCATAAGGATATCAATACAACCCGCATTTACACCGTTGAGAGCGGGAGCAGACACAGAAAACAACTGGAAAGTATGAGACTCATTGCGACGCCGTACAACGCAATATCTATTTTGTTGTATTCCGAAGCATGGGCGCGGTAAATCATTTCATACTATATCACATTTTTACATAGATTTCCACCGGTTTCCGCCACTATGGACATGCCAATCAGACCTGGTGTCATTCGGCTCCAGGCCTGATTAGTTGGCGTCCCTGAAAATGGGCTCTTTTGGCAGATTTATCCGGAAAATTGCCGTTCTCGAAATGACCTTTGGCCGTTCGGTTACAACAAAATAGATATTGCGTTGTAAAGGGAGGGAGGGGAAAATGCCGGGGTGGAGCGGAGCATGGGCGCAGGCGGCATTTTACCATACAGGAAGGGGAGAAATATGTTTAGGGATCACATACCTGGAGATGATAAGGAAACACGAATCAATACAAACGACGCGAGTATCATGCTGGTCTGCATCAACGGATACCAGGAGAACCGGCCGTACGGGGTGATTGTAAACTACTGCCTGCCAGCTCCCGTCTATTTTACGGGGATTCATGAGCTGATCCTCAGGGTGGATGAGGTCTGTGAGCAGATCGGCGCGCCCATGCGTACCATGGAGCCCCGCTTTTTGAGCCGCGCTGAGGCGGAGCGGTACCAGAAGCTGCCGCTGCCGCAGGAGGCGGGAACGCAAAGCGGCCCGGATCAAAGGGCCATGCCGATACAGAAGCGGCTGGCTGATACGGCGCAGGCCGAGGAAGTTCTGATCATCCATGTGCTTTACAGGCAGCACGCCTCCATGCAGGGCCGTCTGCACACCAGTTTCTCCGGCCAATACTACGTCTCCTTCCGCAGCGCTCTGGAGCTCATGCGGATGCTGGCGGAGGTGGATGCAGGTCTGCGGGAGAAGGGGCCGAGGAAGCGGCTGACCGGAGGTGGAGGAGGTCGGGCGGACGAAGGGGACCGGGAGGCGGCTGACCGCTTGAAAATTTAAAAAATCCGGATTAAAGCCGAAGGCGCGTAAAAATATTGTATGAATGAAGGATTTGGCAGACGGGACAAAATAAAACAGATTGAAAACAGAAGATCAGATCATACTAAGAAAGAGGCACAAAACACCGGCTTCTTTCTTTTTTTGACTGTAATGGACCGCTGGCGCAGCCCGGGGAGGATTGCAGCGTTCCAGGAGCCGATGGGTGCCTCGCCCTGTGAAAATCAACAAAATACAAGACGAGGAGGTAAGAACATGAGAGGAAATAAGACGTTTTACCGGTGGCTGAACCGTATATTCTGGGCGGCGCTCACCGTCACCGTTGGATATTCCTGGTACTACTTAGACACTGCCATCCCGGACCGGATCAGCATTGTCCAGGACCAGAAGGAGCAGTTTTCGTTCCCGCTTCCCATCAACACAACCTTATCCAGTGAGAGTGAGGAAGTGGTGTTGGGAAACAAGAGCAACATACCCGCCGACCAGATCACGGTGAACGGGAGACAGCCCTTTTCCATGTACGCCGAAAACCAGGGATCCTATCAGGTTGGGCTGAAGCTCTTCGGCCTGATCAAGTTCAAGGACATCCAGGTGGACGTGGTGGACACCCGCTATGCGGTGCCCTGCGGATGTCCCATCGGAATCTATCTGAAATCCGACGGAATCATGGTCATCGGCACCGGAAAGCTGACGGCGGCGGACGGCATGGAGGTGGAGCCGGCCTACGGTATTTTGAAATCAGGCGATTACATTGAAGCGTTCAACGGAAAGCCCATGAACACCAAGGAGGATCTTATGGACGCGGTGAACAAGACGGGGGGCGAGGCCGCAGTCGTCTCGGTCCGGCGGGGCGGCGAACAGGTGGACGTCAGCGTGAACCCCGTCAAGACGGAGGACGGACAGTACAAGCTGGGCGCCTGGGTGCGGGATGACACCCAGGGAATCGGCACCGTCACATACCTGGATTTAAACGGAAACTTCGGCGCGCTGGGGCATGGCATCAGCGACAGCGACACCGGCGACCTGGTGGAGACCAGCAAGGGCGAGCTGTATACCACCCAGATTATGGGAATTGAGAAGGGGAGCATCGGAAAACCGGGGCTGCTGTCCGGGGTGATTTATTACGGACCGGGCTCGTTGATGGGCGAGATCAACAAGAACACCAATGAGGGAATATTTGGAAATGTAAACGACGCCTTTTTGCGTCAGACCGGCATGGAGGCCATGGTGAAGGGAAATGCGGAGGGCAGCGGCCTGCCGGAAGGCGCTATGGAGATCGCCTGCCGCCAGGAAGTGAAGCCCGGGCCTGCGACCATCAGGAGCAGCGTGTCGGGGGAGCTGAGGGATTATGATATCGAGATACAAAAGGTAGATTATAACTCGGGGCATAAGAATAAAAGTATGGTAATCAAGGTCACAGATCCGGATCTGATCGCGCTGACCGGGGGAATTGTGCAGGGGATGAGCGGAAGCCCGATTATCCAGGACGGCAAGCTGGCCGGGGCTGTGACCCATGTGTTTTTACAGGATAGTACCAGGGGGTATGGGATATTGATTGAGAATATGTTGGAGGCGGCGGGGGAGTAGAGCCGGAACGCTCCGAGCCGTCTGGGTTTCGCTCTGAGGGCGCAGGTGACCTCCGCCACCTGCCCCCGAATTCTCCGCGAAACGTCCGCTCCCGCAAATATTGCCCGCCGCGCAGCTCCAAATTGACGGATTCCATGTTTTGTTGTAAGATAGGCTGAGAAGTTATCTTAATAACATTACAGGAGGGGGATACAATGTTTGATCTGTCAAAATGCATTCTGGTCACCAACAATGACCGGGCGGCGGAAAAATGGAGGGATTCGGTGAGCCAGGTGTTTCTGCTCGGCACCTACGGGGAGGTGCTGGAAAAGGCAAGGGACCTGATTCACACGAAGCATAAGCTCCTCACCCATCCCCAGGCTTCCAGCTTAAAACCCAACCAGACGCCGTACCGGACCATTCTCCTGTACCAGCAGACGGAGGAGGACAACACGGGGGACGTGTGCCTGATCGAGGAGGCCATGGAGACATTTGAAAAGTGGAACAGGATCCGCCAAACGCCGGAGTACGGAGAAAACGTGGACTACGACTACAAGACCATCGATTTGTCCATGATTGAGAATGTCATTCCCAGACTCTAAAGCGTGTCTGAAAAATATAAGAACAGAGGAAAACAGAAATGAAGAAAACCAACGGAACACCCTACTTTAAAGATTTGAGCAGGAAGGATTACGTGGTGATGGCCAGCCGCATTATCAAATCGGAGGGCGTGGGCGCCATCAGCATCCGCCGAATCGCCACAGAGCTTGGATGTTCCTCCGCCAGCATGTACCGGTATTTCAAAAATCTGGACGAGCTTTTGTTTTACGCCCAGCTGGATGCGTTAAACGAGTACATATTGGAGCTGTCTAACCGCGAGAAGGAGTGGAAGGGAATCTGGGACATGTATTTCGGGATCTGGCGGGCCTACGCCACCGAGGCGTTTAAGAAGCCGGAGGCATTTGAGTGCATTTTCTACCGGAATATCAACAAGGATTTGGGCGAGGCGCTGAGAGAGTACTATGAGATGTTCCCGGAGGCCATCGTGCGGGTGAGTCCTCTGATCAAGGAGATGCTGGAGATACCGGGATACTATGACCGCGACTATCTGATCTGCCGGCGTCTGGTGGAGGAGAAGGAGATCGCGGAGGAGAACGCCAGAAAACTGAACCATGTCCTCTGTACGCTGTTCCTGGGATACTTTAAGTTCGTACAGGAAAATGCCGTGGAGCGGGATAAAATTCAGGAGTTGGTGGAGCAGTACATCGCCGAGAGCGTGGACATCGCGCAGATCTATACCGAAACGAAGCTGCACAAAATTCTGTAACGCGCCGCCGTCTGTCCGCGGCGTGGCAGAACCCGGCTGGTGAAAATGTACAAAAACGCTGATAAAATTATAACAGTTTGACGAAAACCGTGAAATCTACGGAAAGTAACAAAAAACTTCATAAACCCTATTGATAATCGCGATAACATATGGTATATTTTGATCATAAGTTATCGCGATTACTTCATTTGTTCTGTGAATTTTTTACAAAACACATATCTTTGCAGCAAAATGATGCTGCCGGGGCCGGCCAAGTGGGTGAAATAAATGGGGCGGGCCCGGCGGCAAATTTCAAGAAGTGGGAGGTATTTTAAATGAAGCTTGAATTGGGCAAAATCTTGATCAAAGATATCCGATTCGACCAATCGACTCACGTGAAGGACGGGGTTCTCTATGTCAACAAAGAGGAAGTTGAGAAGCTTGTGCTCCAGGACGAGAAGCTGGCCGGCTGCCATATTGACATCGCCAGGCCCGGCGAGTCGGTGAGAATCACGCCGGTTAAGGACGTGATCGAGCCCAGGGTCAAGGTCAGCGGCGGCGATATTTTCCCGGGCGTGATCGGAAAAGTGAGTCCCCAGGTGGGAACCGGCAGGACCCATGCGCTGGACGGCTGCTGCGTGGTGACCGCGGGTAAGATCGTGGGCTTCCAGGAGGGCGTTATCGACATGAGCGGTCCGGCGGCGGACTACTGCCCGTTTTCTAAGACCTGCAACCTCTGCGTGGTGGTGGAGCCGGCCGACGGTCTGGAGACTCACGTGTACGAGAAGGCGGCCCGAATGGCCGGGCTGAAGGTGGCGGCTTACCTGGGCGAGGCGGGGCGGAACCTGGAGCCGGACGAGATCCTGGAGTTTGAGACAAAGCCGATTTTTGAGCAGGCAAACCAGTATCCGGACCTTCCCAGGGTTGGCTACATCCACATGCTGCAGTCCCAGGGGCTGCTCCACGACACCTACTACTACGGCGTAGATGCCAAACAGTTCATCCCCACCTTCATGTACCCCACGGAAATCATGGACGGGGCCATTGTCTCCGGCAACTGCGTGGCGCCCTGCGACAAGGTCACCACCTACCACCATCTCCACAACCCGGTTATTGAGGACTGCTACAAGCACCACGGCAAGGACATCAATTTCATGGGCGTGATCCTGACCAATGAGAATGTATTCCTGGCGGACAAGGAGCGCCACTCCGACATGGTGGCCAAGCTCTGCAACTGGATGGGGTTGGACGGCGTGCTGATCACCGAGGAGGGATACGGCAATCCCGACACGGATCTGATGATGAACTGCCGCAAGGTGGAGCGGGCCGGAACCAAAGTAGTTCTGATCACCGACGAATTCCCGGGCAAGGACGGAAAGTCCCAGTCCCTGGCGGACGTGTGCGAGGAAGCGGATGCGCTGTCTTCCTGCGGACAGGGCAACGCCACCCTGGTGTTCCCGGCCATGGAGAAGGTGATCGGCACCCAGGACTTCATCGAGATGCAGATCGGAGGCTGGGACGGCTGCAAGAATCCGGACGGCAGCTTCGAGGCGGAGCTTCAGATCATTATCGCCTCCACCATTGCCAACGGCTTCAACAAGCTGGCGGCCCGGGGCTACTAAAAACTGTAAAGGAGAGGAAAGAATGGCCATATATAAAGTAATTCATTATATCAACCAGTTCTTCGCCGGCATCGGCGGAGAGGAAAAAGCCGACCACAGGCCGGAAGTCCGGGACGGAGCCGTGGGCCCCGGCAGAGGGCTGCAGGCCGCGTTGGGAGCGGACTTTGAGATCGCCGCTACCGTGATCTGCGGCGACAACTATTTCGGCGAAAATCTGGACCAGGCGACGGATACGATTCTGGAGATGGTGCGCCGTTATGAGCCGGATTTGTTTGTGGCCGGACCGGCGTTCAACGCCGGGCGCTACGGCGTGGCCTGCGGCACCATCTGCAAGGCTGTGGAGGAGCGTCTGGGGATTCCGGTGCTCACCGGAATGTACATTGAGAACCCAGGAGTGGATATGTTCCGCAAGGACCTGATCATTGTGGAAACCCCCAATTCCGCGGCCGGTATGCCCAAGGTGCTGCCCGTGATGGCCGCTCTGACGAAGAAGCTGGCCCAGGGCGGGGAGATCGCCGGACCTAAGGAGGAAGGATACATTGAGCGCGGAATCCGCGTGAACTATTTTGCGGAGAAGAGAGGGTCTGAGCGGGCGGTGGAGATGCTGGTGAAAAAGCTGGCCGGCCAGCCCTTTGAGACGGACCTGCCCATGCCCAAGTTCGACCGGGTGGCTCCCGCCGCCCCTGTCACGGATATCAGAAAGGCCAAGATCGCCGTGGTTACCTCCGGCGGCATCGTGCCCACGGGAAATCCGGACCACATCGAGTCGTCCAACGCCACCAAATGGGGCAAGTACGACATTACCGGCATGGACCGGCTTTCAGCGGATGATTTCACATCCATTCACGGCGGCTACGACCGTCAGTTCGCCATCGCGGACCCCAATGTGGTGGTCCCCCTGGACGCTTTGAGGGAGCTGGAGCGGGAAGGCGAGTTCGGTGAGCTCGTCAACTACTTCTGCTCTACTACCGGAACCGGAACCGCCACCGCATCGGCGGCCAAGTTCGGAACCGAGATTGGAAAAATGTTCGTGGACGAACATGTGGACGGGGTTATCCTCGTCTCCACCTGAGGGACCTGTACTCGTTGCGGTGCAACGATGGTGAAAGGTATCGAAAAGTACGGACTTCCTGTAGTCCACATGGCAACCGTAGTCCCCATCTCCCTGACAATCGGTGCCAACCGTATCATCCCGGGCGTCGGCATACCCTACCCACTTGGCGATCCGCCCCAGGGTGAGAAAGACAGCTATAAACTCCGCTTATCCATGGTCAGAAGAGCGCTCAAGGCCCTTCAGACTCCGGTGGACGGCCAAACCGTGTTTGAAAAGTAACTGCGGCAGCAGCCGGCCGGGCCCCGGCAGCGCGGCCCCACTCATTTCCCCGC
>OBXQ01000281.1_pt1 | contig 34576 bp, 33 predicted proteins | sample 1476641 | NCBI WGS metagenome assembly OBXQ01 (sample SAMEA2580174, study PRJEB22360) | human gut metagenome | biome: human gut; feature: human-associated habitat; material: faeces | place: Denmark | collected 2008/2010
GAACGCCGGAAGTAGTTGGGGGTTGCCCCCTGTGAGATAAGGTAGTCGCTTAGCAAGGATAGGAAGTAGAGATACTTCCTTTTTGGGAGTTTAGCTCAGCTGGGAGAGCATCTGCCTTACAAGCAGAGGGTCAGCGGTTCGATCCCGTTAACTCCCATTTCTTTAAGCGGGTGTAGTTTAGTGGTAAAACTACAGCCTTCCAAGCTGTTGTCGCGAGTTCGATTCTCGTCACCCGCTTTGAACAGAGATGTTCAACCATACCAAGTTTTTGGACTTGGGCGCGTAGCTCAGGTGGTTAGAGCGCACGCCTGATAAGCGTGAGGTCGGTGGTTCGAGTCCACTCGTGCCCATTTTAAGATATGGTCCGTTGGTCAAGGGGTTAAGACACCGCCTTTTCACGGCGGTAACACGGGTTCGAATCCCGTACGGACTATAAATTTTATTGGAGGATTACCCAAGTCCGGCTGAAGGGAACGGTCTTGAAAACCGTCAGGCGTGTAAAAGCGTGCGTGGGTTCGAATCCCACATCCTCCTTAGTAGGAATAGCGCGGGATGGAGCAGCTAGGTAGCTCGTCGGGCTCATAACCCGAAGGTCGTAGGTTCAAATCCTGCTCCCGCAATAGGTAGGCTCGGTAGCTCAGTTGGTAGAGCAATGGATTGAAGCTCCATGTGTCGGCGGTTCGATTCCGTCTCGCGCCATTTGTTTATATTTTGGAAGGGTAGCGAAGAGGCTAAACGCGGCGGACTGTAAATCCGCTCCTTCGGGTTCGGGGGTTCGAATCCCTCCCCTTCCATACCTTTACGGGCATAGTTTAAAGGTAGAACTAAGGTCTCCAAAACCTTCAGTGTGGGTTCAATTCCTACTGCCCGTGTTTATTGTGAATATGGCGGGTGTGGTGAAGTGGTTAACACACCAGATTGTGGCTCTGGCATGCGTGGGTTCGATCCCCATCACTCGCCTATTTTATATTATTGGGGTATAGCCAAGCGGTAAGGCAAGGGACTTTGACTCCCTCATGCGTTGGTTCGAATCCAGCTACCCCAGTTTAACTTTGCCGGCGTGGCGGAATTGGCAGACGCGCTGGACTCAAAATCCAGTGTCCGCAAGGACGTGCCGGTTCGACCCCGGCCGCCGGTATAGTATTAAAGACAAGGTTTTCGGACCTTGTCTTTTTCTTTTATTTGTTGAATTTGTAACGCTGAGTTACTTAAAATTACTAGTTTTATAACAAATCGTCTAATTTATCCGCTAATTTTTGTTGCTTGCTTGGATACAAATGAGAGTATGTATCTATTGTTGTAGTTATAGAAGCATGTCCTAATCTTTCTTTTACGACATGATAATCTTCTCCTTGGTTTATTAGTAGGGAAGCATGTGAATGCCTGAAGTCATGAATTCTTATTTTTTTTAAAGAACTATCTCTTTGTAATATTTTTTTATATTGTTTTTCGATTGAATCTTTAGTTATCGTAATCGGGCTATTTTGAAATATCTGTAGATCATCTAGGTTGGTTGTAAATTCTTTTAATCTTTCATGCTGTGTTTGCCTCCATTCTTCTAGTGTCTCTACTAGTTTGGTATTCATAATGATTCTTCGAGTTCCAGCTTTTGTCTTTGTACTACTAATGTGTTCTTCCCCTTTTTTAACGTATACTGATTTACTTACATGGATTGTATTTGTAGAAAACTCTATGTCCTTCCACGTTAGAGCAAGAGCTTCTCCCAGTCTTAGACCAGTAAAAAATAGAACTGTGAATAGTAATTTTATATTGTATTCATCGTTGCTAAATAGTGTTAAGAAGTGCTTAAATTCTTTTACTGTCCAGAAATTTAATTTTGCTTTTTCTATTGGTAATTTTTTCAGTAATCCTACGGGATGTTTCTTGTAAAATCCCTTTCTTAATCCAACATCCATAATTTTCTTTAGTAAAATTATAATTTTATTAATAGTATTTGGACTTAGCTTCTTTTCCGAGTTTTGAGCATTTTTATCTCTTAGATGTTCTCTGAATTGATAGATATCTTCATAAGTTAATTTAGCTACATCATCAACTTTTTCAAAATAGTTTTTTATATGCCTGTTATAGTTGTTTTCTTGTGTATCTATATAGCTTTGTTTTCTGTTGTTTATTTTATCCTCTTCTTTTAAGAGATCATAAAGGATATCAATTGATATTTTTGAGTTGAAACTTTTTTCTTTAAGTTCGACACTTCGTAAGTATTGCTCGGCCTCCAATGCTTCTTTTTTAGTTTTGAATCCTTTTCTTACAATTCTACGTTGTTTTAGAGATATTGGATTTATACCATTGGAAACATCGACAATCCAAGTTCCGTCTCTACTTTTACGTAAAGCCATAAGCTACGCTTCTTTCTGGAGTTCAATTCCTAATAGTTCTTCTGCGACACTGGCTGGAATTGTACCAATCCGTTTGTTATCGTAGATGTTAAAACCACGATTCACTAATAGTAATTTGCCGGTATGGATAATCTTTCTTGCAGTTCCTGGAGCAAATCCAAGTTCGATAAGGTCATCTTTTGTTACAGTTTTAATCATGTGATCTCCTTCTCTAATTAGATTAAGTAAGGGGAGGATTAACTCCCCTTGTCTGATACTTATTTTTGTTTTACATCTACTAAATGGATAGCATCCGCCTTGTAATACATTGTCGTGCTAATCATAGTAGCTTGTAAATTGTCAAATGTAACTGGTACCTCGTCCATTGCTTGGATATAGTCATTATCAACCAAGGCATCTGGATTGTCTACTGAGACTTGGGTTGATTTCTTTTTGAATTGTCCATCCTTGATTGTTACATTGTATTTCCAACCAATGATTTTATCGGTATTAAAACGTCTTTCGCTACCATCTCGGTTTTTGATAATTTCTCCGTTTGCATCTGCTCGGACTTCCGTTTCAAATTTTGGAATAACTTCATCCAATTCAAATTTTGTTCCAATGTTATTAAAATTCCAGTCATTTTGTGAAAGCATTTTTGCCATAATTAATTTCTCCTTTTGATATTTTCTTTGATTGTGGGGATCAAATCCTCTCTTTTAAAGAGAATTGCCCTTTCTATTAATCCACTTGCTAAATCTGGTGGATATTCCATATTGTTGAGTGCGAGATAGTTAGTCTTCTCATACTCATGCAGTAAGTTATTGTCGTATAGAAATTTATACGCTTTTAGAATAGCTCCGGAACCTTTATAGGTAAACCATTCTAATTTTTGTTCTAGTTCTGTTTTTGGTTTTGAAATAATGATAGAGAAAGTTTTTGAGTGACCTAAAAACTTTTCCCAAGATCTCAAAGGTTTTGAGAAGTAACTATCACTATAGAACCTCACTTTTTCTTTGAGATATCCCTTGGTAAAGTTGAGAAGATCTATTTCCGAATGCAACCATTCTTGAATGAAGTAGTGAGCTTTTTCTTTCCTAAGTTCTAACTCAGTTCTTATCCAATTTTCTATATACCGCTTGCTGATACCGAGCTTCTCAGCTCTTTCTAAGCGTTTATCGTAAATTCTAAGTCTTTCATCATCATTGGGTTTTCTCAAATATAAGGTCTGACCGATTGTTTCATCTCCGTAGGTATTGTAGTAGGTGCTTTTTCCATATATAAAGCGTTTCTTCTGACAAATCTTTAGAAGCTGATTAGGAGTGAAATAGGGTGTTTCATTAAAATCATCTATTGCAATATCAATTCGTCTTACTGAAAATTGATTGTAATTGTAGTAGAGGTTGTTTAGAAACTGTCTTTCGGACAGACTATTTGGATCTAATACCATATCTCTATAGAACTCGAGTGCCTGTCCTGACATGACAAGCATGTAGGACGACTCTTTCGCTCCATAGTAGATACGGATATTCCCATAATGAAGCTGGCTATCATAGTTATAGTATTTAAGGCTCCCTTTATTCTCAATAAATAGGTCATAGTCAAGAAATAGGATGTCTTCGATTATTTCTCTTGGCGAAAATTCAGTCTTATCAAACTGAATTTGAATCCAGTCAAATACAGAACGTAAATGTTCATTTTTTGCCATAGATTTTGATTCAACTTTTTGCCTAATTTTGCCACCCTTAAAATCTCCGAAACCCTTGGAAATACTGAATTCTTTCGATGGTACACCTAACTTGCAGAGGGTGGTGTTACTACACACCTTCATCCATCTTGGAAAAAGCTCTTTGTTGTTCGTCTGCGCTTACGATTTGTTACGGTCTGCGGTAACATACTCGCTGACCGTAACAAATCTACTTACCGAACTTCCTACGAGCTTTTTCCCAAGCACCAAATGGAAGTAGTTCAAGTGTTGAGAGAATCTCTTCTTGCTCTTTTTCCAGTCGTTGAAATTTCATTTGCAGTTTTTTATTACTAGAATACAAATTCTTAAAATTATCATTCAAGGTAATAAAATCTTCTTTAAGAGTTTCGAGTTGCTGAGTAAGGGTGTATTCCTTACTCTTATGAATATCTCCATAAGTTGCCCTTATTGCATCTTTTAATGACATCTCGTTTTTCAAATAAGCAATCGTTCTGAAATCCTCAACATCATCATCAGTGAAGTTATAAAAACTCATAAACTGCCTACTATTTCTTGCTTGAACTTTTTTAAACTCATGACCACTAATTTCCTTTATTAAGGTTATCCATTTTTTAGCAGTACTGACGGAGTTTAAACCGTCAACCATAGAAACGAGTTTATTTATATCCATATTCCCCCGTTCTAACAGAAAGTGTGGTATAATGATATTAATAAAATGTTTTTTAGTCTTTAATTTTGTCGTGATTATCAAAGACTTTTTAATACAATCATAAGCGATTACCTCCGTTTAAATTTTTATTTTTACAAATGTCGAGTTATCCGACATAATTATAATACACTCGTTTTTAAAAATTGTCAAGAAAAATGTCGGCATTTTCGACATTTTAAATTAATTAGGAGAAAATATGAGCATTTTTGGAGATAATATAAAGAGATTAAGAAAGAATAAGGGACTAAAACAACAAGAAATAGCTGAATTATTGGGTGTAAAACGAAATACATACAGTGACTGGGAAAATGGAAAGACGGAACCCAAACTAGAAAATGTTGTTAAACTAGCTCAGGTTTTTAATACAACTACTGATGAGTTGTTAGGACAAACAATATATTCAAAAGCAAGATTAGTTAGATTTTTAGATGACTATGATGTAAGTGATATCAAAAATTGGTCTAAAGAAGAGAGAGATAGCTTTAAATTTGCCATTTTATTTGAAATAATGCAAAGAAATGATAAAATTGGATTGCTAAACTTAAAAAATAATTTAATTGTAGAGCATAACTTAGATAAAATTGAACGAGAAGTCATTAACACTATTTTTAAAGAAGTACAATTGGAGTTTCAAGATTTTCCAAATTAGAATACAGTGTAATACCTTGGGAACTAAAGTATTTTTTGATGAAAGACAGTGAACTCGATTTGAAATGAGGATAAAAACAAACAAGAAGAGGAACTCAGTTATGAAATAAAAAGGAACAAGTATTCATCAAAAAACTTGTTCCTTTTATGTTATTCAGTTTTCGAGAATCGTTGTACTAGTCCCATTAATGAAGAATTTTCTAAGATTTCTTTCGATGGGATAAATACATATTGCCATGGCTTATAACCGTTAGCCTTAGCCCAGTTACTTGCTACTTCGCAGTATTTGACAGCACGTTTTGCTTTTGCAATGACGTCAGCACTATTGATTTTGTCCTCGCCTTTAATCTCAATGATGTAATTCATCTTCTCTGTTTCTACAACAAAATCAGGAACATATCTTTTACCACGATTATAAGTAATATTAAATTCATTGATGTTTGGTCGTAACCAATTAAGTACTTCCTTATCTCTTTCTAAAATACGTGCAAAAATCAACTCGGGTTTACTATCAAACTTAGCTGTACTGAATACACCTTTGTTAATTCCTTTAAAAAGTATCGATTTAATATTCTTACCATCTAAACTATCATATAAAGACTGTTCCACTTCAAAGTTATATGTTGTCGATAGGTTATACTCTCGTGTAGTTAAGACAGATTCTTGAAAAAGACCTTCTTCAAAATAGAAGTGTTCTTCGGACAACATTTGCATATAGATACGATTGGTGATAGTCAACTTATGCATCATAACGATATTGCGTAAACCATCATATCCAAATTTACTTTCGTAATAATCACATACTTGTGTAATTAGTTTTTGTATCAATTCAGAGCACTTCTCATAGTCGATTTCAGGTTTTTCTCTTAAACGTTCTAAGATTAATTTTTTAGGATTGATTGCTTGAAAATTCAACAATCCAGCATTCAATCGTTCCTCGTCTAGTGGGTCTTGTAAATTACGAAGTACTAATTCATTTTCAATAGGTTTCTCATTGAATTGGCTTAAATCCATATCAAAATCAATGAATGTCTGTTCAGATATACCTGTGTCATTTATTTTTAACTGAGGAATTGGAATGAATTTTTGCTTAACTTCATATTGAATTTTTTCAATCTCTTTTTCAAGCATCGCGGCTATTGGAAACTCATTTTCTTTATAAATTTCCCCAAGCTCTTTATCATCTTTAATTTTATCTGTCACATTTTGAGTAATAGACGCTCCTTCTTTTTTAACAGAAAATACGGATTTATTTTGTTGAATAGTCTTATTCACTTCATGCTTGAGAAGCTCTTTTGTCTTTGTGAGAAGTTGACGATTAGTTTCCGTATTAGGAATACCATAGTCTTTAAGAGTTTGTTCTTCATTATAATCACTTAAATCTAGTGATAATTGTGTTGTCTTATTTTTCTCTTTTTCAACATCTTCTATCTTGATGATATTGCCTGCCTTAAAGATTGAATCGCCTTTCTGTGCCTCTTCGATAAGAGCTTGAAATTTGTCATGAGCCGTCAAGTATACAGCATCAATTCTAGAATCACCCGTTCTCTTTCCAAAAGGTAGACGTAATCCACGACCAACCATCTGTTCTCGAAGGATTTTAGAGTTTGCCGTTCTAAGTGGAACAATAGTGTAAAGATTATTGACATCCCATCCTTCTTTTAGTTTATCAACGTGAATCACAATTTCTACGGGGTTATCGGAACGCTCAACACTCAATAAAAGTTGTGTGTTCGCTTCTGACTCACTTCCTTTTTGTTTAGAGTGAACCATAATCGTTTTATTGCGATAGGCACCGTCATAACACTCGTCTGATTTAATAAAGTTCTCTACCCAAGTTGCATGGGTAATATCTTTACAAACCACCATCATAAACGGTTTAACAACACGAACTGGACGCTGTGCGGTTGAATTAGTTAATGCATACTGTTTTAGTCGTTCTTTAATATCTGCATGAAGAGTAAGTCCATCAAGTATCATTACTTTATCCAACTCTTCATCTCCAAAATTATAAAAATCTACATCCGTGCGAGTGCTTGCAAAAGGTGTTCTTGTATAGCCATCTTCAATTGATTTAGACAATGGGTACTCAAACACAACGTTTTTAAATGGAACTTGCTTGGCCCCCTTTTTGGCTAGAGGAGTAGCAGTCAATTCTAATCCCAACATTGGTTTTAGTTCATTTATAGCAGGCATACCTTTTTCTGCACGGTAGTGGTGAGATTCGTCCATTAAAACAACAAGGTCATCTAGGTTGGATAAATAATCGTAAAATGAATCTCCAATAAACTCATTAAGTTTTTTCATCTTCGATTTATCCTTATTGAATTTGTCAATGTTGTAAATAAAAATACGAACATCCGACTCAAATAATGATAATTGACGTGATTTATAATCATCATCTGTGACTATTTGTGGTGGATTGGTAAAACAACCTAACCCTTTAAAAACATACTTTTCACTTGCAAAATCTGAGAAGTCACGTTTTAGTTTGTCATAAATTGTGGTGTTTGGTGCCACGACAAAGTAATTCTTTACATTATGATTGGTATATAGATAGGCAACAAATGCCCCCATTAATCTGGTTTTACCAACACCTGTTGCTAAGGCAAATGTCATCGATAAAAAATCTCTCTCAAAATCAGTACAGGTAGGATACATCTCCCTAATAGAGGCCAATGCCAGTTTAAGATTCATCCCTTTTCTGATATGGAGATTTCCCATAACATCATCTAAGATTTCCAAGGAACGCTTTTGTGGTTCACGTAATGACATGACACCACTAATGTAATCTGTTGAATAATGCTTAAATTTATCATTCCTCATCGTCATTCTCCTCCTCATATACAGGTGGGTTGATAATGTTTAAGTTATAGTTTTCTTTACCAAATTCACATCTTTCAAGAAGCATTTGAGGAATCTTTTTCACTGTGATATTTGGATATTGCTTTTCAACACCATCTTCAAATGAACGGCAAGCGATAATTAAGTAGTCTGCCTCTTCCATATTCGAATGAATGGCAGATAAGTATTCTTTACTCACATAACGAGTAGTTACAAACAAATATGAGTTTTCATTGCCATACGATTGCTTCCAAAACTGTTCTTCATCTGGTTGATAGGTGAATCCTTCGTGAAGAGCTACGGCACTAGCTAACATATTTGCATCATATTCTGGATTGATTATTTCTTCATCGAAGTCATCTTTTTGGATAAGGGTAGGTGCCAGTTCATAGAAGCGATATCCACCGCCACCTTGCCAGTTAACTTGTTTTGACACACCTGTTTTGTCTCCGGATATAACGTTATCTAATCTCACTTTACATAAGGAATAGGCATGTTCCCCCATCTCAATACCAATATATTTACGTCCCATTTTATGTGCTGTTGCAGCGGTACTAGCAGAACCTAAAAAACTATCTAATATCAAATCTCCTTCACTTGAGAAAGTATTCAATATCATTTCTAATAATTTTTCTGGTTTTTTTCCTCCACGAAATCCTACACCTCCCTCAGTTCTACAATTTCCAAAGCTAGCAGCAAAGTCATAAAAGTTACTTATTGGAATTTTTTTAGTGACTTCATCTGCTTCTAATTTATCTAACGGAACTCCTTGATAATATTTTCCTTTTGTAGCACCTTGCCTTTTAGGACCAGTAAAGTATCGATAGTCAAACTTATCATCACCAATCCCCCACACTTTATAAAGTACTCCTAAACCATCTGTTTCATAGCGTCCAGTTAAGTAATCTCTGAAAAATCTTCCTGAAGAATTTCCATCTAAAATAGTACCCGTGGCCCATATTTCTTTAAGTCCATCTTCACTCCCATCACCTTCAATAATCTCATATTGGTGTTCATTAAATATTTCTACTTTTTTGCCTCCGAGCGTGATTTCTTGACCGTTTTCTATTTCTTTAAAATAGTACTTAAATTTTTCAAAACCTACAATTTCTTCTTTAAAGTTTGGGCTAGCTAAGCTAGTTTTTTGGTAAATATGAATTTGCTCTATCTCTTTATGATAGTCCATATCTTGCTTTAGTGTTTTATCGGGATACCTTACTCTAACAAAAAAGGTGGTTTTATAATTATTTCTCCCAAACACTTCATCCAAAAGAACTTTTAGATATGCTCCTTCTGAGTCATCGATGTGGCAAGCTATAAAACCATCATCACTAAGTAAAGTCCTAAGTAAATACAATCTTTCACGCATCAGACCAAGCCAAATTGAATGCTCTAAATTATCATCATAGTGTTCGAATGCTGAACCTGTATTGTAGGGGGGGTCAATATAGATACACTTAACCTGGCCAGCATATTTAGTCTCTAATGCTTTCAAGGCGAGTAAGTTATCACCATGAATAATCATATTTTCTGTATTAGGGTCTTTGGTAGTATTGGATAATTCTGGATTTTCAATCAAAAGACGCGGTTCAACTTCAATCGTATCTTCTTTACCAATCCAAGTTAATTCTAGTTTTTTACTCATACTCTTCCTCCTCAAAGTATGTTCTTAATTACTATTTTACCATAAGTCTTTTTTAACTCCTTAATCTTCTTTAGTTTTTAGACATTTTCTTTTTTTATAAGTTTTTGTGACTTTTTAGAATTTGAAATACTCTATTCTTTACCCTATCGTATAGTTACCAAAAAGTTACTAAAATTTGAAAAAAGGGTCTATTTTATAAAATTCAAAAGCGTTAAAACATTGTTAAATCAAGGATTTAAGTTTCAAATAATGTAGGAATTGAACTCAAAATCCAGTGTCCGCAAGGACGTGCCGGTTCGACCCCGGCCGCCGGTATTGCTTGAGTTTAGAAAAAGTCTTGATACACAAGGCTTTTTTTGATGTTTTTCTTTATCGTACCCCAAATTGTACCCCAATTATAGTCTATCCATGATAGATTCTACCTCTTTGAACTCTTTATCAATTCTTTCTGTCATAGTATGACCATATGCCTTTATCAACATTTGGATATCTTTATGACCTAAAATTTTAGCCACAACTCCCATATCTATATGACTATGAAGTAAATATGAGCCATAAGTGTGTCTAAGTCCTTGTTCTAGACCATAGTGAAAGAAGAGAAATTTCTCTTTGTTTTTATTTGTAGTAATGAGTTTATTCTTTTTCGTTCTTTTATCATGTTAGGCAGAACAGTAACTGTTTTATCATCTATTGGTACTGCTCGTATGGAGTATCATTTTTTGCTTTCGTCCCCCCATGTCGCAGTGTTATATCTTCTATGTGTGTATAAATAATGGTCTTCTAACTTTGTATCATCATCAGTTATATCACTTGCTTCTCCATACCTCATGCCTGTTTTAGCTATGATATATAGAACATGATATATAACTGTTGTCTCATAATCTAATTTTTCTTCCAGATAGTTTACTAATCTATGATAATCCTCAACACTATGAATATATTTTTCCTCGTTTTTTTGAGTTTCCTTTCCTGCAAAGCGTTCTACGTTACTTGTGAAATCATCAAGAACTATCTTATCAGATTGCACTCATTGTATAGTTTTTCTAATTGTTGAATTGATTCTACTTAAGTAATCATATCCAACAGTTTCCCCATGGATATTCATGGTTCTTTGATATTCTGTCGATTTTATATCAACTATTGCTTTATCTTCAAATAGTTTTTTTATTGTTTCTCCATAAATCTGCTAATTTTTCTTTATAACTTCTTTTTAAGTCTAACTTTTAAGACATACCAAGTTTGATATAATTCAAGTCAATGTTTGTTACAATTTTCTTTTCTTCCTTAATTGATTTGTGATCTTATCTAGATCAATTAGAGTTTAAAAATTGAAAATTTGTAGTTGTTAGTCTCGTCTTCGAAAGGTTTCGATAATCCAATAGGCTGTTGAAGTAGTGAAGGGAGCAAACGAAGCTTTTAGTTTGAGTAGTGTTCGTCCAAGTTTGAAAAGCGAATGGTGTTGAGATTTGCTTTGCAAGCAACGTTAGCGATTTTTGTAAAAAGCAAGGTCGTACTTTGTGATAACTATATTGGGAGGAAAATATTTTTAAAAAAGTATTGACTTTGACCTAAGGGGAGGGTTTATAATGAGATTTGTAAGGAGGAAATGATGTATCAAATCAAAGAAGCTGCGCAGCTTTCAGGTGTTTCTGTCAAAACACTGCATCACTATGATAAAATAGGTTTGCTTGTGCCGCAAAAGTCTGAAAACGGGTATCGCCTTTATAGTGAAGCAGATTTAGAGCGCCTGCAAATTATTTTATTTTACAAATATCTTGGATTTTCTTTAAAGAAAATAGCAGAGCTGCTAAGTCAGGAAGAGCAGGAACTATTGCCTCACTTGAACAAGCAATTGCAGTTTTTGCAGCAGGAAAGGGAACATTTGGATACCTTGATTTCCACCTTACAAAAGACAATTCAAGCTCAAAAAGGAGAAAGAAAAATGACTACACAAGAAAAATTTGTTGGATTTACCTACGAAGATCATGCAAATTATTATCATCAAGCGGTTGAAACATACGGTCAAGAAGTAATGGACGATTCTCGTGCACGACAAGTTGGCAAAGAAACTGAGATGACGGAAGCATTTAACAAAGTTTTTCGCAATCTAGCTAACAATATGCAAAAAGGTCTAGCTGTGGAAGCACAAGAGAATTTATCAGAAGCCGAGCAGTTATTTCAAGCAATGAATACCTATGCCTTTGATTGCTCTCTGGAAGTTTTCGCTTTTATCGGAAAAGGCTATGTGGCAAATCCAGAATTTAAGAAAAATATTGACCAATTTGGAGTTGGAACAGCCCAATATGTAGCAGATATTATCCACATCTACGTTACACAAGCAAAATAAAAAATAGGGCAGGTGCCAACATGTTCTGCATGGTAGCATCTGCTCTATTTTTAGTATTCCACACTTCCAGCGACCCAGCCAGTACAGAGAGCGACTGTAATATTAAATCCACCAGTATGAGCATTGATGTCCAGCACTTCGCCAGCAAAATAAAGCCCAGGAACTAGTTTGCTTTCTAAAGTCTTGGGATTGATTTCCTTAAGACTGACACCGCCTTTGGTCACAAAAGATTTAGCTAGAGACATTTTGCCGGTAATAGGAATTGGTAGAGCTTTGAGTTGTTGAATGAGCTCTTCTTTTTCTTTTCCAGTCAATTGTTTGCCTTTTTTAAGGAATGGCTGCGCGAAAAAGTCTGCCAGACGTTCAGGAAGTAATTGTTTGATGCTATTTTTGAGCGATTTTTCTCGGTTATTTTCTAAAAATGCTGCCAAATCTTCCGCAGAAAACTGTGGTAAGACATCTAAATAAATGGTTTCACCGCCTTTGAGGAAACTGGAGAACCGCAATGCGGCAGGACCTGACAAGCCGAAGTGGGTAAAAAGCAAGTCATGGGTAATGATGTGTTTATTATAACGAAGGGTGACATTGGCTAATGAAATCCCCTGTAAAGCCTTGTGTGGAAAATCTGTCAAAAGTGGGCTTTCTGCAGCTTCTAACTCTGTTATTGTATGGTTGAAATGGCGCGCAATCTCATAGCCAAAGCCAGTAGAGCCAGTTGAAGGATAGGATTTTCCACCTGTTGTGACAATCAATCGATCGCAGCTCCAAATGCGCTCACTTGACTTGATGATAAAGTAATCCGCATTTTTCTTTACAGAAACCACTTCCGTCTGGGTCATGATGGTGACGCCTAGCTCCTTCATTTTCCGTTCTAATGCTTCAATAATTGTAAAAGATTTATCTGTTGTTGGGAAAACTCGCCCGTGATCCTCTACTTTGAGTGCAACACCATTGTCAGTGAAAAAATTCATAATGTCATGATTGTCAAACTGGGAAAAGACGCTGTAGAGAAAGCGCCCATTTTCTGGTATGCCAGCTAATAAATCTTCTAAAGTGCCGTTATTCGTCACATTGCAGCGTCCGCCACCAGTTCCAGCGAGCTTCTTACCCAAGCGTTTATTTTTTTCTAAGAGCAGTGTCTTTTGTCCATGAAAGGAGCTGGAAATAGCAGCCATCATACCAGCTGGTCCTCCGCCTATCACGATTGTATCAAAATGGTTCATTGTGCTTCTTTCTTTAAATGAATATGTCAAATTTATTGTATCATAAATGTGATGAAATTCCTTGAAATCCAGAGCGAATTTGACAGTTAAGCCTTGATATGATAAGATTTAGGTATATATCTAGAAAAAGTTTCAGAGGAAATTATGGCAATTGAAAAGACAGTCAGCGAGCTAGCCGAGATTTTAGGGATTAGCCGTCAGGCGATGAACAATCGGGTCAAAACTCTTGCGCCCGAAGATACCGACAAGAATGAAAAAGGGGTCACCGTTGTGACGCGCAGCGGTTTGATAAAGCTGGAAGAAATTTACAAAAAGACGATTTTTGAAGATGAACCGGTCAGCGAAGATGTCAAGCAACGTGAACTCATGGAAATTTTGGTAGATGAGAAAAATGCAGAAATTGTGCGTTTGTATGACCAGTTAAAAGCAAAAGATGCTCAATTAGCTAAAAAAGATGAGCAATTGCGCGTGAAAGATGTGCAAATTGCTGAAAAAGACAAGCAATTAGACCAGCAGCAGCAATTGACTGCTAAGGCCATGAGTGAGCGTGAAACTTTGCTATTAGAATTGGACGAAGCTAAAGAAAAAGTGCAAGCACAAGAGCAGAAAGGTTTTTTTGCAAGATTGTTTGGACGATAGAGAGAATCTCGGTTGAAGAAACTGAGATTTTTTTATAGAATGAAAGATGTTATGAAAGAAAAAGTCGCAAAAAATATCAATATTCTTGCTTCTTTTTGCGGGAAGCGAGATTTACCAGAATTAACACAGAAAGCTTTAGAAGATAAATATAGCCTAAAACAGGCTGATGTCAGGGTGCTGTTTGGTAGGAGTATTCTAGTGGGTGGAGATTCCGACAGAGGTCAGAATAGCTTTTGAAGCATTAAAACAAGATTATGCTGACTTAATCCGTCTTATGCTGCGGCAGGTACTTTGCTTTGTCAGACGGGTTAAATTTCTGTCGTATAACAATGTAGTTGGAGTGTTGTCTAGTCATCCTCTAGTTACTCTGGCTTTTATCCTCTTGTTTTTAGCCAATCTGTTGGTCGCTTATGTTCAAATCACACTTCTTTTTTTAGGAGCGCACAATCTATTGACTCAAGACAAGCGAACCCTCTTGAAGTTTACCAAGAAAACCATAGCAGACAGTTTACTCATCTTAAAGCAGGCACGTCCTAGTAAAATCTTGTTTGTCTTGCTCTACATCGCTCTGCTCTTTCATTTTCTCCGAAAAATCCTCAAAATTTACTATCTAAACAAGATTTTAGTTCCAAACTTTATCTTAACTTATTTGAAAGAGACGTATTTTTGGGGGTGCTGTCGTCCTGCCCCTACTTGTATGGCTGATGTTATTGATTGCGGTCAAGCTGATGTTCGCCTTGCCCAAAATCTTTTTTGAAAATTCTTCCGTAAGAGAAGCGGTGCGGTTCAGCTTAGAAAAGACCAAAAAACGAACTTTCTTTTATTCTTGGCAGTTGTTTTGGATTGTGACCAAGACTTTTCTCTTTTTTTTGGAATGGCTCTTCCTCTCTTTTTTTTACAGCATGTTGCAGACGGTCATTCCAATCAAGTGGCAACGATTGCTGGTGTGATGAATTATGTGTTGCTGAAGAATGCTCACTATCTGATGTTGAGCTATTTCTTGATTAAATTTGTTTCTTTTCTGACTGAGCAAGGTTTGGCGGATTATCCGCGGAGGAAGTTCGATCGCGTTTTGCGCTGGCTTGTGATTTCCATTGCTTCTATATTCTTTGCTGTGGAAGGTTATATGTATCTCATTTTTCCATTAGAAACGGTTCCTGTTACGATTTCTCACCGAGGAGTGTCGCAGGAAAATGGTGTACAAAATACGATTCAGTCATTGGAAAAGACGGCTTTGCTGAAACTAGATTACATTGAATGGATGTACAAGAAACAAAAGATGGTCAATCTGTCATGATGCATGATGCTAATCTTTTCAATTTGGCGGGTGTCAATGCAAGTCCACAGGATTTGACCATGGCAGAACTAACTGCTTTAGATGTTTCAGAAAATGGCTATCGGACCAAAATTTCCAGTTTTGATGCGTATCTCAAACGTGCCAACGAATTGGGACAGCGGTTGCTCATTGAAATCAAAACCAGCAAAAAAGATTCTTCGGATATGATGGAGCGCTTTTTGAAAAAATATGGCCCAACGATTAAAAAGTACGGTCATCAAATGCACTCATTGGACTATCGCGTGATTGAAAAAGTTGTGAAATACGATGCTAGCATTAAAAGCTTTTTTATCCTGCCTTATAATACAATCTTCCCACGAACCAAAGCCAGTGGTTATACTATGGAATACTCCACACTAGATGAAAACTTTGTTTCTAAGTTGTGGCAAGCAGATAAATTGCTCTATGATTGGACGGTCAACGATGTAAATAGCATTTCAAAATCTTTCCGCTTGAATGTTGACGGTATCATAACGGACGATGTTCAACTGGTACAAAGTTCCATTAAAGAGCTAAAAGACAATCCAAAATATACAGACTTACTCCTTAATAAAGCCTTTGATTTCTTTAATTTTACATAAAATAGCCCCCTCTTAGCAATGAACTAGGAGGGGGTGAGTTTTTTGAGATTTGTTTTAAAACGGCATTTTACCTGCAAAGGCACCTAATTTTTTCTTAGTTGCGGCATCAATTTCTACGAGGGCAGCGTTGATAGCTTGGGTTGTCATGTCAGATAAAGTTTCTAAGTCTTCTGGGTCAACAACAGCTTCTTGGAAGTCGATTTTGACGACTTTTTTGTCACCTGTAAGAGTTGCGACCACGAGATCTTGAGCGGATTTGCCAACAAATTCTGTCGCCACAAGCTCGGCTTGCCCTTTTTCCATTTGTTTTTGCAATTTTTGTGCTTGTTTCATCATTGATTGCATATTCATCATTGTTTTGGTTCTCCTTAATTTTCAAACATTAACATCTTATTTTACCATATCTGGCACATCTAAGCTAGAGTTTGCTAGGTCAATGGTCAAATGATAGTCGGTATTATCGCGGACGGTGTGCTCAAAGTCGGTTGTGTAGAGGACAAGGCGAAGTGTATCGCCTATTTTCATTTTGTAAATGGTTGGTTGCAATTCAAAAGAAAATTCTAACCATTGGTCTGGTGTGACTTCTTCAACTGTTAGCAAATCGTTGCGGTTTTGCAGATTGAGAAATCCTTTTGTCACAACGCGATGCGGTGTCTCTTTGAAAGGTAATTCCATTAAATGATCCAGCATATAAACGCGACCATTGTCCATGACTTTTGGTGTAAGGACGCCAGGAATTGGGGTGAGGCGTTTAGCTTGCCCAAGATCTAATAGCTGTGCAGAAATCAAGCCTTTATCGGTACTGGATTTTAGGCGCAGATTGAGCTTAGCGGGACCGTTAAGGAAAAGGTCTTTTTCTAAGGTGAAGTCAACGGTCACTTGATTGACTTTTCCGTCAAAGAGTTCATTTTTGAAGGTTTGATAGGTCTTGCTGAAACGCTTGTAGTCTGTATCAGAGTAAGCATTTTGAATATCTTGAGTAGTACTACCTAGATTGAAATGAGTGTAGTGCTCTTGATTGCCGAAATTCTTTAGTGACAGCCAGCTTTGTGCTTGACTATTGTCTTGCCAGATCACAGTTGGCAATTCAAAGTGGGAATTGTAGCCCAGCAGTTTCTTGCTGAGAAGTGCATTCATAGATTCACGAAAGTCAATGGATTGCCAATTGTTCATGTAAATGTGAGCGCCGTTGTGGAAAAATAAATGTTTTTTGATGTCTTGTGGCAGGGCGTGGAACATGTTGTACACATTGAGCGGCTTGACATTCCAGTCTTGGGAGCCATGAGTGAAGACGACTTCGGCTTTGACCTTGTGCGCGTGAATCAGATAGTTTCTGTCATGCCAAAATTGATTATAATCACCCGTTTCGCGCTCCAAATTTGCTTTTAATGTTTTGAGGCTCTTTTGATACTCGGCATCGTGACGAAGACGTTCGCCCGCTAGAAGATTGCGTGAGTAAGTTAATTCTGTCAAAGAGTCAAAATCTTCACCGGGATAGCCACCGGGGCTCGTCACTAAGCCATTTTCACGATAGTAATTGTACCAAGAAGAAATTCCAGCTTCAGCAATAATGACCTCAAGACCATCTACGCCAGTCGTAGCCAGTCCATTTGACAAGGTTCCAAGGTAAGAAATTCCTGTTGTAGCAACCTTTCCATTGGACCAAGTGGCTTTGATTTCTCGCTGTCTGGTATGGTCTGTGAACGCACGGCAACGACCGTTGAGCCAATCAATAACGTTTTTATAGGCTTCAATTTGATAATAATCTCCGCTGGTCATGAGGCCTTCAGAGTCCTTGGTTCCCACACCCGATACATATAGATTAGCAAAACCGCGTGAAAGCAAATAATCATTGAGCGTGTAAGTACCGATATGACCGAGTGTTTCTTCTGATTGCTCCACCAATACTGCTTGGCCTTGTGGTTCAACCAAGCAAACTTCAGAGTCATGGATGGTGATTTTTTCGGTCTCTTTTTTAACCAAATTCACATTCATGTTATAAAGTGCTTTGTCGCTGGCTTTGTCGTTGGTTCCTTGGTGATAAGGGCTAGCAGTCATGACAGCAGGAATTTGTCCATCAAAATGAGGACGAATGATGCTGACCTTAATCAAATCAGGCAGCTCATCTTCGTCGGTATCCACGCGCGATTCCACATAGACCACTTCGCGGATAGCATTATGGCTAGTAAAGGTCGCAAGACTTTTACCATTGAAATAGTGGTAGGTATTGTCTTCAGGGATCAAGCCGTCGCTCACTAGTTTATCAATCAAGAGATTGCCGTTTTTGGTGCGTGTGTTGAGCAATTGATAGAGATTTTCGAGTAGATTTCCATAGGTAATGGGAAAGTTTATGTCCTTGCGGAATGTTTTTACATCATCAAAGTCAACAAAGGGCACAAATTCCAGTAATTGAAAAGCAATCGTATAAAAAATCTCTGCTGTCAATTCTTGCTTGGACGTAAAAAAGCTGAGTAAGTCTGTATTTGAATTGGCAACCAAAGACTTTAAAGCATAGTCTGTATTTTTATAATTAAAAAAAGTTCTACGTACAAAAGTTTCTAAATTTTCTTTATCAGAATGCTCTGGGCGGAAAGAAAATCCAATGCTTTCCATTTCAGCTAGGATTTTTTCGCTTGTTTCTGGTGTATAACTATACTGGTTGTAACGCATATTTTTACTCCTTTTTTACATTTTGTCAAAAAATAACCTTTACATTATACATTGTAACTGATAAAATAAGATTTGTCTAAAAATTTTTTAATTAAAGAGGAGAACAAAAATGGATGTCACATGGATTGTGAAATATATTACAGAGTTCCTTGGAACGGCAATTCTCATTATTTTGGGGAACGGGGCTGTTGCCAACGTTGAATTAAAGGGAACCAAAGGTCATCAAAGCGGCTGGTTAGTCATTGCAGTTGGTTATGGTATGGGGGTTATGATTCCTGCTCTTATGTTTGGAAATGTATCAGGGAATCATATCAATCCTGCATTCACACTAGGACTTGCGATTAGCGGATACTTCCCTTGGGCACAAGTTGCGCCTTACATTATTGCACAATTATTGGGAGCGATATTTGGACAAGCGTTAGTAGTAGCAAGTCACCGCCCTTACTATTTGCAAACAACAAATCCTAATGCGATTTTGGGATCATTCTCAACTATTGTAAATACGGATGACGGAAGCAAGAAATCACATGCTGCTTCTATGATAAATGGTTTTGTCAATGAATTTATTGGTTCATTTATCTTGTTCTTTGCAGCAATGGCTATGACCAAAAACTATTTTGGTGCAGAAGTTGTTAAATATGCTGCTACTCGTGGAGTGGATGCTACTCAAATCCAAGGAAAAGTTGCAATTGGTTCTCACATCAATGCCGGACTTGCTGTTGCCCACTTAGCACTTGGTTTCCTTGTCATGGCATTGGTAACGTCACTTGGTGGTCCTACAGGTCCAGGTTTGAACCCTGCACGTGACTTAGGTCCGCGTATTCTTCATTTCCTTCTTCCAAAATCAGTTCTTGGTAAGCACAAAGGAGATTCAAAATGGTGGTATGCTTGGGTGCCAGTCGTATCTCCAATTCTTGCCGGTATTGCTGCAGTAGCACTTTACAAGATAATTTATGGATAAGTTGTCAAAAAAGAAACGGTTCGTTACGAGCCGTTTTTTGATAACGAAGAGATAAGATTGAGCGAAAAAATAGATAAGTGACTAGACGCTTGCTAAGATAAAATACTATACTAAAGAGTAAGGATAACAACAGTAATGGGAGTGAGACAGCAAAACTGATTTTTTTCAAAGTAGCAATTTTTGTCTCATTCCTACCTTTTATTTGGGAGAGATGAAATGGAATTAGATAAACTAAGTGGGAGACGGACTCTATTGTTCGGTATTTTGGCGATTCTTTTTGGCGTTATTATTATTGCAAACGGTGTTGATTTTGCAAAATTTGCCCTAGATTTATTGGTCATTTACTTTTTATTTGTTGGAGTTATCAATCTTTTTTTCCGTTTCTTAGTGAAGCAAAATCGTATCAGTCTTGGTTCTGCCCTCCTCCATGTTTTGGTAGGGCTGGTTGTTGGCTTTCTTAACCGTGCCAGCAATCTGCCAGTCAATATTGTCATTATTATATTGGGCTGTTATCAGCTGTGTACAGCGGCAATCTATGGTATTACATATCTTCTTTATCGGCAGAATAAGTTAAAAGGTGGTTTTCGTTATCTTTTTGATACCTTTCTCTATGGTGGGATTGGCCTGACACCTGTCTTTTCTCCCAGCATGGACGGTAGGATGCAATTTTTGATTGTTGGTATTTATCTGATATTACTAGGCTTTTCTAACGTTCGAGACGGTCTTATGTTCAACACCGATGTGGAGAAAAATCAACTTCGACGCCGTATTCGGATTAACCTGCCTATCATTATCGCTGCCTTTTTCCCAGCAGAGCAACTGAATCGTTTTAATCGTTTTTGGCAAGGTGAAAAAAGGAAACCACAAAAGGTTTATAGTCGTGTCCGAGACGAGGAAAAGCCCATTGACTTAGAGGTGCTGATCCATACGTCAGACCAGAATCTTTTTGGGATGATTGGGCATGTTGATATTTGCTATAAAGGAAAAGTTGTTTCCTATGGTAGTTATGATGTTTTTTCAGAGCGTTTATTCGGCACGATTGGAGACGGTGTCTTGTTTAAAGTAGATAAAGATGCTTATATTGACTTGTGCAAAGAAGAAAGCAAAAAACCTTGTTTGGCTATGGTTTATCTCTGACTGATGAACAGAAGCGCGCTGTGGAGAAGCGGTTGGCTGAGATTGATGAGTTGCTGGAAGTCTGGAATCCACCAGCAGATTTGAAAGATGGTAAGCGCACGTACGCTTATAAGTTGAAGTATGAGTTGGGTGGTCGTTTATATAAGTTTAAAACAAGTCGTTTTAAGACTTATTTTATCTTGTCTTGTCTACCAATTGCTGTCTGCTAGCCGATAGCATTATCGGACAGGCTGGAACAGCCATTTTAGATATGCGTGGGATTATTGCGCCGGGAACTTATCAGTCTTACCTTCAATATGAATTTGAGTCGGCAAATGAGCTGGTAGTGGCACAAAATATTTATCAGTAATAGCACAATTTTTTCTATTTTTACATAAATATTTGTAAAATACACAAAAATTATTTAAAATAGAAAGGCTTGGAGGAATTTATGTGTTCAACAAATAAAAGTGTAAATACGATACCAGTATTAAAAATCAATAATCGAAAAAACAATCTCGCATTTTATTGTCAAACTTTAGGAATGAAAAATTTGCTAGAGGAAGGAGCTTTTGTCAGCCTTGGAGATCAGACAAAAGTTGAAAAATTGCAGCTAGAGGAGTCGCCCAGTATGCGCACTCGCAAAGTTGTTGGGACTAAGAAATTAGCGAAAATTGTCATCAAAGTAGCCAATCCACGAGAAATTGAAGCACTTTTAGCGCGTGGCAGCAAGGTAGATTATCTTTACCAAGGTGATAATGGCTATGCTTTTGAAGCAACTTCACCAGAAGGAGATAGATTTTTGCTGCATAGCGAGAAAGACTGGACAGCCTTACAGAGAGTGATGATAGCACCAGCATTTGCGCCATTAGAGGATTTTGTTGGGCTCAGTCAATTTACTATAGAGCAGATTCATATCAATGCTCCAGATAAGGAAAAAGCAGTCACTTTTTATCAGGAATGGCTAGGAAATCAGTCTATTCTAACATTCTCACAAGCAAGCGGACCAGATTTGCTGACGGAGAGTACTCAAACTTGGGATTTGGCAATGGTTAAATTTACAGTTGAGCAATTTGATGTGGAAGCATTGCGTGATTTATTTCAAGGAAGAGAAAATTTTATACCTAAATCGGGCAAATTTTTCCTGACCAAAGATGAGAGCCAAATTGAAGCTTGGATTGAAGCGGTATGAGTTCAAGCAAGATACTCTCAAAAGTCGGAGAACAGATAGCACAACAAATCTATCCTGGAGCTAGCTTAGCTTTGTATACTCGTGGAGAGTGGCAAGAATATTATCTTGGTGAGAGCAATCCTGAGCGAGGTGAGAAGACTCAAGCAGGACTGGTCTATGACTTAGCGAGTGTCAGCAAGGTTGTGGGTGTCGGAACGATTTTGGCTGTTCTATTCCATGAGGAAAAACTAGATTTAGATGCACCGCTAACACAATATTATCCCGCTTTTCATGACAATTCTGTCACGGTAGGTCAGCTGGCTGCTCACACATCAGGGCTAGATCCCTTTATCCCCAATCGAGATGCACTCAATGCGGTCGAATTGAAAGAGGCGCTAAATCATTTGAAAGTGCTTGATAACAAGCATTTTCGTTATACTGATGTAAATTTTTTGTTGCTAGGTTTTATGGTAGAAGAAATTTTTCATTCTTCTTTGAGTGACATTTTTGAGCGGAAAATTTTTCAGTCTTGGGGTATGAAAGAAACAGCGTTTGGACCTGTTGCGCAAGCGGTGCCAACGGTTCGCGGTGTGAAGGCGGGAGTTGTACATGACCCCAAAGCGCATGTGTTGGGCAGACATGCTGGTAGTGCAGGCTTGTTTTCGACAGTTCGGGATTTGGAGCTCTTTTTGGAGCATTATTTACAGGATGACTTTGCAGCAACTTTGACAAAAAATTTCTCAAAGGAGATTGGAAAAACACGCAGTCTTGCTTGGGATTTAGACAAAGAGTGGTTGCAGCACACAGGCTATACTGGAACGTTTATTATGTTTAATCGTTTACAGCAGAAAGCGGTCATCTTCCTTTCCAACCGAACGTATGAGAAAGACGAACGTGCACAATGGATTTTAGACCGCAATGAGCTCATGGATTTGATTAAACAAAATCTGTAAAATGAAGACAGTTAGGATAAGAGCTGGATTTCCTGCTCTTTTCGCTGTTTTAAAAGTTGAAATAAATTAGTTTGGAATATAAAAGGAATTGACTACTAACGATCGCTTTTTTCTATGAATTATATTAAAATAATAGATGAAGTATTGTGATGTAGAGAGAATATGACAAAAAAAGTAGGTGTCGGTCGGGCACATAGTAAGATTATTTTGATAGGGGAGCATGCCGTTGTCTATGGCTACCCTGCTTTGGCTCTACCTTTAACTAATATTGAAGTGACTTGTCGCATTTTGCCGTCAGATCATGCGTGGATTTTGTATGAAGAAGATACTCTTTCTATGGCGGTTTTTGCTTCTTTGGAATTTCTAGGGGTGCAAGAGGCTTATATTCGCTGTGAGATTGAGTCCATGGTGCCTGAAAAACGCGGAATGGGTTCTTCTGCGGCAGTGAGCATTGCTGCGATTCGAGCTGTTTTTGATTATTATGAACAGGAGTTGGATAGGGAAACTCTGGAGATTTTAGCAAATCGGGCAGAGATGATTGCCCACATGAATCCGAGTGGTTTGGATGCTAAGACTTGCTTGAGCGATCATGCTATTAAATTTATTAAAAATGTTGGTTTTTCAGAGTTTGAGACGAATCTTGGAGCTTATCTTTTGATTGCAGACACAGGGATTTATGGACATACACGAGAAGCGATTCAAAAGGTGGAAAGTATTGGAAGAAGGGCTTTGCCACATTTGCATCAGCTTGGAAAATTAACCAATGAAGTTGAAGAAGCTTTGAAAGTAAAAGATTTAGAGAGAATCGGGATAGCCATGTCAGAAGCTCACCTCAGCTTAAAAAATCTAGGCGTGAGTTGCCCTGAAGCCGATTGGCTTGTTGCCACAGCGCAAGAAAATGGAGCACTTGGTGCGAAAATGAGTGGTGGTGGTCTAGGTGGCTGCATTATCGCTCTAGTGGCGAGCAAAGAAAAGGCTGTCAGTTTGGCTGATTTATTGAGGGAGAAAGGAGCGGTAAACACATGGATCGAAAGTCTGTAAAGGTGCGGTCTTATGCCAATATTGCCATTATCAAATATTGGGGTAAGAAAGATACTGTCAAGATAATTCCTGCAACGAGCAGTATTTCTTTGACCTTGGAAAATATGTACACAGAAACAACTCTGTCTAGCTTACCAGCGAGTGCCCAGTCAGATGAATTTTATATCAATGGTGTTCTGCAAGATCAAGCTGAACATAAAAAAATGCGCAATATTGTAGATCGTTTTCGCCCTCAAGGAGCTGGATTTGTACGCATTGATACAAAAAATAATATGCCGACAGCAGCGGGGCTTTCATCTAGTTCAAGCGGTTTGTCTGCGCTCGTTAAGGCTTGTAATGACTTTTTTGAATTGCACTTGTCCACAAAAGAGCAAGCACAAAAAGCAAAATTAGCTTCTGGGTCTTCCTCACGGAGTTTTTATGGACCGATTGCAGCTTGGGACAAGGATAGCGGAGAGATTTATCCAGTAAAGACAGATTTGAAATTAGCGATGATAATGCTGGTTTTGTATGATCATAAAAAGCCGATTTCAAGTCGTGAGGGAATGAAACGCTGTGCAGAAACCTCCACGACATTTAGTGATTGGGTGAGACAGTCCGAAGAAGATTATAAAGCTATGTTGACTTATTTGTCTAACAATGATTTTGCTAAGGTGGGAGAATTAACAGAAAAAAATGCGCTTGCCATGCATGCTACCACTCAGACAGCAACGCCAGCGTTTTCTTACCTGACCGAAAAAAGCTATGAAGCAATGGACTTCATCAAACAATTACGCAGTCAAGGAGAGCGCTGCTATTTCACCATGGATGCAGGACCAAATGTAAAGGTTTTGTGTTTAGAAGAAGATTTGGAACATTTAGTACCAATATTTGCTGAAAGATATCATCTCATTGTTTCTAAAACGAAGGAATTACCAGATGACTAAGACAGTAAGAACATGTGGGAAATTATATTTAGCAGGAGAATATTCTGTCTTGACTGCAGGGCAAGGAGCGATTCTGAAAAATATTCCGATTTATATGACGGGAAAAATTCATTTTTCTGAACGTTATCAGTTGTTTTCAGATATGTTTGACCATACTGTGGATTTGACACCTGATGATGAGTACAGTCTCATTCAGGATACGGTTGCTGTTATGAATGAGTTTTTACAAAGTCGATTCATTTCACTACGTCCCTTTTTCTTAACCATTACTGGAAAAATGGAGCAAGATGGAAAAAAATTTGGTCTTGGCTCTAGTGGGAGTGTCGTAGTTTTAACCATACGAGCAATAACAGCCTTGTATGGTCTGGCGTTATCTGCTGAGGAAACCTTTAAGCTGGCAGCCTATGTCCTTCTTAAACGTGGGGACAATGGCTCAATGGGAGATGTGGCTTGTATCGCTTATGAGGACTTGATTTATTACCAATCTTTTAATCGAAAAAAAATAGCAGAGCAGATCAATGAGCTTCCTTTAGAAAAGATAGTGACACAAGATTGGGGATACATTATCCGGACAATCCATCCACAGCTTCCATGTGATTTCCTCGTGGGCTGGACGAGAGAACCAGCTATTTCTAGCTTTCTCATCAATCAAGTCAAAGCAAAAATCTCATCAAGCTTTTTAACACAAACGCAAGAAGAAGTCCTTCGACTGGAGAAAGCGTTGTTTGTTGGTGAGAAAGAAATTGTGAAGCAAAGTCTAGAAAAAGTTAGTTGCCTCCTGCTGCAACTGAGCCCTGCTATTTATAATGAAAAATTGAGAGCTTTAAAAAGGTCTAGTCAAGGATTGGACTGTGTGGCAAAAAGCAGCGGTGCTGGCGGTGGTGATTGTGGCATAGCCTTGTCTTTTGATTCCGAAGCCAGTCAAATCTTAGTGGAGCGTTGGCAAGCGGCAGGAATCGAGGTTTTATATAAGGAGAGGTGGGATAGATGAGCCGAAATCGTAAAGATGAACACATAAGATATGCGCTTGAGTACGATTCGCCTTATAATAGTTTTGATGACATGGAGCTTATTCATTGCTCGCTTCCTAAGTATGATTTGGGTGAGATTGATTTGACGACGCAGTTTGCAGGCAGAGATTGGGAATTTCCGTTTTACATCAATGCTATGACAGGTGGAAGTGAGAAAGGGAAAGACATCAATCAGCGCTTGGCACAAGTTGCAGAAGCTTGCGGTATTCTTTTTGTCACAGGATCTTACAGCGCTGCCTTGAATAATCCAACAGATGATTCTTATGCTGTCAGCAAAGGCAAGTCCGACCTGCTCCTTGCAACGAATATTGGAGTGGATAAGCCGTATTCCTTAGGGCAGCAGGCAATCACAGACCTTCACCCTCTTTTTTTGCAAGTGCATGTCAATCTCATACAAGAATTGCTCATGCCAGAAGGAGAACGTTCTTTTAAAACTTGGCGAGCACATTTAAAAGACTATGCAGAGCAAAGTTCAGTTCCAGTAGTATTGAAAGAGGTTGGCTTTGGTATGGATTTGGCAACGATCGAAATTGCTTATGACCTCGGTATTCGAACGGTTGATCTTTCTGGTCGTGGCGGAACGAGCTTCGCTTATATTGAAAACAGACGCGGCGGCAATCGAGACTATCTCAATGATTGGGGACAATCTACGCTTCAAGCCTTACTAAATGCTCAGCCGATGATGGATAAAATGGATATTTTGGTGAGTGGTGGCGTACGGCAGCCGCTTGATATGGTGAAGGCTTTTGTGTTAGGAGCTAAGGCTGTAGGACTTTCACGCACCATGTTAGAATTGATTGAAACGCATTCGGTGGATGAAGTCATCACGATTGTAAACGGTTGGAAAGAAGATTTGCGCTTGATTATGTGTGCACTTGGTTGCCAAAATTTGAGAGAGCTAAGACAAGTGCCTTATCTTTTGTATGGACGTTTGCGAGAAGCACAAGGTCAACTAAATAAAGAAATCCGATGAGTTTTTTCACTTATCGGATTCTTTTTTTCTATGATTTTTGACGAATGTTTTCTAAAATTTCTTGTGCTCTTTTGAGACTAAAATGTTTCTCAGAAACGAGCTGAGAAATCAGAGGAGCGATTTCTGTATCCTTAGCTCCTGCTAAAAGAGCTAGAGATTTGGCTTGTAGCTTCATGTGACCGTGCTGAATGCCGGTGCTGACCAGCGCTTTTAGAGCCGCAAAATTTTGCGCTAAGCCGATAGACGCAATAATACTGGCGAACTCTTTTGCGGTTGGTTGTTTTAGCAAATCGAAGCTAACTTCCACCGTAGGATTGAGCCCAATGGATCCCCCTTTTGTAGCAATAGGGAGCGGGAGAGTAATCTCTCCGCAGAGCGTTTGAGTGGCTTCCTTGATTGACCAAGTAGTCAATCCTTGATAGGAACCATTTCTACTAGCATAGGTATGCGCGCCTGCTTCAATCGCCCGCCAGTCATTTCCTGTCGCTAATACGACAGCATCAATTCCATTGAAAATACCTTTGTTGTGGGTGCTGGCGCGATAAGGATCTTGCTTGGCAAATTGGCTTGCTAACACTATTTTCTTAGCAATATCAAGGGCTTCTGACTTATTTCGGTCGAGAAAACGGATATCAATTTCACAGGTGGCAGTTACTAAGGCTTCCGTTGCATAATTTGATAAAATTGCCATCAAGCTTTTACCACCAGATAACTCTTCTAATGGTGTTTTTAATGTTTCTAGCATGGTATTGAGGATATTGGCTCCCATAGCTTCTTGGGTGTCAACTGTTAGGTAGACGATTAGAAATTCAACTTCACCATTTAGGTATTCCGTATGCAAATGGCGTGCTCCACCTCCACGTTTGACAATTGATGGATGGGATTGATTTGCCAATTCTAATAACTCTTGCTTGTGGTTTTGGATATTTTTTATAGCTACTTCAATATTTGCTACTTGATAGAGAGCAACTTGTCCAATCATTTGGCGATTGTGAATAGTCGTTTTGAAGCCCCCAGAGCGCTTAATAATTTTTGCTGCAAAGCTGGCAGCCGCAACGACAGAGGGCTCTTCTGTTACGAAAGGTACTTGATAAACTTCCTCGTCTACCACAACATCAGGAACGAAAGAGTAGGGCAGAGCAAATGTCGCCAGAACATTTTCGCTCATTTGGTCGGCTGTTGAGAGAGGGAGCATGTGATTATGCTCAAGGTTTGTTTGATTATCCTCGTTTAGTAAGTGATAGTCTTTTAAAATTTGCAAACGTTCTTGAAGCGATTTTTTTGAAAAGCCCGTCCAACTTATTTTCATATTATTTTTCCACCTTGATATATCTGCGTTGGTGCTCAACAATTTCTGCTAAAGCAAAGTCTTGATTTTCATAGTTCGTAAAGCTAGCCGATCCATTTTCATCCAGACTTGCTTCTTCAAAAAATATTTTCTCGTAATCTGGAATGCTTAAAGGCGTGCGCTTGTTGAGTATTTCCATACGATTGGTTTCAAGCTGTTGCTTAAAGCCTGCTACGAGCTGCCCACTAAAGATTTCTGATACAGCTCCGCTTCCGTAGCTAAAGAGCGCAATGCGGTCACCTGCTTTGAGTGTTGTACTATTTTCAAGCAGGGAAAGGAGACCTAAAAAGAGAGAACCAGTATAAATGTTACCTACTTTTTGGCTGTAAAGAATGGATTGCTCAAAATTTTCTTGCAGTTGTGCTTGTTGCTCGCTTGGCAAACTCTTATCCATAATCTTTTTCATACCCTTTAAAGCTAATTTAGGATAAGGCAAATGGAAGCAAACTGCTGCAAAATCTTTTAAGGACACTTGATTGTGCTTTTGGTACTCCGCCCAAGTTGTTTTTAGACTGTCTAAATACTGTTGCGTAGAATACATGCCATTGACAAACGGCGTTGTCGAATAATTTGGCCGCCAAAAGTCCATAATATCTCGTGTTTGAGCAACATTGTCTTCATTAAAACTGAGAATCCGTGGATTACTTGTGATGAGCATAGCCACTGCTCCAGCTCCTTGTGTTGGCTCCCCTGGTGTCTCAATACCGTATTTGGCAATATCGCTTGCAATGACCAACACCTTTGAGTTAGGGTGTTTTTCGACGTGCAACTTCGCATAATCTAGTGCAGCAGTAGCGCTATAGCAAGCCTCTTTCATTTCAAAACTACGCGCAAAAGGCTGAATTCCGAGTAGACCATGAACAAAAACAGCAGAAGCCTTACTTTGGTCAATCCCAGATTCGCTGGCTACGATGACCATGTCAATAGCTTGCTTATCTTCTTCGGTCAAAATAGACGCTGCTGCACTCGCTCCCATGGTTACAATATCCTCTGTGACAGGGGCGATACTAATTTCTTTTAATAAAAGTCCCTTACTTAGTTTTTCTGGGTCAATGTTACGTGCGGCTGCTAAATTTTCTAATTTTAATACATAATTGGCTGTTGCAAAGCCAATTTTATCAATTCCAATGTTCATCATTACCTCTATATATTTTTCGGTTTGATACCAAACTTATTCTATTCCATTTTATCATAATTAAAGTGGAAACTGAGAAAAAAGCCTTCTTGCGAAAAGAAAGACTTGGGACATTTTCAGGAGTTATGTCGAATTATGAGGAGCGATGCTTTTGCAGATAATGGTAGAGTCTGAGCACCACCGTACCACTTGCCATTCCAATTGAAATGACCAAGGCTAAAATCACCACCAAGGTAGCATTAACCATAGCATGACTATAATCTCCAGTGACAAAAAAGGCCGTTGTACGATAAGAAAGATAGCCCGGAACCAATGGAGCTAAAATGGCTAAGATAAAGACGACAGCAGGGGTTTTATAAAGAATGCTCAAAACTTGACTAATGCAAGATCCGATAATAGCTGCGATAAACGTAGCAATAATCACATTTGTTGGACCTTTTAATACATAATACAAAAGCCAGATGAACATTCCAAGGATTCCTCCTGGAATGAGCATTCTTTTTTGAATATTTAAAACGATTAAGAACATTACAATTGCAAGAAAACTTGCTGCAGCTTGTAGTAAGACAGTCAATGGCTTCACCTTTTATTTCATTAAGACGAGAGCTACGGAAGTGCCAGCTCCGAGTGCCAAAGTGATCAACAGCGTTTCAAAGATTTTGCTCATTCCGGAGTTGAGATGATTGGTCATCAAATCACGCACGGCATTGGTCAGAGCAATACCGGGAACAAAAGGCATGACAGCACCAGCGATGATTAAGTCCGCACTGGAAGGAAAGCCAGAATAGCGCGCCCAGATCTGTGCCAGCAGACCAAAAATAAAAGCTCCGGCAAAAGCTGTGACAAAAGGAATGCGCACGTATTTATTGACCGAAAGAGAAAAGGCAAAGCCAAAGAAGGTCGCAAGAGCAGCGCCGAGCGCATCATAGAGATTGCCACCAAACATTATAGAGAAAAAAGGGGCACTAATAGTAGCAGCAAATGTCAGTTGCCTGTTTGTGTAAGGTGTCTTTTTCTTTTTTAGCTGAGTTAATTTCTCAAAAGCATCTTCAAGATTGATGTCCCCGCTAACCAGTTCACGCGATACTTGATTGACATCGCACACTTTTTCGATATTGTAATTTGAATGAGTAATGCGTTTCATACGCGAAATATTGGTGTTTTCAATTGAAAAGAAAATGGCAACTGGCATTGCGAGTGCATTACAATCCATAATTCCTTGAGAATGAGCAATCCGAATCATGGTATCTTCAACCCGATAAATTTCAGAACCACTTTGAAGCAGAAGCGTACCTGCTAACATCAGGACATCAACAGTTAGATTAAATTTGTCTTCCCTTTCTACATCTCTTTTCTCCACCATTTTTACACCCTTTTCTTTTAATTAACAATACCTCTATTATAGCATAAAAAAGAAGAAAACCAGCTGGAATTTCCAACTGGTTTTTGAGAATAGAATTGAATTAGCTAAGGGCATCATCCATTGAAAGCACTTCGTGGAAGACACGTTGAGTCAATTCAGTTTTTTGTTCTTTAGTAAGGTATTTGGTATTGACACAGTAACCTGAGATACGAACGATAACATCTTCACCATTCATAATCTTATCATAGACATCCTTCAAGTCCATAACGTTCAAGTTGACGTGCTGTCCTCCATTTTCAAAGTAACCATCAAGAATCGTTACCAAGTTATCTACTTGTTCTTCGCGCGTTTTACCAAGAGCACGAGGTGAAACTTGTGTCGTCAATGAAATACCGTCTGCTGCATAACCAAAGTCAAGGCTAGCTAGTGAGTTGAGATTTTGCAACCAACCACCACGAGCTTTGTTAGAAGGGTTTGCACCTGGTGAGAAGAATTCCAATTTAGACAAGTTAACACTGCCGTCTTCATTGAGATAAACCCCTTTGTGAACTGGAGAGTTACCAGTTTGTTTAGAGTAAGCAACGTTTGAAGTGATCGTCAAGAGTGATACAGTTGCTTCAGCGTTCTTGTAAAGTCTGTGGCTACGAAGACGAGTTGTGTAGGCTTCAATCAACCATTCGGCTAATTCGTTTGAGCGAGGATCGTCTTCACCCCAACGTGGATATTCGCCAGTAGTTTCGTAGTCGTAGATATAACCATTTTCGTCACGGATTGGTTTGACTGTCGCATACTTAATAGCTGACAATGTATCAACTGTATTGGCAAATCCACAGATACCAAATCCCATATTAGCACGTTGATGGGTTGGTAAGAAGGCCATTTGAACAGCTTCGTAGTTGTACTTGTCTGTCATGTAGTGAATGATGTTCAAAGCATCTACATAAGTGTCTGTCAACCAATCAAGTGATTTTTCAAAGTTTGCCTTAACAGATTCAAATTCAAGTACTTCGTCGCTGATAGGGTCAATATCAAATACTTTGTAATCTTTATGAACATCATCGTAACCACCGTTAAGACCTGTAAGAAGAGCTTTTAACACGTTTACACGAGCACCGAAGTACTGGATGTTGTGACGTTGGTCTTCGTTTTCTGGGTCAAGTGGTGATACACAGCATGAAATACAACTCATTTCACCATAGCCATCTTTCGCCATTGTTGTTACACCTTCGTATTGGATAGAAGAGTGTTTGTGACTCATGTGCATGCAGTAATGACGGAATGAGTAAGGAAGTTTATCTGTCCAAAGAACTGTCAAGTTTGGCTCTGGTGAGTTACCGATATTGTCAAGTGTATTCAAGAAACGGTAGTCCATTTTTGTCACACGGTGACGACCATCATTTCCCATACCTGCCATAGATGTTGTGATGAAGGTTGGGTCACCTGAGTAGAGTTGATCGTATGCTTTTGTACGAGCAAATTTTACAGTACGAAGTTTCAAGACGAAATCATCAACAAATTCTTGGATTTCTGATTCTGTGAAAGTACCACGAGCAAGGTCGCGTTCTGCATAAATGTCAAGAACGATTGGCACACGTCCAAGAGAAGTAGCAGCACCATTTACGACACGGCAGACAGCCATGAAAGCGACATTCACCCATTGGATAGCTTCTTTTACATTCATTGCAGGTCTACGAACATCAAGTCCGTAAAGGTCACCCAGGCGGACAACTTCTTTCAATGATTGGTATTGAAGGTTGACTTCTTCGCGAAGACGAATAGTTTCTTCATCAATGTCTGTCAAAGCATTCCAATCTTCGACTTTTTCTGCCATCAAGTAATCTGCACCGTAAAGAGCAAGACGTGCGTAAACACCAATGATACGTCCACGTGAATAAGCATCTGGCAAACCTGTTACAGTGTGTGCGTGACGTGCACGACGGATATTTGTTGTGTAGGCACGGAAAATACCGTCATTTACAGTTGTTACGTATTTTGTGAAGATTTCATGCATCTTAGGATCTGGTTCATAGCCATGTTCCTTCAAAGCAGTTTCCGCCATACGGATACCACCTTTTGGCATGAAGTTTAATTTGAACAATTCATCATTTTGGATACCATAAATCAATTCATTATCTTTATCAATGTATCCAGCTGGAATATCAGCGATTGAAGTAGCACGTGTATCCATTGGGAAACGTGTTTCTTCATAATGTGCTTTTGTATCTTCGATAATTTTTTTAATGTGAAGAGAGCGTTCAGTTGGACCAGCTAAGAAACTTTCATCTCCGTCATAAGGAGTGTAGTTTGCCTGTACAAAACGAGATACGCTAGCTTTTTCGCGCCAATCTTCTCCTTTGAAGCCTTCCCAGGCTTTGTCAAAAACATCCTGTGCTTCGACAACAGTTTTAACAACCATGTTTTTTTCCTCTTGTATCTTTCTAGTAACACAAATCTGTTACATTTATAAAACAAGTATATCATATAGTAATCGTTTCCACAAATGGAACCTGGCCATAAAAGCACTTTCTTTTATAATACAGATTAAAAAATCAGCGTAAATTGTATTATATTTTTGAAAAAATCAGCATATTTTCAAATATTTTGGAAAAAATGATAAAAATTGTATAATGGAGGAAAGAAAAGAGTCAAGAAAGGAGCTGTATTGATGTTAATTTTTCCCTTAATCAATGATACGTCTCGGAAAATCATTCACATTGATATGGATGCCTTTTTTGCCTCCGTAGAAGAAAGAGACAATCCAGAACTAAAAGGCAAGTCGGTTATCATCGGAGCTGACCCTCGCTTGACAGGCGGACGAGGCGTTGTTTCGACTTGCAATTATGAGGCACGAAAGTTTGGTGTTCACTCAGCCATGAGCTCCAAAGAAGCTTATGAGCGTTGTCCACAGGCGATTTTCATTTCGGGAAATTATGAGAAATATCAGGCAGTCAGTCAGCAAATTCGAGCCATTTTTAAACGATATACAGATGTGATTGAGCCAATCAGTATTGATGAAGCCTATCTGGATGTGACCAAAAATAAGTTAGGTATGAAATCTGCTGTCAAGATAGCCAAGCTAATCCAGCATGAGATTTGGACAGAGCTTCATTTGACCAGTTCTGCTGGTGTGTCCTACAATAAATTTTTGGCAAAAATAGCTAGTGACTATGAAAAACCTCACGGTTTGACGGTTATTTTGCCAGAAGAAGCAGAAGCTTTTCTCTCTCAAATGGATGTGGCAAAGTTTTACGGTGTTGGAAAAAAGACGGTGGAAAAGCTGCATGATATGGGCGTTTACACAGGAGCAGATTTATTAGAAATTCCTGAGATGACCTTGATTGACTTGTTTGGCCGATTTGGATTTGACCTTTATCGCAAGGCAAGAGGAATCAGCAATTCACCAGTAAAAGTCAACCGTATTCGTAAGTCTATCGGCAAGGAAAGAACTTATGGGAAATTGCTCTATAACGAAGACGACATGAAAAAGGAGCTGACCCTTTTATCACAAAAGGTAGCTCGTAGTTTAAAAAAGCATGGAAAATCTGGTAGGACGATTGTTCTGAAGATTCGCTATGCGGATTTTTCAACATTGACAAAAAGGCAGAGCTTAGCGACAAGAACGCAAGATGCGGAGCAGATTGAGCGCATTGCACATGAGATTTATGATAGCTTGGACGAGCAGACAAAAGGTGTGCGTCTTTTAGGAGTGATAGTGACAGGATTTGGGATGTAAAAAAGTTTGGGATGGGGAGTTCCAAACTTTTTGGGCTCTATAATTTCTGTAATGGGTAACACTACTGCAGAGATTATGGAGTTATTTTTCTACCATTTGTCAAGCAATTCAATGTTTTTCAGTCAAAGAATTGATGATT
>OBXQ01000286.1_pt1 | contig 34193 bp, 35 predicted proteins | sample 1476641 | NCBI WGS metagenome assembly OBXQ01 (sample SAMEA2580174, study PRJEB22360) | human gut metagenome | biome: human gut; feature: human-associated habitat; material: faeces | place: Denmark | collected 2008/2010
GCAGCTACGATGTGGGCGGCGGCAGCATCGGCCACGCAGGCAGTCTGTCCGTCACGGGCGGAGCTACGCTGAAAATGACAAATACCGGTACAGACGTCGCAAACCCAGAGTACAAAAACTGCACCATCATCAACAAGGACGGAGAGAGCGTAAAATACGGCAACGAGGGGAAAATATTACCTACCCTGTTGCTGAGCGTGGCTCCCACCAGTTCTCTGGCTCTGCCGGGAGAGTTGACGCTGACGGCCACTCTCTCCGGCGCGGTTTCCGGCAATTCAGGGAAAACCATTACATTTACTGCGAAAGATGAAAGCTGCGACAAAACAACAAACAGTTCCGGCGTGGCGGTTTATACCATAACAAATCCACCGCAGGGGACCTATACGTTTGGCGCAACCTTCGAAGGCGACGGACAGAACAATTCAGTGACAGCAACAGAAATAACCGGCTATACAGTCAACCTTGGCATACAGAGCGGCTTTGACATCATCGATCCCGGCGTGAAAACCTACGGCGACAGTGATTTCAGTCTGAGGGCAACAGGGGGCCAGAGTACAGGCGGCACGAGCTTTTCCGTTCCATCCGGCAACGGCGTCCTTAACGTGGAAGCAAACGGCAGTGTGAAAATCATCGGCGCGGGGACGGTGACGGTCACGGCCACTAAAGACGGTGACCGCACCTATAAACAGGCCACGGCCACGCGGGAGATCACCGTGGCCCGCCGTGATATTGCACATGTAACGGTAAACGTCACCGGCGGCCGGGTTTACACAGGGAGTCAGCTCCAGCCGGTCTTTGAGGTAAAGGACGGCAGTCTTGCCATCACCACCGGCGATTATACGTGCAGCTACGGCCCCAATGTGAACGCAGGGACGGGCACAGGCAGTATTACGTTCGCCGGGCAGCAAAACTATACCGGCACAAAGACCATACGGTTCGACATTGAGAAACATCCGCTCTCCAGCGCGGTGATTACACTTGAATCCTCATCCTATCCGCACACGGGTGGTGAAATCAAGCCTGCTGTGACAAAAGTTGAGGTGGACGGCATTACCGTTTTACCCACGGAGTACGATGTTGGTTATGCGAATAACATAAATGAAGGAACCGCAACCGCCACCATAACGGCCAAAGCGGACGGCAATTTCATGGGTTCGGCCAGTACCACCTATACGATCACAGGGAATAACCATTCATCCGGCAGCAGCGGCGGTTCCGGCAGCGATGGCAGTTCCTCCTCCACTGGTGACCGGACCTATGATGCAAAAAAAGGCTGGGTAAGCGCCCGGACCGGAATCATCACGGGAACCGGAAGCGGCTATTCCAAATGGCTCCAGGATGAAAACGGCTGGAAACTCCAGTATGCGGACGGAACCATGGCTGCCGGGGTATCCGTGGCAGCAGACGATGGCAGAACCTATGAACGTCTGACCTGGGAACTGATCAATGGGGCATGGTATGCGTTCGGCGCGGACGGATACGCAGAGAGCGGGCTGATCTTTGACCCGGACCTGGGCGGAACCTTCTACATTGACATCAATACCGGGATGAAAACCGGCTGGCAGATGATCGATGGGAAATGGTATTACTTCAATCCGATTTCTGACGGAAAACGGGGAATTATGTTCACGGACGCCTGGATCGACGGGTGGTATGTAGACAAAGACGGCATCTGGAACGGGGAAGCAAAAAAGGACTGACAGGATATCCAGGATGTACTGTGACAGCCAATTCGCTATGATATTTTTGGCGAGAAGGAAGAAGAATCTGCATTTTTTAAGAATCGAAGAGGGGAAATGTTACTCGAATCCCCTCTTCCTTGAAAATACTTTTTTACATCTCAGCTTTCCCTCAGCTTCACTTTATTTCGGGCACTGCGCCGTCTCTGGTCCTCCAGGGCTGCGTAGTGCTTTTTCGTTGTGTTTACGTCCGAGTGACCCAGCACATCCGCCACCAGATAGATATCCCCCGTTTCCTGGTACAGCGCCGTGCCGTAGGTGCTGCGCAGCTTGTGGGGGGTGATGGGTTTTAAGGGAGAGACTGTTTTGGCGTACTTTTTTACCAGATTTTCCACGCTGCGCACGGACATACGTTTTTTCTGAAGAGAGAGGAAAAGGGCGTCCTCGCTGCCGGACTCCGGGATTATGTGATTGCGTTCGATCAGATAATCTGCCAGAGCGTCCTCCACTTCCTCGCCAAAGTAGACGGTGACCTCCTTACCGCCTTTGCGGTAGACCTTGAGGCCGCCGTTTTTGAAATCCACATCCTTAATATTCAGCCCAACACACTCGGAGACGCGCAGCCCGGTGCCCAGCAGCAGCGTCAGGAGCGCGAGGTCGCGAACCCGGGTTTTTTCATGAAATTGCTTCTGCTTTGCGGTCAGTTTGTCCCCCTGTTCCACCTCGTCCAGCAGCAGCGCCACCTCGTCCACATCCAGGCGGATAATCTCTTTTTCCCGAAGCTTTGGCAGCTGGATTCTGGCAGCCGGGTTGTTGTTCAGGCGTTCCGCGCGATAAAAATAGTTGTAAAAGCTTTTGAGGGTGCTGACTTTGCGCTTGATCCCACGCTCCTTGTTCATGACCTCCTGATCCCGGTCGTTGAAGCGGTACTTTAAATATTCCATGTATTCCTCGAAGTCCCCCACCGTCAGCTGATCCAGATGTTCCAGGGTGACGGCGGTTTTGTCCAGACGGGAGAGCGCAGGATTTTCCCGTACCAGAAAGTCAAAAAATACGCCCAGGTCATAGGCATAGGCGATTCTGGTCCGGGAAGAGGTCCTGGGTTCGATTCCCCGAAAAAAATCCTTGCAGAAGGGCGGCAGGCTGTTTAGCATTTCCCGCAGCTTTAATATGTTTTCACGGTCTTTCTGTTCGTGGTATGATAAATTTGCCATGATGTTCAACTTCCTTCTCTTTGATACATTTTAGTATAGTAAAATGCGGGGACAATGTAAATCCTTTTTTCATTTTACAGGAAAGAACTGCCGGTGAGAGCGGAGATGGAAATAGATTGAAAACAGGCGGGGGCTGCGTTATGATGGAGAAAAGAAGAGAAAGGGCGGGGAAGTGATGGGAGTGCGCAAAAAAAGCAGTATCCTAAAAAAGGCAGTGTTGCAGTGGGCGCTTGCGGGATTGTTGGGGATTGGAGTGTTTGCGGGGACCGCATTTGCCGGGACCAAGGGGGAAGGGCAGGAGCAGATGCTGACCCGCGAGGACATTTATGCTGAGTATCACCGAAATGTACAGTGCAGCGTTTACCCTGCGCCGGGCGAGGATTTTGTGGAGGTTCTCTGGTATAAAGTAGGAGAGGACGGGGGCGGTTTTACCAGCGTGAATCTGGACACCGGTCAGCAGATTCTCATTCTGCAGGAGGGGTATGAGATGAGTTTCTGGTATGAGATCGACAATGGCGGGGAAGAGGTGGTGAGAACGCCGGAACAGAAGGCTAAACCGCTGTACGCCGCCCACAGAAATGAGCGCTCGTCCGGGCCGGCGGATGAATATCGTTACGAGAAGGATTTGGAGGCTGCCGAACGGTCCATCTGTTATGATCTGCCACAGAATTTCAATTACCGCAGTCTTGGGAAGGGAATTGTGTCGGTGGAGTTTGTTGCCAGGATCACGGAACAAAAGAGCGGTGACTCCCGTGTGTCCGTGAGGAAGGCGGTTTATCTGGATATACCGGGGGAGGGCGAACCGTCCATTTTTAATCTGAAGCCAACGGACCGGGAAATGTACCGGGTCAAAAAGGGCGACACGCTTCAGTCCATCGCTGAGGAACGGTACTGCGACACAGCCTTGTGGCCCGAGATTTTCCGACGCAACCGAAGCTATATCCGCAACGCGGACCTGATCTATGCAGGGCAGATGATTGTGATTCCCAAGACTGAGGCGGAGATTGCCGGGGACGTGATTGTGATACCGCAAAGGCGCGAGATCCCGGACGGAGACGAGGAGCTTCTGTACAGTGATATTTGTGAAATGGCGGACCTGGGTGGCGTGTATCAGCTGTCGGATGGGACCAGGGCAAATGTGGAGTGGAAGAATATTGAAGTGGGGGAAATGTCTGCAAAGAGCGGACAACAGGTGCTATATTTATCGCCGGAGCATCGCATGACATACTGGTTTATCATTGAAAACGGATCGGAGGAGACGGTTACGGATGTAAAAACAATCGCCCCCTTTTATACCGGGCGACTCAATGAAAATGTGACCGGACCCATCGATGAGTATCTTTACCGCCGGAATACCGCGCCGGAGGATGAGACGGTTGTCTGGGATCTGCCGCCGGAACAGGGACTGCCGGACGGGGAGATCCGCATGACCAGGGTGATCAGAATTGTAGATACGGTTACGGGGGCATACTTTGAGGAGGAGACTACCGTGGATCCGTCCCGGGAGCAGAAAGGACAGACATTATGACAGAGCTGAGTGTTGAACAGATTCGCAGATTCCGGCTGGCCGTCCATCATCTGGACAGAGTCTATGCAAATGCGGATATTCCAGCGGTTGTGGGTGCCTGCGGTATGCAGAACAGTCCGCCTGGCGCCTGGGAGACCGCGCTTTTTAACCGGGTTCCCGGGTGCAGCCAGGCGGAGATGGAGCGCTTGCTGTATGAAGAAAAAGTGCTGTTGCAGGCATGGAGCATGAGAGGGGCACCGCTGGTATTTCCGGCCTCAGAGAGCAGGACGTTTTTATCTGCGTTAATTGCCGGGGAAGGGGAACCCTGGATTTACACGCAGGGGATTGCCCTGGCGCTGGATTATTTGCAGATGGATTTTGAGGCGTTATTGGAGCAAATGGTTCAGGTGATGCCGCAGTTGGACGGCCGGCTGATTCTCAGCAAAACCGCGTTGGATCAGACGATTGCTGACTGGATGCTGCCGTTTCTTCCGGAGGAAAAACGTGAACTGTGGAATCAGCCCTCCATGTATGGCAGCCCGGATAAGCAGACTGTGGGAGGGGCGGCGGTGTCCTTTTTGCTCAGGCCCTGCGCTTATCTGGGGCTTGTGGTTTTTGGAGAGCGCTATGGAATCAGCCCGACGTTTACCTCCTACAAGACCTGGATGGGCCATGAGTTGAGGGCGGATCACCATGAGGCGGCAAGTACGCTGGTACGCAAATACCTGCACTGTTATGGGCCGGCGACTCCGGATATGTTTGTAACGTGGCTGGGGTGTTCGAGGAAACAAGGACGGCGCATGTGGGAGCTGGCTGCGCAGGATATGGAACCGGTTTCCGTGCTGGGAAAGCGGGCGTTTATCCTTTCCGCCGACCGGGATCAGTTCGGTTTGCCCGGAGAGTTGTCACGGGAACTGTTGTTGCTGGGCGGACACGATCCGTTTTTGGACCAGCGCGACTGGTTCATTTTACAGCCGGATAAGTCTCTGCACAAACAAATCTGGAAGCTGGTGACCAATCCCGGCGCCATTGTATGTCGCGGTGAGATTATTGGCGTATGGACCGGTAAAAAGTCGGGGAACAGAGGCCTGGAGTTTAAAATGACGCTGTGGGCGGAGCGCGGCCGGGCTATAAGGCAGGAATTGGAACAGCTGGCTGTCGAGTACGCTGCGTTTCGGGGGAAGGAGTTGGCGGGGATTGTCGTTGAAGAACCTCGTTAAACGTTATTCATTCAGAAAAAGAAAAGAAAGCATACCAATGAGTGAAAATTCGTTGGTATGCTTAATTATGCGCTAACTATGCGTTAAACTTGTGTATAATACCGTGTTTCGCGCACAGTTGCATATTTCCTATATTATTCCAGCCCGTCCTGTATATTACAATCGGCAACGCCGAGTGTAAGTTTATGCAATACATTGCTTAAAACAGTCATTTCTGCTTCCATACTTGCAAATTTAGCGGCATTATCAATCTGATTTGGAAACATACGCTTATTACGTTCGTAGTCATGAGTAGTACGATCAAGACGCCGACTAATTGCATAACGAGCATACACAAGCTCACGAAAATCAAGATCAACTTTCATAGGATCACCGCCACAACGCAGGCAGTACCGGAGCATGATGATTCGCGGCCGCCAGGTACTTGGTACTATGGGTAATCAAGGGAATGGGGATATTCCGGCCGCCAGGAATACCAGCCGGGCGGCGGTAATCCTGGCGAAAGATAATGGGTTCTCAGCCCGCAGCTGATTCGACAAGCGCCGCAGTTTCGATATTGCCCCAGCGGTTATAGGATACCTCAATGCGATCACCGATTGCAAAGTCACTGGTATCTACAGCTTCCTTGCAATACAGCTTCTCACAACGATTCCCGATGGTATTCTTATACTCAGAACCATCAATACAGTACAAATTCGTACCGCGCACACGCTGACCATTCTTTTTGGAAACATAGTCCAAACGCTCAATACCGATAATTTCAAACATGCTTTATCCTCCTTTAATCAAACAAAAAGTTATATGTTATCCCCGGCCCGAGGGCCGGGAGAGTAACCAAGTTAAGCAATCGGCGGGATATCCTGAGCCTTACCATCAAGATAATCAAGAAGAGCATTAATGCGCCCATAATAGAACCGATACGCAATCATCTTTTCCTGATCGTCCGCGCTAGTAACTTCCAACAAAGCTACCGCCGTATCCATCTTCTCATGTTCCAATACCTTGCGCGTTAATCTAGCCACTATGCCACCTCCTTATTAAAACGAGACAGATTAACCTTAAAGTTAACCAAATGATCAACAGCAAGATCAATCATTAACATCTGATAATCGTAATCAATAACACCAAGATCACCACACATATAAATCTTTCCACACAACACACGATAACGCCGTTCCAGAATTTCCAATGATGTGGATTCATCCATGATCTGAAACGCTACGCGAATAGACTTCATAGCTTCCCTACGCAATCCTTTTTTAACTTCCTTCGACATTCTAACCATTTTTCGCTCTCCCTTCACACAATCAAACAATCACCTATTTTTTACCAGTAAGGAAAACTATAGATTTTTGGAAAGGAACATGCTATAATGTAAGCGCCAACGAACTTTATAGCATGTTTTTGTATCCCCTAAACCGGGAATACTGCACCCCTTAACCGTTCATCTATTTAATTTTCCTTACACCTATATTATACTACTCAATAAGGTATTAGTCAATGCTTTATTACTCTTTTAAGGAGTATTTTATTATGAATTTTTTTGATATTATAGCGCCAACTTTAGAACAAAAAGGAATAACTCCATATAAAATATGTAAAGACTTAAATATATCACAAAACACATTTAGTGGATGGAAAGCCGGAAAGCAACCAGCACTTGACAAAGCAATTATTGTACTACGTTATTTAGAAGTATCGGCAGATGAATTACTAAATTTAAAGCCAACCGAATATACAGAAGAAGAAAGACAATTAATAAACCGATATAGAACTTATAACGAAAAAGATAAGGCATTATTATATGCATATATGACATTACTAGACGGAGAACAAACCCATGACACGGAAGATCAAAGATTATACAGCTAAGTGATTATATAACCTACAAAAGATAATAACAGCAAAAACATTAGGAGGGCTTATAAATGACCGATAACGAAATGATTGAAGCATTACAAACACTATTAAAACCAATTAGCAACAAGCTTGAAGAATTAGACATAAAAGTAGACCAAATAAGACTAGACAACAAAATGACCACAAGGGCAATAAGAAAAGACATAAAATACCTGAACGATGAAGTGGACACACTCATAGAAGTCATGGAAGCCAAGGGCGTACTGCCGAAAGTCGAATAAGCAAAAACCGAGGGGAATAGCACCAGCTATCCCCCTGTTAATAAATCTAAAATACCATTTTTTCACCGTGCCGATCTACACTTTTTAAACAATGATATGATATCATTTATCACAATGTAATCCCAGCCTGATAACCATTCCAAGGTACTCGTTTCACTTTCCGTTAACTCCAAACCTTCCAAAGAAGCAATTAATCTTTTATACTGTTTTTCCTGATTCTCCATAAAACCTCCCACTAAAAAATAAATCGAACTGCACTCAACAAAATCATATGTACCGGATAGATTGCATATTGCAACCAACGATTCATTCGCTTTCCAACATTGCCATCATAGCACCAAATAACGGCCATCGAGAGAGCAGCAGCACCATAATATTCCCAGGACATCAAAATGCACAATATACCGCAAAACCAAAAACGATTAACCGGGCTACCACGGAAATAATACATTGCCACAATCAACGCGATACCATACAAGCCATATTCGGCACCACATGACGCACCACAAGCAACGAGAAGCCCCACAAACGCTATTATACCATAACTTGATTGCCTATCAACTAAATAAAGGCATATAAGGCCAATAAACAATTCATACATCACATTCAAGCGGCCAGTATTGAGGAATAAGCTATAAGGTACTTGCGATACCACAGCACATACAAACAAGCGGAGCATGTAGCGGTGTAAATCCTTAGTATGAATATAGCCCTCGACAAGCAAGAAGCAGAAGAGCGGGAAAGCAATCCGACCAATCATCCGCAGCGGATAATAAAATACCGTACCGGCCAGAAGCAACCCTACATGATCCAACAACATAGTCATTATAGCGACTATACGAATATCATAACTGCTAAACAATCCAAACATTTAGCGTATTCACCACCTTTTCAAATACATCCTGTGGGATCTCAACTTGTTTCTTTAACAAAATCGCTTTATACTTATTCTTTGTGGGCCTCGTCATTTGACGAAAATAAAAATCAAGGTCAGACGATGGAGTCTTACGCAAGAGCTGAACAAGGACTTTATCACTGTCTAATTCAATCATATCCCGCAAATATATCTGCGGAAACTTACAGGCCATTTCATCGTAGCTCAGACTATCCAACGTTATTTCAACCCGAGTAAGTGGATAATTCAAACCAGATTCAAGCTGTTTATTATAAACCTTAACGCGCCCAACTGAATCGACATTCCCAAGATATTCCGTAAAATCCATTTCCGATTTATAGAACTGGGAATACTTACGACTATCTTTAAGCAACTGAACATCAGACCGCAACATGGGAACATCCATAGCAAAATCATAACGTTTTAAGTATGTATGCAGCAGATACTTTTGCAGCAGCTTCCACACGTCCAAAAACACGCTCTTTACCCGTTCGCAAAAGGACACATAAGACATATCGTCCAGTGAAAAAGGATTATGTAACGATCTTACGAACCCTTCACCGTAATGCACATCACCCAAGATTTTATTAGGATTGAAATCCAACATACCCTTTACACTATCGCCAGAAGAGGAACCATTAAAGCCAACACCCAATGAAAACGAATGTCCTTTAGTCCCAAATACAAACAAATGACGATAACTAAAATCCTTATACGATTCATAGTAGGTATATCCGATGATTCCGGATAACTCATCCAAAAACTTATTAACAGCTTTTGGAGAAAGAAAGGAAAGAGATAATCGAATTGAATCTATTGTGTACACATTTCCAAACTCAAAAACCGGCTGGTAATACATCAACATGAGAGCACCTCCAAAAAGGTTTAGAACCTAACCAAGTGTAAAAAAATTTTACGGTGTTTGCCCCTTATTAGACAGGGGGCAAACAATCATGATCATCATCGGCCGACACCTCCAAGAGCCCGGGCATAGCCACGGGCTCTTTGCGGCGCCAGCAGCAGCGGGAGAGTAGCAGAGCAAATTTTTGCTTATATGTACACAATTCAATAGGCGTATAGTCAAATTGATGAGGTTTAAGCGCGGGCGCTATATATGTATCAAAATACTTTGCATAACGCGGTATATACGTGATCTTACATGATCCCAACCAAAAGAGCAGGAGCGGTTGAAAACGCATATCATCAACCAACTTTGATTCACCAACCGTATTTTTATCAGCATGTGAAATAGTAATTTGTTTAACAATTCCACGAGCAATCGAAACACAATTAAAAAGATTCGTAACAAGATACATACGATCTGTTAAATCCCTTAACTTTTTATCTATATCAAAACTCTGCGAAAACAAATATACAGTGTGTTTATAATGTCTCTGTAATTTGAAGTAATCCCGAACTTCATTACTAAAATTCTTAAAATTCCGATTATCCCAAACCATTCCAACCTCATCAACCATAATCACTGATTCAGGCGGAAAAGCAGCAATACCAATTATATCGGTATCAAAATAATATGTACCAGGAATGCCGGGAACATTACAGTAAACAGGCCGTTTCTTACGATTATATTTAATCGATAATTTGACCATCAACGTAGTTTTGCCGGAACCCTTTTTACCGAACACCATAATGAGTTTATAAGGATTCCTATACTTGATCATATGATAAACAATAAAAATGGACAAACTTAAAAAAGCTATGAACCAAAATAGCATAAAATCCCCCTTATGATCTGTACAACAGACAACACAACAAGCGCAGCCAGCAACACAAAAAACATATCATGATCAATTACGGTTAAAGGATAAATAAAAAAATCCCAAAATAAAGATAACTGTGCCATAATACCTCCAGATTGATTAAGCGGGGAAAAATCCCCGCCTAACAATTAGAAACTACCATAGATACGCGCCAACACACCGACAACTGCGCCGACAAAAAACACGGCCAGAGAAAGCAGGATAATGGGTTTATCCAACATCCAGGAAAGAAGGTTACCTCCTTCTTTCAAAAACCAAGCGAAAACCTCAGAAAACGTAGTCAGAGTATCGCTGAGCGTACCAGCGCCGCTAGATTCACTAGCATAAGCCGTAATCGGCATAGCAACAGCCACCAAACCAGTCGCAACAGGGACAGCGCGATATTTTGCAATCGCATTTTTCAGTTTCAACATAAAACAATCCTCCTTAAAATATTTTTTTAAATAATCTTATTAACTTGCACAACAATGGCAAGAAAATAACACCCACACCAAGTATCTTTCCATCACCTAGCAGAAAATCAATATACTGACGCATACATGGCAATAGACCATCATTAAAAACCTGAGAAAACACGTCAAAAGGCATATATTCACCACCTTAATATCAGCAGCTTTAATATTTCCGCAAAGAAAGATATAAGAAATAATAAAAACACTGCGGCAACAACAATCAACAATGGTTCAAATTGCATGGGAACTACAATTCCTAATATTTCTTGTAATTGCGTAACCATAATATTAAAACACCTCCTAACGTAGTGAACAGGATAATATATTGCAATGTCTGAGACACATAAAATGGATGGTAATACTTATTTACGATAATCTCACCATATGATGTATCATAGGTTAACCGACCACCAGACCAATAATAGTTACGCATATAGTTAGGGGAACCATAGTTCTCTAAAGTTGAAAAGTTATTTCCCAAGCAAGGCGTTAAATAGAAGAGCTGACCGCGCGTTTCATAAGGATTAAAATTGTCACTCACAGCACGGCCTTGTATATTGGAAGCTGACATATTCCAAAGCCGATTTTTAGAATCAATAAATAGACTATCTATATATTCAGGCGGAAATAATAAAACATAATCAGTACCATTAAAAGAAACATCGAACCGCAGCACATTAACAAAATTTTCCGTATTGCCAAGCGCATACGGTAAGGCAACATCATCAAAACCAGTTGTTTCGCCTTCATAACCATCAATATCAAACGACGATATTTCCAAGGAATCATCCGGAAGAGCCTGCGACGCTGTAGCAACACCAGGACCAGACATACTGTCACTAATACTGATAACCTCAACCAAAATACGTTGCAATAATTCATCACGGTTCATTCCCTCCACATCATCCAAATAGAAATCAGGGCGATCAGAGAGGGCAGAAGAGGGGGACGCAATTTCAGCGTCTGAAGGAGTAGCCGCCGCATATGCATTACAATATATCAACAACGAAAAAATAAAACATATAGCAAGCGAAAATGCATATTTCATATTAATCACCAAAATTAACAATCACAACACGGATTACAAGCGACAAAATTAAAATTGCAACAAGCACATTTTCAAGCGTGAATCCACCTAAATCAGTATATCGAAAGATAGAAATAATACCTGAAAACACATCAATTACAAAATCAAGAAACGATGATAGCAAGAAATCAACTCCCTTTATTTAATATCTGGAAAAGAATAGCAAGTGCCAAAAAACCAAGGGCAGCAGCAACCAAAAACGGCGGAAGATTCTGCACAACCTCAAATAAAAATACCTGAGCTTTAAAAACGAGCTGGACAAGCCCTAATAACATCTGAAAAAGACCAACTACAAAATTAACTATAGTCGTAACAAAATTCGCGATAGACTCAAAAAATTTGAACATCTAATCACCGCCTTTGAACCGATAAATACCAACCACAATAGAAGCGATCGACACAATCAAAGTTAAATTAATTACGTCCTTGAAACCGCCGCTATTATCATATAATCGTTGCATAAACGTACTACAAAGCAAAATAGGCTGCATGTAATTATCCAAGGATTGATTAAAATTTATATCATCAAGCGCATGATTCACTTTATCCATCACTTGTTTTTCGGCGTTATCATATTCCGTCAGACTATTATTAAGCTTGTCATTTTCAGCGTTTAAAGCAGAATTATCATAACCATTTGTTATCTTTTCTGTATTCTCATTATTGTTATTTATAATAGTCGTTGTATTGGATTCCTCAGCAGCGATAATATCCTCTGTATTCTGGCGGTCAGCGTCCATTTGTTCCTCAATCGCGCCAGTTATCAAGCCCGTGTTTTTGTCATCGTTGGCAAGCTGAGGAACATGCATGAGATTGAACATTTGATCCCAAAGAGCCTCAAGTTGGTTTGATATTGTTTGAACAATCTCTTCCAATGTATCAACCATTTTGGAAGTATTAAGAGCGGTATCTGAAACAGCATTATCTGATGTATATGCACCACCAGCACCAGTATAAGATGGAGATTCCGTAGTTTTTTCAAAATAGACTGAGACATATCCACCATAAGGCAAATTAGCAGTAGTACCAGATTTAGGATATACACCAATATCCAACTGCTGTGCACCCCCTAAATCAATAACCTCAGATACATTCCAATCACCCGAAACCTGAGACACATCAATCAAATATGATGAAGATTGTGTCGCAGCATTCGTATTTTCCTTTTGACTCCAAAAATAACCACCATTATATTCAACGCCTGTATTACTTGAAAAACGAACTTTTATACGATACCTCCCAAAAGATGGTAATCCAGACTTAGAAATAGATATAAAAAACTGATTCACAGAAGCACAATCCGATGGTAACGCCAAACTAGCATAATATTGAGAATTAAAAGGAACTTGCACATATTTTACAACACCTGACATATTAGAATAACCAACGCCCAAAGAAAGAAAAGAAGCTGGAACCGTCGATTCAAAACCATCCAATTCACCAGCATTCATAAGAACAGGACGTTCAATAGAATCAAAATCATCCAATTCAACAAAATCATCCATGGGCCATGCATTACTTGAAGTAGCCATTAACGCATTAGAAGAAGTAGCCGAAAACGCAAAAGAAAGCATGGACGAGAAACAGGAAATAGCAGCAACCACTAAAATCATGCATAATAATTTCCTTGTTTTCATCATCCATACCTCCCAAAATATTAATCAATATTTGGAAAATATAGTAAAATATTTAGTAAACTATGCGTTAAACTTGTGTTTCGCGCATAGTTTCAACAATCCCCATTTATTACCAAATCCCCCACAAAACCTCATCCCCGCTTTCATCCGGGTCGTCCGGCGCATAGGTGTAGACCCATTTGGACTGTAAATCCCCCTCATCTTCATTATAAAAGGCTACGGCGGCGGAGGTGATCCCCGTTCCCGAATAGTCCGGGGCGGACGGAGTGCCGAAGGCCCATTTATCCTTCATCACGCCGTTGGCGTCAAAGGTGTAATACCGGCCATTGATCTGCTTCTTTGTTTCCCGGTAAGCCTTACCATTACTTGTCCGCAGATAGAACCATTCCTGGGAATCATAGTCCCCATCCCCCTCATCGTTCATCTCCTCATCCGGCTCAAGATACTGCCAGCCGGTATGGGCAAATCCTTCATTTTCCGTGCCCAGATAATACCAATCTGAATTATCCCCGTAGGTCTGCCAGCCGGAAAGCATATGGCCGTCCTCGTCAAAGAGATAGACCTTTCCATCGATGGTCTTTTTGGTATCCGCACAGGCCTTGCCCGATGGCCCGAAATAATACCAGACAATGGTTACAGGCTCATCGCACAACGCTTCGCTGCCGGGGTTGTTGGGAAATGAGACCCATTGGTTTGTGACCATTTTTCCGTCCTCATCCACATAGTAAATGTCGTCATTGTACTCTACCAGAGCGCTGACGGCCATTTTTCCCTCATTGTCCAGATAATAATGATGCTGGCCTGTTTTCTTCCACACATCTCTTAAATAATTGCCGTCCTTGTCAAGATACACCCAGTCTCCGCTCTTCTGCTGCCATCCTGCGGCTGCGAGGGAAACCGAAGCTGTGCCGGCGGAGAACAGAACCGTTGCAGATATCAGCGTAATGACCATTTTTTTTCTATACATTCACAGTACCTCCCATATTGATTAAGCCTCTCCCTGCGAAGAAAAGGCAGGTTGCAATGGATAACGGTTGTAAGTCAGCTTATACCCATTGCGGCCCAGATTATCCCGGTCGAATTTTTCCCGGATTCGCTCCGCTATGGAGTCTGTCTGCAAATCCGTTGCGTCGCAGACCATGATCAGGAACTGGCAGCTGCTGTATCGGGTGAATACATCCCCGGAACGCAGGGAATATTGGATCATTTCATGGAGGGAATCCATCAACGGCCCGATTTCCTGAAGCACTGGGAAATCACCGCCTTCGTCCATCAGTGTGATCAGTATGGTATAGACGCTGGATTTTGCCCTTCTCAGACGGCGCTCTACAAAACGGTAAATATTTACAAAGTTATCAAAATCCTGGCAGTAAGCGCCATTCGCCTGACCGGGCTCGGACAGCTCACGGCTAATCCGTTTTATATCGATTTCCAGACTCCGGTCAACAGGAGAACGGTCCGGTCCGGTTTCTCCGCTCCTCTTCCGCTTTCTCCGGGCCGCCTTCTCCTTCAACAGGCACTGGTCCGCACGGTCAAACAGGCGGCTGTAACTGTCCCCCTTTTGATAACAGCTTCCGCAAACCGTGAGGGACAGACTGCTTTCCATAAACTGGGAACGCGGCAGATCCCGGAAATGCTGTTCGATCTGACGGCAGCGGGATTCCACAAAATCGGGCCCTTGCCGGATCGGCATAAAAATGACAAACTCATCTCCGCCGATGCGCCCAATGACATCATTGCACAGCGTCATGTCTGTCAGCGCATGGGCTATTTCCTGAAGGACACCGTCGCCCGCCAGATGGCCGTAACGGTCATTGATTGCTTTAAAATGATCTACGTCGATCACAAACAGTACGCCGCACTGCCGTTTTGACAGCAACTCATTCACTTTTTTCTCCACGGCCATCCGGTTATACAGACCGGTCAGCCAGTCCGTTTCAGCCAGATGGCTCAGGCGTTTGTTTTCCTCTAACAGTGATAAAAACGCATCATTCATAGCTTACCTTCTCTCCTGCATCGGATTTGCGGGTGCCGGATATGAGACATCCGAAATCGACCTTGCGGCAAATGTCACAGTAAAAACAGTTCCCTTCCCCGGCGTGCTCTCCACCTCCACGGTTCCGCCCATCGCTTCCACGGTGGTCTTGACAATATACAGTCCCAATCCGCTGGAACCGTCCCTTTCTCCCCGCTCATGGGATACCTTGTAGAACCGCTCAAAAATATGGGGAATATGGCGTGCTTCGATTCCCTCCCCGGTATCGGCCACCTGCAATCGCGCCAGATCGCCTTTCTTGTGGATGCTCAACGCGATGCTGCCGCCCTTTGGCGTGTGGCGCAGGGCGTTATAAACCAAGTTATCCAGCACACTCCATATTCGAATACTGTCAATGTGAAGCTCCGTTCCCCTGTCGGCCTCCAGTCGGAAATCAAGTCCCTTATCCTGGATAAGATCGGCGTATTTGCGGGCGATCTCTCCCATAAGACGGTCAACAGAAAACCATTCAATCCGATAGGTTACAGTACCTCCCTCCATGCGGGTAACTTCAAAGAGGTTTTGGATCAGGCGCTGCAGATCCAGATTTTTGTGATAAGCGATTCCCAGATACTCCGTGCGTTCCCGTTCGCTTGAGGCGATGGTCTCATCCCCCAGAAGTTCCAGATAGTTGTTGAGCACCGTCAAAGGCGTTTTCAAATCATGGGAGATGTTGCTGATCATTTCCCGAAGGGCGGTCTGGGAAGCCTCCAGTTGTTCATTGGTGCGGTTGAGCTGGGCCGTGCGCTGCTCCACCAGGGCCTCCAGATTTGCGTTGACCCGCTCCACCTCCTCATGGGCCTGAGCATAACTGCGCGAGAGCATAACGCATTGACTGAGGAGCAGAAACATATTCGGCACGATGCCGGGGACAAACATGTCACCCTCAAACACGGTTTTTGACAGGGGACCGTAGATGACAAAGGTCACCATACTGCAAAGGTACAGCAGACGGTAGGGATCCCGGCCGATCTTTCCCGACCGGATGGCCAGCACGATGGAGACGGCGTAAGGGATCGTGGCCAGGAACATGCTGTTCACCGCTTTTGCGTAGGGAAGGAGGCAGATGCCCGCCATGGGCAGGAAAAAGCAAAATGCATAAACAAAGCGCAGAAGCCGGTTGAGCCGGATGGAAAATACCTGGATCATAAAAAGGCAGATACACAGGCTATGCAGCGTAAACAGCAGCAGAAATACCCGGCTCAGGATAAAACCGATGCCCTCTGGAAGAAAATACTGGACCAGGGCATTGCTCTCCATACCCAGGCGCAGCACTGTGGTCAGGCAGGTGATACTGAAGGTCAGATAGAGGCGTTCCCGGCGCCGGAAAAGGTAGAGAAACAGATGGTAGACGCCGATCAGAAGGATTCCGCCCAACGCCGCGGCCACTGTGGTGCGCTGCCAGAAAATGTGGTGGGCGAGAACCGTATCCCTTCCTATGAGAAGCGGATAAAAGATCCCGCTTCCATTCATTCGAAAGTTGGCTGCCTGAACAACCAACTCCAGGACGCCGTCCTGAGATCCGGCCGCCAGCAGCTCATTGCGCACACCGGTGACCGTATTTTCATCCGAATCGCCCACCTGCCCGGCCCGGTAGAATTCCTCTCCGTTGAGCCAGATCACAGATGAGGACATGATCTCCGGAATGTAGAGAAGGTAAATCTGACCTGGATCGGTGAGGATCTTTAGGCGGTACGTGGCGCAGCCCAGCGCCGGATAACCCATCCTGGTCCATGGTCCCGGAAGGTCGATCAGCTCCATTCCTTCCGGGTTTCCCTGCCGGAAATCCTCCGGAGTATAAAGGCTGCCATAATAAAATTCCCACTGCCCGGACAGCGCGTAGGCGGAAGAACTGAAATCCGTCTCGCGAAAGTCCGCTACTCCCGCCTTTGCGGCCGGGCCTTCTGAGACAAAGGGTTTTGACGTCAGAAAGAACAGGGTTAAACATAGGGCGAAAATCAACAGAAAGATGGTCCAGAAACGCTTCATAGCGGTCACCTCGTTTTTGATGTGGGCACATACCGGTATCCCTCTCCCCGCACCGTCTCAATACGGCCGACAAACTGACTTTCCTCCAGTTTGTGGCGCAGCCTGGCAATATAAACAGCCACAGAATTAGCTGCATCGGGCTTGCCGGTACACCAGACCTTCTGATACAGCTCCGTTGCGGAAATGATCCGGCCGGGATTGCCCATCAGGAACAAAAACAGATCAAACTCCTTCTGGGCCAGAGGGATAATCCGGTTGCCTTCCCTCAAAAGCTGATTTTGATGGTCGATGGCAAAGCCCTTCATGGCGCTGCGCCTCACCTGCGCATATACGCGGGCCGCCAGCTCCTTTAAGCTGTACGGCTTGGTGATGTAGTCGTCCCCGCCTGCCATCAGACCCTGGATTTTATCCGCCTCATCGTCCATACAGCTGAGAAACAGAATCGGCGCACAGGTGAGCTCCCGCACCGCTGCGCAGAGCGCGTAACCGTTCATATCCGGCAGCAGCACATCCAGGAGGATGCAGTCGTAGGTCTGCTTTTTTAATTGATCCAGTGCCTCGGACGCACAGAACGCGGTATCGACCTGATACCCGCGGGCTTCCAGATATCTGCAGTTGGTACGCTGTATATCAGGCTCATCGTCGACGGCCAGCAGCCGGTATAAACAATCCATAGACATCCCCCATTCACCAATATGAACAAATCTGTTCATGTTTCTTTAAATGACAAATGCGAACGGCATAAGCCATTCGCATTTTACTACTGTTTGTATGTAATAATTATATAACAGAATTCCGGGCCTTGTCAATGGACACTGTGGAATTTATATCCCAAGAATTTCCATTAATTCCTTGTGGGGCCTGTCTGCGTCCATCTGAAAGACATCGATCCGGCTGGGATCCCCGCTTCTGTCCGCAAAGGCGGGGAACAAAAATCCGCAAACCGGTTTTCCGGGCTCGTACTCCCCGGCCAGCGGGCAGATGGCGCAGATCATATATTCAAATACCTCCTCAGACTCCCACTGCCGCTCTCCGTCCGAGCCCTTGGCCGGGATATCGTAGCGGTCGTGGAATACCAGGATGGCATAATCCGAATTTGACCGGTAACGCTCCATGACAATATCGTAAAACGTATCCATCAGGGCGTCGTTTTTCAGTCCGCATTCATTCATGGCCATGAGCAGCTGCCACATGCTCCCCTGTCTGCGCGCTCCCGCAGGATATTCGTATTCCTTCAGGTTTACATTGGTTGCGGAAAAAGGGATTTCCTTGGCAAGTTTCAGCTGTTTCGTCTGCTCCGGCGCCGATAATTTTCGGAAGTTCGTGTTAAAACTCCCGTCAAAATCGCCGTCCCTGTCCACATAGCAGCCGGCGATCCTTGTAAAGGATGTCCGGGCAAGGGTCATCCGTCTCGTCAGTTCCAGCATATCTTCTCGGTTTATCATGGTCTGTCCATACCCTTTCTGTCATTGATCGCCTCCATTATACCAAAAGCCGGACCGTAAATAAAGCGCTGATTACAGCCAATCAGCGCTTTGGTAGACATAATATTTTTATGTTAAGTAATCAGAGGAAAATCCAACGGCTTCCGGCCAGCAGCAGAAACTCTGCGGTCCCCAGCAGGGCGATCCAGGTTTTTCCGGCAGCGTGCGGCTTTTTTACCCTGACCGGCAGCAGAAAGAACAACGCCATGGCGCACAGGGCCAGCAGGTCCATCCGGATTACTCCCCCTCCCAGCCACCCCTTCAGCGCGTATACCGCCGGTAAAATGGCGGCCGAGGTGGTCACCGGAAGCCCCATATAGCAGGTTCGCGCTTCATCGGTCTGTTCCTGCCGCTCTTCCTCCATTACGTTAAAATAGGCCAGGCGGACCAGCGCGCATAATACATAGAGCGAAGCCGCCGCCGCGCTGGCCAGGCTGCGGTCCTGGCAATACAGAATCATACCCGGCAGAACTCCAAAGCTGATCAAATCGCTGAGGGAATCGATCTGGATTCCAAAACGTTTCTCGGCAGGCGTCCGTTTTCTGGTCCGGGCGACTGCACCGTCGAACATATCGCAGGCTCCGGCCAACATCAGGCAGACCAGCGCCGCTTTTTGACCGCCGTTGACAGCGGCCAGAATTCCGGAGAATGCGGCCAGCATCCCGGCATAGGTTAAAATCACAGTATAATTATAAAATCCAAGCATATTGATCTTGTCCTCTCTTTATCCGATTTTTGCGGCTAAAATGCTGTAGGCCAGAATGCACCAGGGTTTTCCCAACAGGATAATCCAGGTGAATTTCCGAAAAGACAGCTTCATAAGCCCGGAAAAATAACACAGAAAATCGTCCGGAGCCAGCGGGAGCAGGATGCACAGGAACAAAATCAGGGTATAGCTTTTAGCGCTCTGAATCCGTTTGATCCATACCTGATAATTCTTTTGCGGAAAAAGGGATTCCACCAGAGGCGCGCCAAAGCGCCGGGCCAGAATAAAGGCGATCAGCGAGCCGAGACTGATCCCGATATAATTGCACCAGAACCCTCCGGCGGTCCCGAACAATACAACGCCCACAATGCAGCCCAGGAAACCAGGAAGAACCGGAATCACCACCTGAAAGGCCTGGATCGCAATTAGTATCAGCGGTCCAATGAGCCCGAAGCTCCGAATGTATTCCTGAAGCGTGTCCACTGAGTGGAACCGCCCGTCAAAACCTGCCTTCAAAATAAAAAGCGCGCAGAACAGGATTAAAAAAATTCCCAGCCACATGCTCCATTGATATCTCTGGTCTTTAATCAAAACGCGGTCCCTCCCTTTGCTGTCTCTTCTGATACCTGCCATTCTAAATCATATTTCTAAATGATATGCGGTCATAAAACGAAAGCTTTTATAAATATTCTCTAATAATAAAATAAGAGGGCAAAACCCAGCCGGAATGCGGTTGACAAGCCATTTGATTTCACTTATACTGCTACCTATGCTTTGAAGGAACATGCGAAAGGGGATAAAAAAACGGTTTATGGAACACAAAAGCAAATGGAATTTTAGAATAACGGGGGCATTGGGCCTGCTGTTCGCGGCGTTTACCGCCATTGTCGCAACCGTTGACGTAAGGCCCATCGGGCCGGAGCAATCCTCGGTCGGTCTGGCAGCTCTCAACCGGTTTGCGGCCGGTCTGTTGGGGGTGAATCCGTTGTGGTATGACATAACCGAATGGCTGGGCGCAGTTGCGGTTCTGTTTGCCCTGGGATTTGCCGTCCTCGGTTTGTGCCAGCTGATCCGGCGGAGAAGCCTTTTGAAGGTGGAGCCGCGCATTTTGCTGCTGGGAGCCTTTTATATCGCCGTAGCTCTGGTTTATCTGTTTTTTGAGCGGGTGATCATCAATTACCGCCCGGTGATTCTGGATGCCGGGCTGGAAGCCTCCTACCCTTCCTCCCACACCGTGATTGCCATCTGTATTTTTGGCACGGCAATCATGCAGTTTCATCATTACCTGCGGGGGAAAACGGTGTGGCACGTCATTATGGATTCCGTCACGGCCCTTCTGATGGCCGTGACGGTGATCGGCAGGCTGCTTTCGGGCGTCCATTGGTTTACCGATATTGCGGGGGGCGTGCTGCTCTCCTCTGCTCTGATTATGCTGTACGCCTCCGCGGTCTCCTATGTCGAATGCCGCAAAAAGGTGTGATAGACGGATTTGCGCAAAAACGGACCGGCACAGCGTCACGCCTGAGGGACGAAATCCCTTCGGCGGCAAGCTGTGCCGGTCCGTTTTTTATCTCATAAGGCGGGCGCATTCCCGCTCTCAGACTTTAAACATCACCCTGTTTTTAAACTCCTGTGCCTTGCCCTCGTTCCAGTCCTGCACAGGCCGGTAATAGCCGGCGATTCTGCTGTACACGTCCGTGGGCGCTCCGCATTTGGGGCAGACCGGCTGATTGCCAGGCAGGTAACCGCAGGACTGGCAGATGGTGTAAACCGGCGAAAGGGTCACACATGGCAGTTCATGTCCGGTGATCGCCTGACGGATCATATCCCGCGCCCTCTGCCACTCTTCCAGCTCCCGATCCACATAGATGTGGAATACCGTTCCCGTGGTGTAGAGAGGCTGTACCCCGTCCTGGTTGGCCAACGCGCGGTCAAGGGGCAGCGCGCAGTCCGCAGGCAATTTGGTGCTGTTGGTGTAATACGGAGTATCTCCGCTCCTGCCCGCTGTCCGGATCCCGGGGAAACGTTCCTGGTCCAGCTTGGCGAACCGGAAGGTGGCCGACTCCGCGGGCGTGGCCTCCAGCCCGAAGATATGGCCGTATTCCAGCTGGTACTTCACCAGCCGCTTCTGCATGTGCTTTAAAACCCCGGCGGCAAACCGCGCCGTGGCCTCGGACTCCATTCCCGCGTTGAGCCAGCGCGCGTTCAGACCCGCCTCGTTCATGCCGATCACGCCGATGGAGGAAAAGTGATTGTCGAAGTTGGACAGATAACCAGCGGTGTAGGGGTACAGCCCGTTTTTTAACAGGGTGGAAACTACGTCCCGCTTGATATCCAGGGAGCGGGCCGCCAGATCCATCGTCTGGTCCAGGCGCGCGTAAAATTCCTCCTCGTCCCTGGACTGGCAGGCGATCCGCGGCAGGTTGACAGTCACCACGCCCACCGTGCCCGTGTGCTCGCCGTATCCGAAAAATCCGCCGGCTTTTTTGCGCAATACATGGAGGTCTGGCTTGATTCCCTCGTAGGAAATCCGCACGTCCCCGGGCTTTAAGCCCCCATGGGCGTAGTTGACAAAGTAAGGCGTTCCGTAGTGGGAAGCCAGGGAAAACAGAAGCCGGTTTTGTTCCGTGTCGGACCAGTCGTAATCTTCGGTGATTCCGTAGGCCGGAATCGGATATTGGAAGCCCAGGCCGTTGGCATCGCCCTCCAGCATGGTCTCCAGAAATGCCCGGTTCACCATGTCCATTTCCTCCTGGCATTCCCCGTAAGTGAAGTCCATCCGTTTTCCGCCCACAACGGCCCGCTCTCCGGCCATGTCAGCCGGAACCTTCAAATCCATAAAAATATGGGAAAACGGCGCCTGGGTGCCCCAGCGGCTGGGCGTGTTCACGCCGAAAACGAAGGCTTCCATGCATTTCTTGACCTTGTCGTAGGACAGGTGGTCCGCCTTCACAAAGGGCGCAAGGTATGTATCAAAGGAAGAAAAGGACTGGGAGGCCGCCCATTCGTTCTGCATGATGCCCAAAAAGTTGACCATCTGGTTGCACAGGGTGGCCAGGTGCTTGGCCGGGGAGGCTGTGATCTTCCCGGTGATGCCGCCTAAGCCGTCCATCAAAAGCTTTTTTAAGGACCAGCCGCAGCTGTAGCTGGTGAGCATGGTCAGATCGTGAATATGGATATCCCCGTTTAAGTGGGCGTCCGAGATCTCCTTGTCGTAGATCTCCGTGAGCCAGTAGTTGGCCGTCACGGCTCCGGAGTTGTTGAGGATCAGACCGCCTACGGAATAGGTGATGGTGGAATTCTCCTTGACCCGCCAGTCTTCCACCCTCACATAACTGTCCACCACATCCTTGTAGTCCAGAATGGTTTTATCCAGATTGCGGATCTTCTCGCGCTGTTTCCGGTACAGAATGTAGGCCTTGGCCACATCGGTATAACCGGATTCCTCCAGCACCTTCTCCACGCTGTCCTGTATATCTTCCACCGCAATCCGGTTTTCCTGTATCTTTTTCTGAAAATCGGAGGTGACCCGGATGGACAGCAGTTCCAGGATATCGTCCGTGTAAAACTTATCCGTGGCTTTAAATGCTTTCTGAATCGCCATGGTTATCTTTTCCAGGCAAAATTCCACGATTTCTCCGTCCCGTTTTACAACTAAAAGCATATTGATTGTTCCTCCTTAGAGAGATTTCTTCCATTATACCAAAAACGGGACAGGAAATACAGTATCCGCGGTTATTCTGCCAGCGGTTCCGGTAAAATTTCTTCCAATTCCGGTGAAAACGGCTCCTGTGCTCTGCCGCGCACGCTCCAGTCGGCCTCCGCGCTGTTGCCAGGAACCGCCTTGAAGATGAAAATTCCCGCAAGGGCGCAGATGATGCTGACCGCGATATTGGCGTAAGCGAATACCACATAGGGTGCAAAGCTCAGCGTGGTAAAGCCGAACAGGCCCATATAGTAGATACATCCGGTGTTCCAGGGCACCAGCGGCAGGATAATGGTGTTGGCCTCCTCGATGGTCCTGGAAAGCACGCTGCGGTGGATTCCGCGGCGGTCATAGAGCTCCCGGAACATGGTTCCCATGAGCACTGCGGAGACATAGAAATTGGTCACCAGCATCACGGTAAGGATTCCGCATACCAGGGTTACCAGGATGGCCGCCCGGTCGGACCGGACGGACCCGGTGATGCGCTCCACCAGGGTGTGGAGGAAACCTGCCTCGCTCAGGATTCCGCCCAGAGCCAGTGCCAGAACCGCGGTACAGATCGTGTTCATCATGGAGGAAATGCCGCCCTTGCTGAGCATCGTGTCCACCAGTTCCATTCCACTGTTCACCTTCACTCCGTTAAACACAACCGCCAGCACCTCGGTCAGGGCGGCTTTCTGTACCAGAACCGCCAGGGCAAGCCCGGCAAATCCGGAGATCAGGATCGCAAGAATGGCCGGAACCTTCCGGATGCTGAGGATGACGATGAGGACCACGGGGATCAGCAGCAGAATGTTGAAATGATAAAGACCTGCCAGCTGGACTCTCACGGACTCAATCACGGAGGGGTCCATGGCTACCTGGGCATACTGGGCGCCCAGAAAATAGAAAATCACCAGGCTGATGATCACGGCCGGTATGGTGGTGTACATCATGGAGCGGACGTGGTAGTAGATATTGATATCGCTGGCGCTGGAGGCCAGAATGGTGGAATCGGACAATGGGGACAGTTTATCGCCCAGGACCGAGCCTGAGATCGCCGCCCCAGCCACGATGGGGATGGGGATTCCCATGCTCACGCCGATGCTCACACAGGCCACGCCCATGGTTCCCGCCGTGCCAAGAGAGGTCCCGATGCAGAGGGAAAGCAGGGAACACATGACAAAGGTCAGGGGAAGGAGCATCCGGGGCGTGATAAAGCTGAGACCGTAATAGATGATCATGGGGACCGTGCCGCATTTGATCCAGGCGCCGATGAGGACGCCCACAAACAGTAGGATGATGACGCAGTCCATGGCCCGCTTCACGCCCGACATCATACCCTCCTCCAGCTCCCGGTAAGGGTAGCCGAACAGCATGGAAATGATCAGGACCAGGAAAATGTTGACCACCAGCAGAGGGATGGTGGGAACGCCGGCGATAATTCCGGCCGTCAGTACGACGGCGATTACCGCCAGGACCGTAACGGATAAAAACAGACTGGGTTTTCCGGCTTCTTTTTTCATCGCAATCTCTCCTTTACTGATTTACTGACAGAAAAAGCCACCCGGAAATTCCGGGTGGCGAAGGCAGCTCAACAGCTGTTTGCGCGAATATGCGTACATAAAAATAGCCATTTAACCTTCCTTCGCCTACGAGATTAGCTGACGGGTTCGGGAAAGAAGGTTCCCTATTGCCGGGATACGCGATGCTCACGGTATCCCAAGGCAAATACACCCCAATAATTGGTTCTCCCGCTGCCGCTTCTGTTGGTTTACAGGGCGCGGCATTCGGCGTATATTTTTCTGTTGTGTTATGATTATATGTCTAGTTTAACAAAAAATGAGAACAGTTGCAATAGTCAACTGTCAGATAGCTGCATGAAATTGCAAAAAATGCTGCAAATTTTAACGGCTGCTCCGGATCCAGTCCACCCACACAGAATAATATTTCCCCAGAATATGGGAACCATCGGTGGAATAATTGGCGGACAGATTTCCGGTTTCATCGTCAAAAAGGCTGTTGACATCCAGGTAGCGGCAGCCGGTTTCCTCTGCAATCGTTTCAATGGCCTTGTTTAAAGCGTCGATTTTCCGGTTGTTGTAAATATCGCTTTTGGCGGCCTTCTCCCGGGTGACGTGCAGATTTGCCTCCAGAATCAGGGACGCCTGGGGCTGTTTGGCGCGGATCTGCTCCACCACGGCCCGGTATTGGCGGAGGATGCTCTGTTCCTCGTAACCCAGCTCATTGATCCCCAGCATGAGATAGATGGAGCTGTATCGGTTCGAGGAGAGAACCTCGTCCAGACTCTGTTTGGTCCCGTTTTTGAGGGTGACCTGGGTCTGAAAGAGATTGAACACCGACATGCCGGAATTTGCAAATACCTCCGCCTGCCCCAAATCACCGTACTCAAAGAGCCCTACGGTCCGCGAGTCTCCGATAAAGAGCGTATCGGAAAAAGTTTCGTTGGTTCCGGGAGATACAGTTGACGGAACTTCCGGGGCTTGGGATGTTGTTTGCGGAGCTGCCGTCTCAGGCGCGTCTGTTTCTGCCGCTTCCATCTCCGGCGCGCCCGTTGCCCCCGCTTCCATCTCCGCCGCCCCCGTTGCCCCCGCTTTTGCTTCCGCCTCCGCTGTGCCCACCGACTCTGCCTCTGCCGTGTTCGTCTCCGCCTCCCCCATCTCCATCGCACTCACCTCCGCCTTCGCCATAGCCGTCCGGACGCCCAATACATCCGGCGGCAGCTTTCCCACGGCAAGGATCATGATACTGCCCGTCAAAAGAATACTGTACCAATATCGTCTCATCTCACACCTCCGCCTAAAATCTGAAATATAAAAATGGATCGTCCAGCCCTAAACGCATACAGTACACACACATCCAGAATACGGCCAGAAGTCCAATGGCCGTGATCAGGGAATACCTGTGCCTCATATAGATCCGCCTGGGAATATCCGTCATGAAGATCAATCCCGCCGCCAGGGAGACTGCGTAGAGCTTTCCATATTTCAGATAATCACCGCTGAAATAGATAAATTGCTTCTGGCGGGCGAAAACGGGAAACAGTCGCTGGAGATACAGGGCGATCTGCTCCATGTCCGTGACCGCGAACACAAGCCAGGTGAGCGGTATCACAAACAGCATGTACAGGTGGCCCAGCAGGCTCCGCCGTTCCAGCACGGCGAGAAGCCCCAGCCGTTCGACGGACATGATCAAAAACAGCAGCAGGCCCCAGAGAATGAAGTTCCAGCTGGCCCCGTGCCAGAATCCGGTCAGAAACCAGACTGCCATCAGATTGCGGAAGGTCAGAAGCCTGCCCCGCCTGTTTCCGCCCAGGGGAATGTACACATAACCGCGGAACCAGCTTCCCAGGGTCATATGCCATCTCCGCCAGAATTCCGTCATGGAACGGGACAGGTAGGGATGGTCAAAATTGTCCGGAAGTTTAAAGCCCATCATGGCGCCCAGCCCTTTTGCCATCAGGGAGTAACCGCAGAAATCAAAATAGATCTGAAGGCTGAACGCCGCCAGACCCAGCCAGGCCAAGGGCGTGGAAATACTCTCAAAGCCGATGGCCTGGACCTGGCTCCACAGGCCGCCAATCCGGTTGGCCAAAAGCACCTTAAACCCCAGGCCGATGGTAAACTCCCGCAGGCCGTCTTCGATCTGCCGGAAGGTAACCCGTCTCCTGCCGATCTGGGCACGGATGGAGGAATAGGTCACAATGGGACCGGCGATCAGTTGGGGAAACATGCTGATGTACATGCCAAAGCCCACCAGAGAACGCTCGCAGGGAACGGATTTCCGGTAAACGTCAACCAGATATGAGATGGCCTGAAAGGTGTAGAAGCTGATTCCAACGGGCAGGACTGGAGTGCAAACCGGAAAATTCCGGGACACACCCGCCATTTTCAGAAGCAGGTTTACATTTTGGACAAAAAACGCCGCGTATTTGAAAAGAATCAGCCAGAAAAGATTGTAAAGAACGCCGCAGACCAGCCAGCGCTTCCGCAGCCGGCCGACTCTGCGCCGCCCGATTAAGATTCCGATCCTGTAGTTGACCAGAATGGAGAGGATCAATAGAACAAAATAAAAGGGGGTGTCCCTGACCCCGTAAAAATAGAAGCCAAGGCTCCCCGCAAGAAGCCACAGATTCTTCCATCTGCCCGGGATTAGATAGTAGATCATCAGGAACACCGGAAGAAACTGAAATATAAATTCCAAACTACTGAAAACCATTTTTTCACCCTCGCTTTTGTATGCACTCATATCCTTAGACGTTTTCATGAGGCCAAAAGTTGCAGGTAAAATATTTTTTGCGGCGGACAATTATTCAAAAGGCTGAATATAAAAATTGCCCACTACGTCGCTGGAGTTGATCACGTTCACAAAGGTGTCCGGGTACTGCTGATGGATCTGCTTTTTCATTTTTCTCACATCGCTGTCCGAGAGCACCGTGTAGATCAGATATTTCTTGTGGGCCGTGTAGGAGCCGAAGCCCTTCAGGATCGTGCTGCTGTGGTTGGTCAGCTCCAGCAGGTCGGCGGAGATGGCGGCCGGATTGTCGGTGACGATGAGCAGCGTCTTTTTCTTGTACTTCTTGTAAAAGGTGTTGATCACCTGGGTGTTACAGAACTGGAAAATAATGGAATACAAAGCCTTATCCATGCCGAACAGACGGCCGGAGATCAGGATGATCACGGCGCTGAACAGCAGCATGTAGTTGAAGGTGGACACCTTATACTTGTTGGAGAGAGACATGGCAATGAAATCCGTCCCTCCGCTGCTGGCGTTGTTGTTTAGGATCAGGCTCAGGCCCAGACCGTTGAGTATCCCGCCGAACACGGAAATCAGCAGGATATCGCCGGTGATGGGGATGACGGGCAGCTCGTCCACCAGTACGGAAACCACAAGCAGGCTGAGGCAGGAAAAGACGGTGAATTTCTTGCCCACCAGCCGGTAGGCGAAAACAGCCGGGATCGCGTTGAATATCACGTTCAGCAGAGTAAAGGAAATCTTCACATCATAAAAGTTCAGCCCCACCCGCTGGATCAGCTTGGACAGGCCGGAAAATCCCCCCGGCACCAATTTTCCCTGCTCCACAAAGGTGTTCATGTTGATGGCCAGAATAAAACTTCCCAGCAGAATAAAGATAATATTCACGATATTCCGCCATTTCTTGCTGTTTGCCGCCTTCTGCATATTCTTCTGATACAGATCAGACACCATCTCGTGATGTTCCATATCCGCCTCCTGCTCCATGGTTTTATCATACCCATACAAACGATTTGTTTCATTCTACTTTGTCGCCAACCGCAGGTTGCCGATAAGGGATGCGTTTCCTTATTCTACTTTGTCGCCAACCGTAGGTTGCCGATAAGGAATACGTTTCTTTATTATAGCAGAATTTGGGCAAATATTACAACACTCCGGGCAGATTTTCCGCTTAGGATACGATTTTAAAATAAACTCTGGATGTCAGGACATAGACTGCTGCGTAGACCGCGGCGAACACAGCCAGGGTTCCGGCCGTAGTGGCGGCAAAAAGGGACACGTTCGTCAGGTTCATGGCAGCCAGCAGCCTGGTAATGATGGGAAATGCAGCTGAAATGTGTACTGCTGCCGCTGCCAGGGGCAGGAAGAACATCAACAGGATCTGTGAACGGATGGACCGGCGGATTTCCGCCTTGGAGAGCCCCACCTTCTGCATAATCTCAAATCGGCTCTTGTCGTCATAACCTTCAGTCACCTGTTTGTAATAGATGATCAGCACGGTGGCCATCACAAACAGGGTGCCCAGAAAAATGCCCAGGAACAGCAGTCCCGCATTCAGGGAAAAATAAGAGGCGCGCTGGGCTGCTGCACACTCTCCCTGGATTCCCTGAGGGAGCACAGCGGCCTTTGCCATGACTTCGTCAAAGATACGGATTTGCGTCTCCTGGTCCGCATCCAGGTCAAAGCCGTAGTGGTATTGGATTCGTGAGAAGTATTTCTCATCCACATTCTGCTGCGATTCCAAAATTTCAATTTCCGCCAGGTTGGGAAGGATCAGATAATACACCTCAGGGCCAAAGGAATCCGCTCCCTCCCAAAGCCCGTAATCTCCCGCCGGCACCGCCTGGTAGGTTCTCCCAAGAAGGGTCAGGCGTTCCTCCTGATAGGGGGCCCTCTGGGTGATGACCATGCACTGTCCTTCCCCCAGCACGGCGCTGTTTCCGGTGAGCCGGTTATAGTCCTCCTGGGTTATGACGTACATGGGGGCAATCCGGTCCAGATTGCTGTTGGCATAAATTTCCTCCAGCTCAAAATTTCCTCCTTCCCCGTTTATCACGAGAAGGGAAAGATCCCGGTAGGTTAAGGTGTTCTGCTCCGGTAGTCCTTCCCGGGCGAGCACCTCCTTCACTGCGTCCGTGATCACGGATTCCTCCTCCGGTGTGGCCCGGTCCGCCGTCAGCATGATGTTGCGCGGAAAACGGTTGCGCATCACATCGCCCATTCCCGCGTAGAGCGCCACTGTGCTGGAGAGCATCACTAAAACGGAGGTGGACAGGATGCAGATTCCCGCCAGGCCGGCGGCGTTCTGCCGCATGCGGTAGAGCAGGCCGGACACGGAGATAAAATGCTCAGTGCGGTAGTAGAACTTCTTACGCCCGCGCAGGAATTTCAAAAGCGCAATGCTTCCGGCCGTGAACAGGCAGTAGGTGCCGATCATGACCAGGATGGCGGCGACGAAAAAGGCGCTGATTGCCATCGCCGGGTTGTAGGTGGTCAGAGCCAGATAATATCCAAAGCCCAGGGTGATGATCCCAATCACCGCAATGCCCCACCGCGTTTTAGGCTCCCGCTCTCCCACCTGCCCGCCGCGCAAAAGCTCCATAGGGCTGCTCAGATGCACCCGGGTCAGATTCACGGACAGGATTACCAGAAATACGGCCCCAAACAGCAGCACGGAGGTCAGGGCGGCTGTCCCCGAGAAAAAGAATCCCCACTGTACGGGAGCTCCGATCAGGCGGAGCAGCAAAAGATAAACAGCCTTTGAGAACAAAAATCCTCCTGTGATTCCGACCCCGAGGCTGATTGCCGCAATGATGAAGGTCTCAAAAAACAGGATTTTGCCGATGTGGCGCTTGCCCATGCCTAATATATTGTACAGGCCGATCTCCATCTTCCGCCGTTTCATCAAAAAGCTGTTGGTATAAAACAGGAAGCCGCCCGCAAACAGGGCGATGATGAAGCAGCCCAGGTTTAGGATGGTCCGCATATCGGAGCCGCCGTGCATTGCGGCGATCTCACGGTTGCCCGCTAAGGTGAGGATGATGTCGAACATCATCACAGAACCCGTGCAGGTGAGAATGTAAGGAATGTAGGTCTGGGCGTTTTTACGGATATTCTGCGCGGCCAGCCTGAGATAGAAGAAATGGTTCATGTTCTGTCACCACCTGTCGTAATCATAGTCAAGGTATCCGCTATGTTCTGGTAGAGCTCGCTGTTGGTCTTTCTTCCGCGGTAGAGCTGATGGAATACCTCTCCGTCCTTGATAAAGAGGACGCGCCCCGCATGGCTGGCCGCACGGACGCTGTGGGTTACCATGAGGATTGTCTGGCCTTCCCGGTTGATTCCGCCGAACATGCGCAGCAATCCGTCCGCGGCCTTGGAATCCAGCGCCCCGGTGGGCTCGTCGGCCAACAGGATATGGGGATTTGTGATCAGCGCCCGGGCGGCCGCGGTTCTCTGCTTTTGGCCGCCGGAGATCTCGTAGGGGAATTTGTTCAACAGGTCCGCCAGACCCAGCTTCCCGGCCAGTGGCGCCAGCCTGCGCTCCATCTCCTCATAAGGAGTTTTAGACAGTACCAGGGGCAGGAAAATATTGTCCTTCACAGAAAAGGTGTCAAGGAGGTTGAAGTCCTGAAACACAAATCCCAGATTGTCCCGCCGGAATGCGGCCATTTTGTGTTCTCTGATGCCGCTCAGATCCGTGCCGTTTAAGCGTACGGTCCCGGAGGTGGGGCGGTCCAGCGCTGCAAGTATATTGAGCAGCGTAGTCTTTCCGGAACCGGACTCACCCATGATCGCCACGAACTCCCCCTCTTCCACCGAAAAACTCACATCGGCCAGGGCCTGTACCCGGTTTCCGCCGAAACGGGTGGTGTATATTTTTTTCAGATGCTGTACTTCCAAAACAGCCATATTGATTCCTCCAATCTTCCGCATGAACGCGATATATGCATTATAGCCAACGCGCGGGCGGACTGCCATGGATTTGACTTACATTTTGGAAGCCAACCTTACAGTTTTGCAAGGTTGGCCCGGAGGTTACTCAACGGGCAGGGTTTCGCTGCCCAGACGGATTCTGACCGCGGTGCCGCTGCCCGGCTCCGACTCCACCCGGATATCGTGGGACAGGCGTGTTAGGATTCTACGGCACAGGTAAAGGCCGATTCCCGTGGAGCGCTGGTGGGAGCGCCCGTTGTATCCGGTAAAGCCTTTCTCGAAAATACGGGGCTGATCCTCCGGGGCAATTCCGATGCCGGTATCTCTTATGACAAGGGTTGGCTCGGGCGTTTCCTCCAGAAAGACGGTGATTCCTCCCTGACGGGTGTATTTCACAGCGTTGGAGAGAATCTGCTCCACCACAAAGACCAGCCACTTTTCATCGGTCAGGATCCTGCGGTTTATGGGTTCATAGTTCAGGGACAGGCGCTTTCGTATGAACATCCCCGCATATTTGTGGACTGCCTGCCGCACGATCCGGTCTAAGTCACACCACTGTATGACCAGGTCCTGTCCGCCGTCCAGGCGCAGGTATTGCAGGACCATGTTTACATACTCTTCGATCTTAAACAGCTGTTCCTGCAGCTCCTGGGTTTCATGGCCGTTCTGCTGTTGCAGCAGAAGGCGCATGGCTGCGATAGGAGTTTTGATCTGATGAACCCACATGGTATAATAATCCGTCATCTCCTCCCGGGCGGCTTCCGAACGGCCGCGTATCCGCTCCCTGTCCCGGCTGATCAAGGTCAGAAACTGCTGGTATTTTTGCTCCAGCAGGGAATCTGCGGGGGGATAATCATCCGCGTAATAGCGGTCAGGATCCTGAAGAAATGTTTCCTCCATTCGGGACAGCGCGGCCATTTTCTTTTGGAATCCGCGGTAGTGCCAGGCCAGCAGTAAAAGCGCGGCGCAAACACATAGCAGCGAGCCGTACAGGACCGCTTCCATAGGCAGGCGATACCCGTAAAATACCGCGGCAAAAATCGCGGTAAAAACCAAAAGGAGGCCCCAAAGCCCCCTGTATTCCAGCAGATATTCCCCAAAGCTCCATAACCGGGGGCGGTGCTTCACAGTCTGTTCCATTGGCATCCTCCTGTTATTCCCGGCAGCCGCGCTCAATCTATTAAGTAGCCGCTGCCCTTTTTCGTCAAAATGAATCCGGGCAGTCCGGCCTGTTCCAGCTTTTTGCGCAGCCGGGTGATATTTACGGTCAGCGTATTGTCGTCCACATAGCTGTCGGATTCCCACAGGCGCAGCATCAGGTGGTCGCGGCTTACAATCCGGCCCTTATTTTCCAGCAATGTCTGCAGAATCCGCTGCTCATTGCGCGTTAGCGGAAGCTTGTTCCCGGCTATGGTCAGGGTTGCGTCGTCCACATTGAGGACAGCTCCCCGATGCTCCAGCAGACGGCTCTGCCCGGCAAATTCATAGGTCCGGCGCAGCATGGCCTGAACCTTGGCAGTCAGCACGTCCAGGTCAAAGGGCTTGGCGATAAAATCGTCGCCTCCCATGTTCATCGCCATCACGATGTTTAAATTATCCGCAGCTGATGAGATGAAAATGACCGGAACCTTGGAACACTGGCGAATCTGGCCGCACCAGTGATATCCGTTGTAAAAGGGAAGGGAGATGTCTAAGAGAACAAGCTGTGGGCCAAAGGCCGCAAACTCGGACAGCACATCCCCGAAATTCACGGCGCAGCGGGCATCCCAACCCCAGGATTTCAAATGCTCCGCCATAGCTGCGGCGATCACCTGATCGTCCTCCACAATGAAAATTTTATACATGGGTCAGGCTCCTTTGCGTTTCTCTCAAATTCCGCGCAAACGGGCCGCTGCTGATGAGCGGAGGCGCGGTCGATCTTATCCCAGTATGCTTTGTCGTCAACCGAAGGTTGTCGATAAGAGATACGTTTCCTCAATAATTATAGCAGAAAACAGGATAAAATACAGGGTATTTTTGCGGCGAGACCGGGCTTACAGGTAAATCCGTTTGCCGGAACGGCAATTCAATGCTATGATGGATAAAAACAACACAGTGGGAAAGGGGGAAATGTCCTATGAACAATCAAAAAGCGCTCCGGCAGCTTAGGCTTCTTCTGATCGAGGCCGCCCTGTTTTTCTGCTGTCTCATCATCACCCCACGGTTGAATTTCGAGCGGATTCTGTACAGGGCTGCCCGGCCCGTCGATCTGGATGAGGTTCTGGCAAAACAGGAGGGACAGACCGGATCGCCGGAGTGTTACGCCGGATATCCCGGCTTAAAACCCACTCCAGGCATCGGATCGGAAGCGGATTTGCAGAAACACTTTATCGCGGTCCTGGAGGTCGATGCCAGCCAGCTTGAGGCTACCGGGATCTACAAGCAGACCGGCCACCGGCCCGGTCCCTCCACCCGGAGAGGATACTACGGC
>OBXQ01000291.1_pt1 | contig 33824 bp, 29 predicted proteins | sample 1476641 | NCBI WGS metagenome assembly OBXQ01 (sample SAMEA2580174, study PRJEB22360) | human gut metagenome | biome: human gut; feature: human-associated habitat; material: faeces | place: Denmark | collected 2008/2010
TCCCAAAATATCAATCACTCTCTTTAAAAAATTTCTATACATCTATAAATTTCCTATAAATTTCTATATATCTTTTTGCGATTTGCTTCTCGTCAAACTCACTAACTGCCCAGTCTCTGCCATTTTGCCCAAGCTTAGTGCAAAGCTTCTCATCATCAAGCAAAATTTTTATCTTACTAGCAAGATCACTTGCGTCTTTTACCTTGCATAATAGCCCGTTGTAGCCATCTTTTACAGCTTCATTACAGCCTGTCACGTCGCTTGCAACGACTGCTTTTGCCATGCTCATCGCCTCTAAAACCGTTCTTGGAAAGCCCTCTTTGTAGCTTGGCAAAGCTAGCAAGTAAGAAGCTTTTAAAAGCTGTGGTATGTCGTTTCTAGCGCCAAGATATCGCACTTTGCCACCTTTTAAAAAGCTCTCGTCTGCGGTTGATTTATTACCAGCAAAGCCCTCGCCCACAAAGACAAATTCGCAGTTTTTATAGCCATTTAAAATTTCTGCTGCCTCGTAAAATTCACGAACGCCCTTGTGCCACATGGCTCTGGCGATCATGAGAACCACCTTTTTTTCACCCAAGTCAGCTGCCTGTGTGATAGCTGGGTCAAATTTAGCAGTATCGACGCCGACACTTTTTATGCGATACACCTTGCTTTTATCTATCAAATTTTTAGAGATCAGATAGTCTGGATCTGCGTCATTTACGAAGATGCAAGCATCAGCCTTTGCAAAAGAGAGCTTATAAAGGCTCTCCATGACAAAACGCACGGCCTTTGTCTTAAGATCATCATCGATATAAAAGCTACCAAGCCCTTCGACCAAATTTATCACATGCTTTATGCCAGCGTTTTTAGCGGCAAACGTGCCAAATACATTTGACTTGTGAGCGCCAGTTTGCAGCAGGTCTAAATTTAGCTCACCTAAAATTTGAGATAGTTTTTTTGAGTTATTTATCACAGTTAGTGGATTTAGGCTCGCCTTATCAAGTTCGTAGGTGACGGTGTGAAAGCTTTTAGCAAGCTCATTAGTGAAATTTCCTTTTGGAGCGATAGCAAAAACCTCATGCCCCATATCTTTTAAAGCCTGCATGATAGGGCGTCTAAAAAAGTGTATGCTCATATCAGCGTGGCTTAAAAATCCTATCCTTGCCATATCTACCTCTTTAGCCTATAAACTTTTGCCGCCCCGTCAAGTATGACTGGCTCAAAGACTTTTGGATCGTATCTTTCGAGCACGAAAAGCTGGATGTAGGCGCTATTTAAAATGCTCTCATCAAGGATGATAAACCTACCATAATCCCTCATAAAAATGACAGAAATGTTTGAGCTTTCATTATTTTTATACTCTTTTACGTTTAGCTTGCCAGCCTCGTTGTAGTCGGTCTCTATGAAAGATCTTAGTGGTAAAACATTGCCATCATAGATCAAATTTGTGACATCACTTGTTAGAGTAAATCCACCACTTAGCCTAATGCCCTTTTCGCTTTGCGAAATCGCTCTAGTGGTGATGAAAAGTCCGTTGTTTAAATTTTTACCACTTTTTAGATCGATCTTGCTAAACTGCAAAATGGTCGGGAAAATGCTAAGCATCCTATCTGGTAGGTAATAATATATCTCTCTGCTCTTTGCTGGTAGGCTAAAATTTGCCTCTTTTATCTCGCTAAAAAACTGATCAACGCTTAAATTTCTATCTTTTAAAATTTGAGCCAAGTTGCCATTAAAGTGCTCTTTGAAATTTCGCTCAGTGTATTCTACATCGAGCCTTGCCATATTTGCCGAGCTCATCTCGTCACTTCCAAGCGCAAAGCTCACGGCAAAATTTTCACGTCCAAGGTGCTTTCCGCCGTCAATTAGCGTCTTAACATCGCTGTAATATCTAATCGGATATCCATAGTCCCACCACGCAACCACGTAATCCTCGCGTCCTGCGATGCTTTTTAGCTTATTTAAAATTTCAACCTCTTTATTTACAAAGACTGGCTCAGCCTTGTAACCATAGATGTGAATGAGCGCTGGAGCAAGCACCAGAGCTGCTATGAAGGCTCTTATGAGATTTAGCACGGCTCCTTTTAGCTTTAAATTTGCAAGCACAAACTCTACTAAGTAGCCAAAGCCAAGCGCCATGATAGGCACAGCATAAATGGTAAATCTAAGGCCACTTTTAAAGGCTAAAAAGCCAAGTGCAAGCATGCCAAGTGATACGGCAAATGAGCGGTGTTTGTAGCAAAATAGCGCAACACCTGCAAGCGAGATCAAAAATGTGATGACATTTGCGCTGATCCTCTCGCAAAATAGCGTAAAATCAACGACGCTTGATTCTTGGATAGTTTGATTGACATTAAAAAAGTGAAAGCTCATGCCGCCAACTTCAGGCGCATCTCTAAAGACGTAAAATTTAAGCTGAAAGATTATCGGATTTAGCCCGCCACGGATGACAAAAATGACAAAGATAACCGCCAAAATGCCAAGAGCAATTTTTAAATTTATCACCTCTTTTTTAAATAGGCAAAGTGCGTAAATAGCGATGACTACGATAAATTTAAGAGTTAGATCAAGGTTTGAGATAGCGAGTAAAAGCAGCGAAATTTCAAGGTAAAAAAGTGGATTTTTCCTATCAAAAATGAGCGTGTAAAGTAAAAATAGCCCAGTTAAAATGCTAATAAGCGAAAAGGCGCTCATATACCACCACATATAGATAAGCACACTTAAAGGTGCGATTATTAGGCTCTTTGCGTCCTTTTTTTCAAGCACTCTAACAAGCCCCCAAACGACAAAGACGCTAAGCGGGATGATAAGCATGTCGGTGTCGTAGTAGCCTGCCATCGTGCGGTTGTAGTAGCTATTTGCGATCACTGCAAGAAGTGCAGCGATAAAGCCAGCCATCTTTGCTTTGTATTCATTTGCGATCAAGATAACAGGCACAGCCACAAGCGATGAGAAAAAGACACTCATATAAATCATCGCCGTCTCAAGCTTGACGCCTAGAAATTTCACAATCCAGTAAGTAAGCGTCGAGAGCGGATAGCCGTAGTAGCTAAGGTCGTTTTCTTGGTGAAAGCCAGCTAGCATGTCCCTTGCCCCTTCGGCAAATGCGTAGCCGTCGTTTGTGCTGATCATCAGCTCGTTGTTCCAGAAAAAGACTGGATACTCACTCGCCCAAAAGACCCAGTAAAGCCTGCAAACCATGCCAAAGATGACTGCGGCAAATATCATAAGGTATAAAGAGTAATTTTTAAAAAACAAATTTCTATTCATTAGGATTTTCCAAAAAATTTATAAGCTCGCTCGCTATATTTTCACTATCAAAAAATTTAGCCCGATTATACGCAACATTTTCAAAATTTTGCCTTATTTCACGCTCGTTAAGCACCTTTATCATCGCCTCTTTCATCGCATTTTCGTCATCAACAGGCACTAAGACGCCAAACTCACTCTCGCCCAAAAGCTCCTTTGCGCCGCTCTTGTGCTCGGTTGAGATGATGGTTTTTTCGCATGCTAGTGCCTCCAAAAGCACATTTGAAAAGCCCTCAAAACGCGAGGCACAAAGCAAGCAAGAGGCGTTTTTTATATGCCTAAAAGGATTTTTATCAGTGCCAAGAAGCTTTACTCGATCACCCACACCAAATTTATCTATCAAATTTTGCAGCTCATCTTTTAAAGGCCCTTTGCCAAGGATGCCAAGCGTGGCGCGATGGTCGCTAATCGAAGCTATTATTTTTATTAGCATGGCTTGATTTTTACCGCTATCAAGGCGGCCTATGTTTATGAAAAATGGCTTAAAGCCATCCTCAAGTGGCTCATCTTTTAGCAAATTTATAGTTTTTAGATCAAGGGCGTTATAAAGCACCTTTGTTTTTGCTTCGCTCATGCCAAAATTTCGCACCAGATCCTCTTTATTGCCGGCTGCATTTGCGAGGATTAGATCAGCTCTTTTATAAAGATGAGTGAGTAAAAATTTATTAACCCTGCCGCTTAGATCGTTTTTATATAGGATCGACGGGCAGCTTCGCTCGCTGATAACCAGCCTAGCCTTTAGCCCTAAAATCCTAGCAACCCCAGCGATATAGCAAGGGCGGTTCATCAGCACAAACTGCGTGTCGATGCCTAAATTTTGACAAAGGTTTTTATATTTAAAGGCAAGTATTGGCATCGCTAAAAAGAGCCTTACAAGCTTCTTTAGTCCGCTCTCGTAAGGATCGCTATTTTCTATAAAGTGGATCTGCACCTCGCTTGGGATCTCGTAAGCGATGACCTTGCTCATTAAGATGAGATGAACTTCATAACGTTTAACCAAAAATGGCAGTAAATTTGCCACATTTCGCTCAGCCCCGCCAGGCCCCATCGAGTATAAAAAAACGGCTAATTTTTTCACTTGCCAACAACCTTTTTTATAAATTCTCGCCACTGCTTTATGATATTTTCTTTGCTAAATAAATTTGCACTTTCACTGGCGTTTTTTGCTAGTTTTTGCCTTAAATTTTCATCTTTTAAAAGCATTTCAAGCTTATCTTTTAGATCATTTGCATCGCCATTTTTAAAGATAAGCCCGTCTATGCCGTCATTTATAAGCTCTCTTGCGCCCACGGTGTCGCTACTTAGCCTAGCGCAACCAAAAGCGCCTGATTCTATTAGCACATTTGAAAGCCCCTCGCTTCGTGAGCAAAGAGTGAAAATTTTTGCCTCGCTATAAAGCTTACTAACATCACTCATGTGACCTAAAAATTTGATGTTAAGCCCTAAATTTGACGCCATTTGCTTCAGTTCGGCCTCTTGCCTGCCACTGCCTGCGATCTTTATCTCCCAGCCATCAAGCAAGCTCTTATCCACCTTGCTAAGCGCCTCAAAATAGAGATCATAGCCCTTTACCACCTCCAGCCTTGCCACGCTTAATATGACGTTTTGCTTTTCGCAATTTTCAGGCACGTCGATAAAAAGTGGATTGTGGATGACCTCGCGATTTTTGGCAAATTTATAGTAGTCGTAGTCGCTTTTACTTAGCACGCTTAAACCATCTACAAAGCGGTAGCTAATATCACGCATAGCGCTTGCGATTTTGCTTTTTAAGTAGCTGTGCTCGTGATGCTCGGTTGCTATTAGTTTGCTCTTTAGCCCAGCATTTGCCAGCACGCAAGCGACATTTGTCCAGTCGATAAAGCTAATTATAAGATCAGCTTTTTGCTCCTTAAAAAGAGCTCTAAGAGCGAGGATTTTTTTAAATTTTAAAGCGAGCCCTGAGCCAGTCACATTAAGGTTTATGATATTTATCTTTTCACTAAATTTATAAAGCCCAAGGTCCTCTTCAAGAATAGCGATAGTGATCTCATTGTCTTTGCAAAGCTCATTTGCAAGCACGTTTAGCACACGTTCAGCCCCACCGTTTCTAAGCGCAGCTATTACAAAAAGAATTTTCACTTCACACCTCCAAGCCTTAAAAGCTCCAGCCATTTTTTATAAATTTGCTCCACACTAAACTCATCAAGTCTAGCCCTTGCGTTTTTGACAAATTCGCCCATTTTTGCCTCATCTTGCAGCAAATTTGCAAGCTTTTTGCTCATCTGATCAGCGTCATTTATCTCGCAAAGCAAGCCATCAAAGCCATCTTTTATAAGCTCTTTTGCCCCGCTAGTTCTTGTCGCAACCCGCACGCAGTCATAGTTTATAGCCTCTATCAAGGTGTTTCCAAGACCCTCGAAATTTGAGCAAGAGAGCAGCACCTTTGCCCTTTTATAAAGCGAAGCGATGTCGCTTACATTGCCTAAAAACTCCACCTCTGCGCCCAAACTTTTGGCTAAATTTTCTAAATTTGCTCTCTCGCCGCCATCTCCAGCGACAGCAAATTTATAGCCGCTTTGCTTTAAGTTTGCAGCCACTCTTACAAACATTTCGCAGTTTTTTATCTTATTTAGCCTGCCAACAAAGATAATTAAATTTTCTTTAGCAAAGCTCTCACTGCACACCTCTTCAAAGAGTGGGTTGTAAATTTTCATCACATTTTTGCAAAATTTAGAGTAGAAGCCAAGATCCTCGTCGCTTAAGACGCTAAGTGCGTTTGCAAATGGATAGCTTATGCGTCTTAGCACCTTAAAAATGGCTCTTTTTGGCGCAAGATAGTTTGTGTGCTCGCTTATGATTATAGGCGTTTTTAGCCCAGCTGAGCTAAAGAGCACCAAGGTATTTACGGCGTCTAAAAATGATATCACAGCGTCAAATTTGCCCTCTCGTATGAGCGCCCTTAAAGCAAGCACCTTTGAAACTCTCTTTTTTAAATTTCCAAAAAAGCCAAGCTCATCAGCCCCAACGCCTAAATTTATGAGCTTCACGCCGCTTGCTAGCTCGTAAAATGGCTCGTCCTTGTCAAATTTAACAAGGCTTACATCATGATCCACGCTAAATCTTGACGCTATCACTGCGCAAACTCGCTCCGCACCGCCACTTCTAAGCGTTGATGTGACAAATAATATCCTCATACGCCAAACCTTTGTTTTATCTTCACTCTAAGCCTTGAAAGTGCCGGTAAAATGCCACTTGGAAGCGGACTAAGCAGTAAAAAAATAAACGCTTCTTTGCTAAATTTAATGCTAAGACTTTTAAAGATACACCTTAACATAAGGCCATATTCGCCTGCTATTTTGGCGTAGTAAGCGGCATTTTTATACTGCATAGCTAGAAATTTTGGCTCATTTTTGATAGCGATGTCGTAGTGCAAATTTGCTGTTTTAATGTAGGCATTTGCCACATTTAGCGCGTGTTTGCCGGCATTTAGCGTCGCACTATCGCTTCTTGCGATGCGGTAGATGTAAAGTGGCTTTTTAAGATAGAAGACATTTTTTTCAAAAAAACGGATATAAAGCTCATTTTCGCCGCCAAAACTGCTCTCATCAAACCTAAAACCATCTATAAATTCACGCGAAAAAAGCTTAAAATACTCGCCATTTATCCGCCCGCAGTGGTAATCAACCTTACTCATCGCCCCACTCTTGCTATATGGGCTTCTGCCAGCCACGACCTCGGTCATCACGCCATCTTTCTCGCAGATCGCGTCTGCAAAAACGCACGAATACTCGCCACTTTTTAAAATTTCATAGCACTGGGCAATCGCCTCGCTCATTAGCTCGTCGTCATCATCAAGCAAGCAGACAAACTCGCCTGTTGCGTTGTCAAAGCCGTTATTTTTGTTGCCATTTGGGCTCTTTTTGTGAGCGCTATTTTTTACAAATTTGATCCTAGCGTCGTTAAAACTCTTGCAAATTTCACTCGCACTCTCGTCATCGCCGTCGTCCGTTACAACTATTTCTAAATTTTTATAGCTTTGAGCTAGAGCGCTTTTTATGGCTTTTTTTAAAAGCTCTGGACGCTTATAGGTCGCGGTTACGATGCTGATTAATGGCTCGCTCATTTAGCCCCTTTTAAAAATTCTCTTATAGCCTTGAAGCTTTTCAAGCCTTGAGAAAAGTATAAATTTAATTGTCTTGATGTAGGCCTTTAAATTTGCGCTGTATCCTCTCTCAAGGCGCTCGCCCTCGATGTTTGAGCCACTAAGATCAGTTGGATGCGCAAAAAGGTCGCAAAAATACATCTGCATATCATTAACGCCAAGCAAATAGTCCCAAACATCGGTCGTGCAAAGCGCACGTTTGTGAATTTCAAGCAAATTTTTAGCACTTTTTTTAGTTAGCACATAGGCCCCTGCTCTATAAATGCTTGAAAATGAGTGCTTTGAAACCTGCCAAAGCGGCTTACTTAGGCTAGTATCCACCTTTTTGCCAAAGGCGCTAAACCTGCCTTCTAGCCCATCTTGCATGCCACATATCAGCACGCTCTCTTCTGGTATCTTGCTAGCTGCCAAAAATGCCTCTTTTATGGCATTATCATCTCCTATCACGTCATCTTCAAAGATGAGGGCAAATTTGGCTTCACTTGCCAAAAACGCCTCATAAGCCTTCACATGCGAGAGCGAACAGCCAACCTCTGCTGGGCTTAAAACCTTGCCGTAAGCTTTAAATGATGGCGAGATGATCTTATAGTACTCCCTCGCGTTTAGCTCCCTGCCATCGACTGCATCTATTAGCTTAAAGCTATCATAAGAGCCAAATTTCTGCTGCAAAAGCTCGCGCCTTTTGGTATCTTTAGCCAAAGAGATCAGATAAATTTCATTCATTTAAGACCTTTTAATTTTTTTTAAAATTTTACGCCAAACTATGCCTCGCTCGAAGGCATTAAAAAACAAAAAATATCCCAAAACATAAGCTGCGCCGGCGTATATCGCAGCAAAGATAGCAAATTTTAGCCAGTTATTTAGGCTCACAAAGTCCTTGCAGGCAAACATCGCAAGCACGCAAAGCGCAAAAATGGCTAAATTTTTAAAATAAACCCCATAAAATGTGGTGAGCTTTACCTCTAAATTTAAGGCGGCATTTACGAGGTCAAAGCCGAGAATTCTTATGCTATAAAAAATGGCTGCGACGATGACGATACCATAAACGCCGTAGTCACTAAATTTAAGCAGTGCGATCTGCGCTATGATAGTGCTAACGCCAAGAATAGTGTTGGCAATGGCTGGTCGGCGAAGCTTGTTTGTCGCGCTATCAAGGTTAAAAAGCGAAAAAACAAAGCTTATAAATACGATAGGCACAAGCGTGATCATCGAGACGTTGTAGATAAATTTAACCTCATCTGCGCTCTTAAAAGGTAGCCAAAGCGTGTAAAAATCAAGCCCAAAAACGACGAAAAATGCGGCTGGAGCGCTCATCACAAAGGCGATCACCTTCATTGAAAATTTAGCCTCTTTTATGAGGTCCGTGATCAAATTTTTAGAGTAAAGCTCGACAAATTTTGGCGCAAAGATACCGCTAAGCTGCGCTACAAAGCTCTCCAGTATGATAGGGGCGGCCTTGGCGACTGAAAGAAGGCCAGTGGCATTTGCACTTACGAAAATGTTGCAGATAAATAGGTCCATGCCCGTTAAAAGTATGCGATTTAGCGCATTAAAGCTGTTCCAAATGCCAGAGCTTAAAAGCTCTTTTATCTTAGAAAAGTCAAATTTACTAAGGCTAAATTTTAGCTCTGGCGTGATGCGAGCCGACATAAAAATGGTGCTAAAAAAGACAAAAAGGCTAGCAACTAGCGCTGAAATGGCGATGTATGAAATGAACGGCTTAAAAAAGAAAAAGAGCGCCACGATGAGGGCTGCTAAAATCGCGCTTGAGATGGCGTTTCTGATGGAGAGTAGATAGAGCTTATTTGTCACAAAAGCACAAACCGTCAAAACGCCGTTAAATAGCCCAACGCAGAAATTTATAAAGTAAAAAACAAGGGTCATTCTCACGTCAAAGAGTAAATTTTCAGGGACATTTAAAAAGCTTTGCAAATTTAGTATGAAAATGGAGCTAAGTACCACCACAACGGCGCAAAAGAAGATATTTACAACAAGCACTGATGAGTAATAGGTGTTTGCAAGGCTTAGATCTTTTTTGTGCCACGCATGAGCGACAAAGCGGCCGCTGACAGAGTTTATCGCCACGCTCACGACTGCTGCGTAGCTAACGATGGCGTTGCTAAGTCCTACAAAGCCAAATGCCTCATTGCCAAGGCTTTTTAAGATAAATGGCGTAAGAAAGAAATTTATGCCCATTGATACGACAAAAACGACGATCGAGCTTATTAGATTGATTAGCATTAGACTTTTAACCTGTAAATTTTTACGCCACTTGAGATGATAAATGGCTCAAAGTATCGCTCATCGGCTCGCTCAAATATAAAAAGCTGCACAAGAGCTGAATTTAAGGCATTTTCATCAACTAAAACCACGCGCGCATAGTCCTCTAAAAACAAAACAGAGATTTTCGCCTTTTCGTCGATAGTTTTCTCGTCTATTTGCAGCTCTTTGCCAGAGCCTTTTATCTTATAAAAGGACTTTACTGCCACTTTTTCGCCGTTTTGTGTGATAAATTTTGGCTCTTTTAGTGGCAAGATATAGCCATTTCCAAGGTCTATGCCTGCCTCGCTAATGCTATTTATAGGGCTAATGTAGTAAAAAAACTCCTCTCTTGGCCGCTCGCCACTCATAACATCGATGTAGCTATATCTAAAGATGTTTGGAGCGATATCTATCATGTCTGGCACAAGATAGTAAAAAACCTCTTTTTTTGCCGCTAGCAGAGTGAAATTTGCGCTTTCAAGCTGGCTTAAAAAGAGGTTTAGATCGCTTGTGTTGTGATCTTTTAAAATTTCTTCTAGCGCTCTACTTTTTTTCTCAAACGAGATATCGCTATACTCGCTCACTACTCTAGCTAGCTTAGCTGAGGTTGCCTCATCTTTTCTTAAAGCAAGGCTAACAAAGTAGTTATTCTCGCCACCTTGCCTGCCAGGATCATTTAGCGTCTTAACATCAGCAAAGTATCTTATGGCATATCCATAATCCCACCAAGAAAGCACGTAGTCATCGCGCTTAGTAGCCTTTTTTAACTGATCAAGCGCCATTGCCTCATCGTGCGTGATCAAAGTATGCGGTCTATAAGAGTAAGCGATCTCTAAATTTGGATCAAGCGCAGCTGCTGCAAAGATAAAAAAGGATAAATTTTTAAGAGAATTTCTAAGGTCAAATAAATTTAAAAAAAAGTGTAAAAAATACCCAAAACCAAGTGCAACAAGTGGCGTTATATACATAGCAAATCTAACTCCGCCAAATAGCGATAAAGTGCCAAGTCCAAGCAGTGGCAAGCTAAGTAAAAATGGGCGAAATTTAAAGCAAAGCGCCAAATACCCAATCACTGCAGCTAGCAAAATAAGGATATTTCCAGCCATGAAATAGACAAAGTATAAAGGGCTAGCGCTTTTTACCTCATCGATTAGCGTGTATTCGCTTATAAAGTGAAATTTACTTGCAACCTCTGAGCTGCTTTTTAAAACGTAACTGCCAATCTTTGAGATGATAAAATCAAAACCACCAAAATAGATAAAAATAGCTAGCATAATAGCTAGAAAAATGCTTAAATTTCTAGGTGAAAGCAGTTTTTTATATTTGCAAAAAATGGCGTAAAATGAAGCAATGACTGCTAAATTTAAAATCAAAATTTTATTTGCAATGAGTGGATCTTTTGAAAAAATATTAAAACTAACAATGCTTATAAACATAAAAAATATCGCTTGGTAGTTTTCTATCCTACTTCGCATAAAAGCAAACGTGTAGATAAAAAAGACAAAAATAATGCTTAAAATAAGAGCATAAGAGCTTTGATACCACCAAAGATAAAGCGATACAAAAAAGCCTGGCAAAACGATAAATTTTAGTTCATTTGTGTTTAAAAGCCTGATCAAAAGATAGATGATAGAAAGCGCAAACGTGACATTTAGCATATCGCTATCAAAGTAACCAAGCGACGTTCTTACAAGATAGCCTGGCAAGATAACGCTCATAAATGCCGCCACAGCCCCAGCTTTTAGAGCTTTAAACTCATTTGATATCAAGATAACTGGAAGTGCGATAAGCGGTGCTAAAAGCGCACTCATATAAAACATCACACTTTCGATCTTGAAAGGTAAAATTTTGCAAATATAAAAAACTATGGTTGAGATTGGGTGATTAAAGGGGCTAAAGTTATTTTGCTGGTGAAAGCCAGCAAGCATATCTCTAGCGCCCTCTGCGTAATAATATGCGTCATTTGTCGTAAGCATAAATTCGCCATTAAAGTAAAACTCTGGCATATCCTTTGCCCACAATACCCAAAGCATCCTAGCTGCAAATCCAAACAGATAAGCAGCTAGAAAGATAAGTAAAATTTTACAATTTACGCTTACTTTGTGCACTAAATTCCCTACAGCCTAGCGTCAGCCTCTGGGTAGATATTTTTTATATCATAAACCAAGTGGCCTTTTAGGTTGAGCTTTTTAAATTCATTGTGAGCTACGGCGATCACGATGCAGTCGTAGTCGTCTAGGTTATACTCTTTTACTAGATCAAAGCCGTACTCATGTTTTACCTCAGCGCTATCAGCCCAAGGATCAGTCACATCGACCTTGCAGCCAAAGTCTTTTAGCTCATCAACCACGTCTATAACGCGAGAGTTTCTTATATCTGGGCAGTTTTCTTTAAATGTCATACCAAGAACAAGCACGCGCGCTTTGTTGATAAGCACGCCTTTTCTTATCATTAGTTTTATCACTTGATCGGCTGCGTATCTGCCCATATCGTCGTTGATGCGGCGACCTGCTAGGATCATTTCAGGGTTGTAGCCCACTTCCTGCGCCTTGTGAGTTAGGTAGTATGGATCTACGCCGATACAGTGACCGCCGACTAGACCTGGGCGGAAATTTAAGAAATTCCACTTAGTACCTGCAGCTTCAAGCACGTCTATGGTGTTGATGTGAAGCTTTTCAAATAGCATCGCAAGCTCGTTTATAAAGGCGATGTTGATGTCGCGTTGGGTATTTTCGATGACCTTTGCAGCCTCTGCTACTTTGATGCTTGAAGCTTTGTGAGTGCCAGCTGTGATGATAGAGCGGTAAATTTCATCGACCTTGTCAGCGATCTCTGGAGTTGAGCCACTTGTGATCTTTTTGATCTTTGTAACAGTGTGCTCTTTGTCGCCTGGGTTTATGCGCTCTGGAGAGTAGCCGCAGAAGAAGTCTTTGTTAAATTTAAGCCCACTCTTTTCAAGAAGTGGCACGCAAATTTCTTCTGTAACGCCTGGATAAACGGTGCTTTCATAGACAACGATGTCGCCTTTTTTAAGCACTTTTGCCACGCTCTCAGTTGCTTTTACCACTGGAGTTAGATCAGGGCGTTTGTTCTTATCTATCGGAGTTGGGACGGTTACGATGAAGAAGTTGCAACCTCTAATATCATCCAAATTTAGGCTAAATTTCATACCATTATCGATCGCTTTTTTCATCTGCTCGTTGCTAAGCTCAAGCGTTCTGTCATAACCACTTTTAAGCTCTTCTATACGTTTTGCATTTACGTCAAAGCCGACTACTTCGTACTTTTCACTAAAAGCTGCTGCTAGTGGAAGTCCCACATATCCAAGTCCTACTACTGCTATTTTCATTTCTCTTTCCTTTTTAAAATTTTTGGTTTTATTATTTCTACACGTTCATAAATTCTTATCTCTGCGCCCACGCCTTGCGGAGTTACGATCTTAATGGGGCTAATGCCAGGCAAAATTTGGGTAAATTCATAATAAATTTGCCTCTTTTTATTTTTGCCATTGCAAGGTTTAAGCGGTTCATCATCTGCGCTAAATTCATAATAAACCCCGCTTTTATCCTCTTTTTTATCTAAGCCTCCGCCCTCTAGCATAGCAAATTCGCAATCCGTTTGCACCTCTTTAAAAAATGCAACTTCATATTTAAAATAATCATTCGGCATCTTTGAGATAGGTAGCTCAAAAACCTGCTCATGCGTCTTTGCTTCACTTTTGCCTGCCGCATCGCTAGCAAAAAGCACAAAAGGCAGCAAACAAGTTATGAGAGATAAAATTTGCTTCACGCTTTGACGCCTATCTGAAAATACTTAAATCCATGCTCAGCCAAAGCTTTAGCGTTATACTGGTTGCGTCCGTCAAATATGACAGCATTTTTTAGCCTCTCTTTGATCTCCATAAAATCAGGCGATCTAAACTCACTCCACTCAGTCACAAGCACCATAGCATCGGCGTTATCAAGAGCGTCATATTTATTTTTAGCGTATTTTATATCTAAATTTGGCATATATTTTTTAGCTTCTTCGCTCGCTTTTGGATCGTAAGCGACCACTTTTGCGCCAGCTTCATCTAAAAGCTTTATCAAAGTTAGCGAGCTAGCCTCTCTCATATCATCGGTATTTGGCTTAAACGCAAGTCCCCAAAGTGCGATCGTTTTGCCCTTTAGATCGCCGCCAAAAAAGTTATAAATTTTATCAAAAAGAACTCTTTTTTGAGCCTTATTTCTTGATTCGACCGCGTTTAAAAGCTCTGGTTCAAAGCCATTTTGCCTAGCTGTGTAGATGAGCGCCTCGACGTCTTTTGGAAAACAGCTACCGCCGTATCCGCAGCCTGGATAGATAAAGCTATATCCGATCCTTGAGTCGCTGCCGATGCCTTTTCTTACTAAATTTACATCAGCTCCCACACGTTCGCAGATATTTGCTATCTCGTTTATAAAGCTTATTTTGGTTGCCAGCATCGAATTTGCAGCGTATTTTGTCATCTCGGCTGATTTTACATCCATGCAAATGAGCCTATCGTGATTTTTCATAAATGGCTCATAAAGCTCCCTCATCACACTAAAGCCCCACTCGCTGCTAGCTCCGATAACTACGCGGTCTGGCTTTAAAAAGTCCTCAACCGCCGCACCCTCTTTTAAAAACTCTGGGTTTGAGACGACTTCAAATTTAACCTTTGCATTTCTCTTTTTAAGTTCAGCCTCGATCACCTCGTGCACCTTAGCTCCAGTGCCCACTGGAACGGTTGATTTATCGACTACGATTAGTGGTTTGCTTAAATTTTCTCCGATAGATTTCGCAACTGAAAGGACGTATTTTAAATCCGCCTGTCCATCAGCGCCCATAGGCGTGCCAACTGCGATAAACAGCACATCAGCATGCTCTAGCGCCTCGGTTATCTGCGTGCAAAATTTAAGCGAGCCATTTTTGTAGCACTCACTCACGATATCAGCAAGCCCTGGCTCATATATAGGCACGACGCCGTTTTTTAGCGCCTCGATCTTTTTGTTATCGACATCGACACAGATCACGCTGTTGCCCATCTTAGCAAAGCATGCACCACTTACTAGTCCAACATATCCGGTTCCGATTACTGCTATTTTCATGCTTATCCTTAAATTCTCTTTTCCCACTCAAGGGCAGTTTTTATGATGAGCGCCAGATCGTCTCTTTTTGGCTTCCAACTTGTTAGCGAGCGTAGTTTGCTTGCGTTTGAGATGAGGATAGCTGGGTCGCCGTCCCTTCTTGGCGCATTTAGCACTTTAAAATTTACTCCACTTACTTTTTTTGCGGTCTCGATGACCTCTTTTACGCTAAATCCCCTGCCATATCCCACGTTAAAAGTCTCACTACCGTTTTGGCCGATATAATCCAGCGCGCTTATGTGGGCGTCTGCTAGGTCGCTAACGTGGATGTAGTCTCTAACGCATGTGCCATCTTTTGTCGCGTAGTCATCGCCAAAGATGCCCATGCTCTCGCGCTTGCCAAGGGCTGTTTGCACAGCTACTTTGATAAGGTGAGTGGCGTTTGGATAGTTCTGACCGATAAGCCCCTCCTCGTCTGCGCCTGCCACGTTAAAGTAGCGCAAAATCGCAAATTTGAAATTTTCATTTGACGCAGCGTAGTCTTTGATGATCTGCTCGCTCATTAGCTTGCTTCTGCCGTATGGATTTATCGGATTTGTATGCGTTGTCTCGCTCACCTCCGCCACGTCTGGCTCGCCATAAACTGCAGCAGTTGAGCTAAATATAAATTTATTTACGTTGTAAGTTTTTGCGTATTTTAGCACTCTTGCGACGTTTGCGGTATTGTTTAGATAGTATTTTAGCGGTTCGCTCATACTCTCAAAAACCTCGATAAACGCTGCAAAATGAATAATCGCATCAAATTTACCATTTGCGAAAATTTCGCTTAGATCATCCTCTAAATTTGCGTTTATAAATTTGAAATTTCCTATCTTTTGGAGTGTTTCAAGTGCTTTTTGTGAGCCCTTGCAGAGATTGTCGATGATGGTTATCTCATCTTTGCCTTGCTTTAAAAGTGCTTTTACTACGTGGCTGCCGATGTATCCAGCTCCACCTGTTACTAAAATTTTCAAGTTTAAGCCTTTCATTAAAAGTGTGTAATTTTATCAAAAATAGAGTAAAGCAAAAGTAAAGCAAGATTAGTTTTTAAATTTTGCTTGAAGGCTGCGTGGATAGATCTTTGCCTTTATAAATTTAAAATAAACTTACAATCTATTTTAAATTTAATCTTTATAATCCTTCATCTACAAAAAAGGATAAAAATGAATGTCTCGATCTTAAATTTACTGCCGATAAAGCAAGACGGTGATGCAAAAGCTGCCATAGATGCAGCCACTAGACTAGCTAAATTTGCTGAGGATATCGGCATAAAGCGCTACTGGGTCGCCGAGCATCACAATATAAGAAATTTAGCAAGCTCAGCCACGCAGCTCATCATCGCGCACATCTTAGAGCATACAAAAAGCCTGCGCGTGGGCTCTGGCGGTGTGATGCTGCCAAACCACAGCCCATACTCTATTGCCGAGCAGTATGCCACTCTTGAGACGATATTTCCTAACCGCGTAGATCTTGGGCTAGGCAGAGCTCCAGGGACTGACCAAGAGACAGCTGCGGTGCTTAGACGAGGTGCTAGAGAGATAGAATTTGACCTGCAGATAAACGAGCTAATGGACTATTTTAACGCCAAAAGAGCCGTAAAAGCCTATCCAAAAATAGACAAAATTCCACCCATCTACATACTTGGCTCAAGCATATATAGCGCATACGTGGCGGCTGAGTTTGGCCTGCCTTACGCCTTTGCGTCGCACTTTGCACCACGTGCGCTAGAAAAAGCAGTAGAAATTTATCGTCAGAATTTTAAGCCCTCACACTTTCTTGCCACACCTTATGTCATCGCAGGAGCAAATGTGATAATAGCCCAAACTGACGAGCTAGCAAAGAGTTTGGCGACTACGCAAACGCAGTTTTTCTTAAACGTTGTCACTGGCGAAAAAGAGTATTTGCAGCCGCCAAAAAATGATAACGACGAGGTTTTTGCTGCCTCTTACAAAACAGGCGCCAAAGCTCCACATTTTGGGCCGATCGACTTTAGACAAATAGAGCTAAAAAACAGAGAAAGAATCGTCACAGAGGAGATGATGGCGTGCTCTTTCATAGGCTCAAAACAAAGCGTTAAAGAGCAAATTTTAGAGTTTCAAAATAGACTTGAAGTCGATGAGATCATGGCTCAAAGCTTTATTTTTGATGAGGAGGCGCAGCTTAGCTCTTTTAGGGCGTTAAAAGAGATCGCGGACGAAATTTAATCCTCTCTAATCCTTAAAAATATAGGAAATCTTGGCTTGCCATAAGAGGTTAAATTTTGAAATTTATATGTGATGATAGAGCCTATCTTTGGGGGATTTGTGCGCTGCTCGTCGCTTAGTCCTGAGCCTATTTTAAAGATAGTGCCCTCTTTTGGCTCGCCAGCTTTTTCTCTATCATCTTTGCCGCCAAGCGCTTTGCAGGTGAGTGAGCCAGTAAGGTTAGCGTATTTGCCGCCGCCTTTGTTTATGGAGACCACCTCGCACTCAGCATCTTTAAATTTCTTAAATTTGAGCGCATTTTTGCTTCGTCTTCGCTCGTAGGGCGCATTTGGCTCACGCACGACTGCTCCCTCGCCGCCTTTTGCGACAATGTCCTTTGTAAATTTTAAAAATTGAGCGTTATCGCGCATTTTTATCTGTTTTATGATGATTAAATTGTCATTTGGCTCATTTTTTAGAAATTTAGCCAAAACTTCAAGCCTATCAAGCAAGCCACCACTTGCCTCTGGCACGTCAAAAACGTGAAATTTAAGCCTGCTCCACGCCTTTTCATCTGGCTGCTTATCCATCACGCTCGCTTGAATTTCTTCAAATTTAAGCTCCTTTGCATAAAGCTCGCCATCAAGTGCAAATTTTGGGAAATTTTTAGTAAAACTTAGCGGTGCATTTAGCTTTTTGCCCTGCCTTGAGAGTAAATTCTCTCCGTCCCAGTAGGCACGCACGCCATCAAGCTTCTCGCTAGCTAGCCAGCCTGAGACGTTTTGCTCTTTATACTCACTAAGGCGCAGCAGATCAAGAGAAAATGCAAAATTTAAAAGTACCAAAAGTGCAAAAATTATTCTAATCAAGCCCTGCACTTACAAAAACAATAGTCCATATGATCATCCACCACGCCCACACTTTGCAAAAAGGCATAGGTGCTAACAGAGCCTAGAAATTTAAACCCTCGCCTTTTTAGTTCCTTTGCCACAAAGTCAGACATCGGCGTGGTTGCTGGCACTTGCTTGATATTTTGATAGTGATTGATGATCTGTTTGCCGTCAAATTTTGGGTCAAATTTCTTTAGCAAATCTCCCCACAAATAGTCATAAAAGCTACCAAATTCTTGCGTTACGGATAAAAATGCAAGTGCGTTTATGGCAAGTGATTTTAGTTTTAGTCTATTGCGTATTAGCCCTTCGTTTTGCATAAATTTAGCTATCTCAGCCTCGCCATAAAGCTTGATCTTTTCAGGATCAAAGCCGTCAAACGCCGCTCTCATGGCCTCTCTTTTTAGAAGTACTCCATGCCACGAAAGCCCCGCTTGAAAGCCCTCCAAAACTATCATCTCAAAAAATTTTCTATCATCTTTTATGACCTTGCCCCACTCATTATCGTGGTAGGCTATGTCAAGCTCGCCCTTGGCCCACTCGCAACGTCTCATTTAAATTTTGATCCCATAAAACTCGCTATACCACTCGACAAATTTAGCCACGCCGTCATTTACTTTTGTATTTGGCTTGTAGTCAAAGTCAGCCACCAAGTCGCTCACATCTGCAAATGTCGCTGGCACGTCGCCTGCTTGAAGTGGGAGAAAATTTTTCTTGATCTCGCGGCCGATCTTTATCTCAACTGCTTTGATGTAGTCCATTAGCTCGACTGGGCTGTTGTTACCGATATTATAGACCTTAAACGGCGCTTTTGAAGTGGCAGGATCTGGGTGCTTTGCGTCCCAGTTTGGATTTGGCTTAGCTGGATTGTCGATGCACTTGATGATGCCCTTTACGATGTCGTCCACGTAGGTAAAGTCGCGCTTCATCTTGCCGTAGTTAAAGACGTCGATGCTTTTGCCTTTAAGTGCGGCATCAACAAACAAAAATAGCGCCATATCAGGGCGTCCCCATGGTCCATAAACCGTAAAAAAGCGAAGTCCAGTCGTTGGCACGTTAAATAGATGGCTATAAGTGTGCGCCATCATCTCGTTGCTCTTCTTAGTCGCTGCGTAGAGGCTTATAGGGTGATTGACCCCCTCGTGCGTAGAAAATGGCATGTTTTCATTTAAGCCGTAAACCGAGCTAGAGCTTGCATAGACTAAATTTTTGATCTCATTGTGACGGCAGCACTCGAGGATGTTCATAAAGCCTGTGATGTTGCTGTCGATGTAAGCTTTTGGATTTATGAGCGAGTAGCGAACGCCAGCTTGTGCGGCTAAATTTACCACTACGTCAAATTTTTCCTTAGTAAAAAGCTCTTTCATCGTCTTTTCATCAGCAAGGTCTGCTTTTATAAATTTTAAATTTGGATGCGTTTTTGAGGTGATGAGCTTGCCGTAATCTATCTCGCTCACATCAAAGCCAGCCGTTTTTAGGCGCGCAAGCTTTAAATTTACGTCGTAATAGTCATTTATCACGTCATACCCAACGACCTCATCCCCACGAGACACAAGGGCATTTGCAAGGTGAAATCCTATAAATCCAGCTGTTCCAGTTACTAAAATTTTCATATTTTTCCTTTCATTTTGGCTTATTTTAGTGCAAAAATGTAAATTTATGTGTTTAGATCAGGATAGTCCCAGCAGTTAAACTCAGTGCTCAAGTCGTCATTTTCCTGCCCTTTGCAGCATAGCCACTCAAGCCCTGCTCGCCTCTCCATAACGACCTCTTCGTCAAGTCCAGCCGCCTTTGTGCCATTTACTCTTGCATTTACACACGCCCAGTGATAGCGATAAACTAGATCGAGCTTACTTAAAATTTCATCCATACTGCGAAGCTTTGAGCGGCTTTTTAGCCCGCCCTCTCTAAAGACATTCATTACAAACTCACAGTCACAAATTTTATCCATCTGGCCGATATCTTCTGCTATACCAAGCGCCCAAAGCAAGATCCAAAGCGACTCATATTTCCAGCCCATATTCACAGCCGTGTCCATATCGGCCCTGTCCTCAACGACCTCTTTTTCTTTTACACTTAGTCCGTCGTAAGCTTCGCCTAAAAAGCTCTTTGCCCATGCCATATTTTCTTTGCCCAAAGAGCCCTCATCACGGATCGTGCAAGCGCACATGATCGCTGTAAATGAGCAAACTGCGCGCCTTACTATCTCGTCAATATCTCTTGGCGTAACCTCGCTATTTTCATAGCGAAGTGGCAGACTCTCAAGCACCGCCACACCCTCTTTTTTTAAAATTTTTATGCTCTCATCTTTTCTTTGTTGTGCTGTTTTTGGCATATCCACACCTCTTTTAAAAATATCAAACACTCCCATTTTCTACCCAAAAAACTCGGCGTTAAATTTCTCTTCATCGAAATTTTTACCCAAGAATTTACAAATTTCCTCCATATCAGCTCTCGCCGTTTCAAAACAGCTAGTAGCACCCGGGCTTGGCGTCATGTTAAAACTTATGCCCTCGCCTGTGCTGATCTTGCCCTCGCCAAGCTCTAGCCTTTTTTTATTGCGGTCGATCACCTGCGGCCTTACGCCACCAAAATTTACAGCGTAGCTTAGGTCGTTTTCGCTTAGGCTTGGCACGATCTTTCTGGCGTCTTTAACAAATTCTTTTTTGTTGATAAATGGCACTTCAAACAAGAAATTTCTTAGTATATAGGACCTGATGTCCTCGTCTTTTAGTAAATTTGTAAAGACCTCAAGGACGTTTTTGTCAAATTTTAAGCACTTTAAAAAGTCAAAAAAGCTAGAACAGCCGTGAAATCTCTCAAGCTTTGGTATGACAAGAGCTGTTGGCCCAAAGCGAGTGTTGCCATTAGCTAGGATATCTGGGTCGCCGTGAAGTGCGGCAAATGGCAGCTTGTCGTTTTGCACCATATAGACTTTGCCGTTTAACAGGCGCTTGTTAGCAAAGTAAAAGCTTCCAGCAACTGGCAGCGTGCTAAGATGTAGCCCATAACCCATCTTGTGAGCTAAAAATAGCGAGTGCGCTCCAGCATCGACTACGACGTAGTTTGCAGTGATCACTTCGCCGTCATTTATCTTGATGTGAAAGGTATCGCCCACCTTTTTCATATCAGTCACTTCTGAGCTTAAGCTGATCTCATAGCCATCTCCGCCTAAATTTATCGCATTTTGAACGAGCGAATTTGCCACGCCGCCAAAGTCCATCGTCGTGTACTGGCCATTTTGCGTGCCGATTGCGATGATATTTTCTGGGCGCTCATTGCCATTTGTGTCAAAAACGACGTTTGGCTCGATCTGTTTTAACTTCTCTTTGTCATAAATTTCAAGATAAGCAAACAGCTCTTTAAAGCTCTCATATCGCTCCTTGATGCGCTCTACTTCGGCATCTCCGATGGCTAGCGTCATCTTTTGATGAGCGAACATATATTTGCCCTCTAGGTTGTATTTTAGAGCGTATTTTACTGGCATATTTGCCACTTGTGAGACCTTTTTTGCCTTTTCTAGCGTGTAGTTTGTCTCGATATCGCCGCAGTGGATGGTCTGCGAGTTGCCCTTGCCGCTTGAATTTAGCGTCGCTACGCCGTCATATTTTTCTAAAAGCGCGACCTTTTTTATATCGCTAAATGCAGCCAACTCGTAAAAGAGTGCCGTCCCACTAATGCCCGCTCCAACAATTGCCACTTCAAAGTGCTTTTGCCTCATTTTCTCCCCTGAAAGTTTAGTCGCACAAATGATACTATATTAAATTTAAATCAAACAGCAAAAAGCGAGGTGTGAAAAATAGGCTGTGTAAAAGTGAAATTTGGCAAGGCTTTCACCTTGCCATAAAGCTAAAATTTATAAGAGACATTTACCTTGAAATTTCTACCTGGCTCCCAGTCTACATAGTTTGGATCACCTGTATAATCAGCCGTTCGTTGAGACTGCGAAGCGTATGCCTTGTTAAAGAGGTTGTAAATTCCAGCATTTATCTCAAGCCCTTTAAATTTACCGCTACTTGGCGCATAGGTAGCGTAGATGTCGCTAACTGCGTAGCTTGGTATCTTGACATTTTCATTATCGCCAGCTGAGATGGTGTTTTTTGATGCAAAGTAGATTAGGTTGTAGCCTATTAGCGTATCGATCTTTGAAAATGCGTACTCGGCGTTAAATGTGTATTTATCGCCCTGATCTCGGTAGCCGATGATGTTTGAGGTGTAGTAGCTGCCATTTGGTTTAGCGACCCTATCTTTATATTTTACCTTTTGGTGAGTGTAGCTAGCAGCTAGGCTTAGTGCGTCTAAATTTAGCCTTGCAAGTAGCTCGACGCCGCTTATATCAGCCCCACCAGCGTTTATCCTGACTAGAGTTTGATTTACACCACCACCTGCTGCGTTGTTATCAACTATTAAATTTTTATATTTTGTCATGAAGTATTTTGCAGAGAGGCTATATGAGCTAGCTTCATTTATGTCGCCATGATATTTAAGACCAGTTTCATAGCTATTACCAGTCGTTGCTTTTAGATCTTTATTTGCCGCCCAGTTTAAAGCCCTGCCCCTACTACTTCCACTTGCCATCATCGACTCCATGACGTCAGGTCCTCTAAAGACCCTCGCATAGCTTGCAAACGCGTGCAACCCTTTAAGTATCTCATAATCAAGCGCAAGCGCTGGGGTAAATTCATTAAATTTATAGGTGTAGCTTTTTACATTTCCAGCTCTGCCATCATAGCTTTTTAGCTCATGGTGCGTATATCTGACGCCAGGAGTAACGGTTAGCGAGCTAAAATTTAGCGCATCTTCTGCGTAGATAGAGTAGTTATTTACCTTTTCTGGGTAGTGATTATCTGGTTTGTTGAAATTTTTACTTTGATAAAACTCAGCGCCATATCTAAAAGTCTGCGTCAAAGCGCCGGTCTCGACTACGCTTTTAGCCTTTGCATTTATACCATTTGTCTTTACACCCAAAATTTTAAGACTGGGTCATCTTTTTTGTGTTCGGTATTGTATGCCGTTACCTCTAAATTCAAAAGATCGCTAGGCTTATACTCGTATTTTAGCGTTGTCGTATCACGCTCGTATTTTCGGTAGTCGTCGGCATTTTGTTTATCGTGCCAGCTACCAAATTCTGCTCTAAATGGATAAATGCCTTTAAATTCATTATGCTCTCTTGAGATAGAAATTCTATGCGCATCAAGGAAGCTATAGCCAAGCTTTAAAAGATAGCTAAGGTCGTTGCCATCGCCACCTATTTTATTGCCATTGCCACTTTTGCCGTAGTCGTAGCCTTTGTGATTAATAGCAGCTATAAAGTCAAGCCCTTCAACTGGAGCAGTAAAGAGCATAAGGCCTTGAGAAAATTCGCTGTTATTTGAGGCGTATCCAGTCTTTATCTTTGCACCGATCTTCTCGCCACTTTCTAGCAAGTCTTTTGCATCGACCGTTTTAAAGGCGACTGAGCCACCAAGCGCGCCAGAGCCATTTACGACCGATCTTGAGCCAACCTCGACGTCTATTGCCTTTATGAGATCAGGGTCGATCAGTAAGTCGGCGTTGTGGTGAAAAGTGTTTCCATTTTGTTTTGCGCCATCTATCGTGATATTTAGACCGCGGTCACTTACACCTCTCATGTAAATTTTTTGATTCATGCCGTTTGTGCCGCCCACATAGACGCCAGGGATGTCCCTCATCACGTCTTTTGCTAGGCCAGCGTTTCTAGTTGAAATTTTGATATCATCAACGCCGTATCCACCGCTGCTACTTGTCACCTCAACACCGCTTAGCACGCTCTCGTCTGCTGCGTTTGCACAAACTGCCAAGCTTGCTGCAAGAGAGAGCTTAAATAAGCCCTTAAATCTCATCTCTCCTCCTAGTTTGATTATTAAAATTACTATTTTAGTTTATAGTCTAATTTTGAAATTGAATATTATAATTTTAAATATAAATTTCAGGTAAAAATTTAAAATAAATGCGATTTTATAGCTATAAATATAGAAATTTTGATTTATTATTATAAAAAAATAGTAAGCAAATTCTAGTGATTTTTATTTAAGAAAAATGAAATTTGGCAAGGCACTCACCTTGCCGTAAATTTTAGTAAGCCCTTTTATAGGCATTTTCTATTTTGTCATTTTCGCCAAATTCTTTCATGGCGCCAAAAGCAAAATATGGGTTGCGCAGTAGCTCCCTGCCAAGCGCCACGCCGTCGCAAACATCACCAAGTAGCAGCGCCTCACACTCGCTAGCCTTTGTGATGAGACCGACTGCAAAGACTGGGATATCAACTGCATTTTTCACAGCTTTTGCATAGCCAGCCTGATAAAGAGGCGTAAATTTAGGCGCATTATCAACTTTTGCATAGACTCCGCCAGCTGAGACGTGGATGAAGTCAGCTCCATTTTTCTCTAGCTCACGTGCGAGCTTCACGCTATCCTCTACGTCCCAGTCGCCCTTAAGCCAGCTACTTGCACTTATCCTCACACCAACTGTGATATTAGCGCCAGCCTTGATCTCTCTTAAAATTTCAAGCAGCAGCCTTATGCGGTTTTCAAATGTGCCGCCGTATTCGTCACTTCGCTTGTTCGTGCCAGCGCATAAAAATTGATTTATCAAATATCCATGCGCCGCGTGTATCTCCACAGCCTCGTATCCTGCGTTCTTTGCTCTAATGGCCGCCTCCACAAAGCTTTGCTTAACGCTTGCGATATCCTCTGCGCTCATCTCTTTTGGCGTGGCGTACTCATCGCTAAATTTGATAGCACTTGGTGCGATGATGCCCTCACACGTGCCCTTTCTGCCAGCGTGAGCAAGCTGGATGGCCATTTTGGCACCGTATTTACTGCAGCCTTTTACCAGCTCCGCGTGAGCCTCGATCTGCTCGTCACTCCAAAGCCCAAGGTCTTTTTTGGTGATCCTGCCGCGTGCCTCCACAGCCGTAGCCTCAACGATGATCATGCCGACACCACCGATCGCCCTTGTAGCGTAGTGGAGCTTGTGAAAGCACCTTGGACGGCCATCCTCTTTTTTGACCTCATACATACACATCGGAGCCATGATAATGCGGTTTTTGATCTCGATGCCGCCTATCTTAAGCGGCGTAAAAAGCTTACTTTGCATGAAAATTCCTTCAAATTTTTTGATTATTTTAGGATATTTGTTTAAATTCTTGGATTTATAAAGATTTGCGTTTTGTAATTCTAAAAGTGCTTAGTAAATTTTAAAATTTATGAGCGAACATATCACGGCTCTAAATTTAGTGGTGAGCTTTGCGGGACATAAATTTAGTAGTCTACTAAGGCGAGTGAGTAAAGTTTTGATATTTGCAAAATTGCTTCTTCTGATCTTGCAAATATCAAACAAATTTTAAAATTTCATGAACGAGTAATTTCGGCTCTAAAATTTGAGCTAAGCGATGAGCGAAGCCAAATTTTAGTAGTCGATTCTTGCGAGTGAATGGAATTTTAAAATTTGCTGAGTATCTCGATTAAATTTAAATGCTTGTTTGTTCTTGTTAAGGGGGAAGAGGCTTGAATTACGAAGTCGCTCCCTTCCCCCTTAACAATCCCCTAATCCCGACAACGTTAGAGGTGGCATGCGAAAGCGCTTTGCGCCGCATGTGTTTTATCATCATGCGAGTGTCAGGCAAATTTTAAAAATTAATGAGCGAGCATATCACGCTTCAAAATTTAGTAAGTTGCTAAGGTGAGTGAGTAAGATTTTAAAATTTGCAAAAGCCGAAATTTACAAAAACCCTATTTCTCCCCCTCAAACAAAGAAGCAAAATGTTCATCGATATTAACGCCATCTTTTTTCATATCTTTTAGCCTCGCCCTTACGTCGGCGTCTTGCCAAAGAAGTGGTGGTAGCGCAAACATCACCTTATCAAGGCTAAAATTTCTCACGTCCTCGCGCCAGCCATCCCAGCGGTAAAGCTCGTAAAATTTAGATATATCCCCACTTAGCGCCCAGTATAAAAACTGCGAGTAGCCAAGCTGTGTATCTTCCCATTTGCCGCTATCTGGTGCGTAGTAAAAGACGTTGCCAGCTTTGCCACCAAAGGCGCCGCCATTTACCGCAAAAAATCCGCCCAAAACATCGTCCGCCACGAGCAAATAGCTAGGCATCTGCCCTGCTTCGCTAAAGCTTTTGCCAAGGTTGAAGCTATAAATTCCGCGCTTCATCTGCTCGCATCCTGAGCCAAGCAGGCGCAACCAACCACCATCTATCACTATGCCGCCGCACCCATAAACAAGCGCTCCCATCGGCGAACGAGTGGTGACCTGAAGCCCCAAAAGCTCACTTTGCGCCCTGCTCTCATCTCGAGGCAAAATTTCATAGTCGTTTTTGGCCTCTTTTAGCCACTCTTCGATTAGCGCCCAGCCTGGCTCATTTGTATCTATAAGCTCGTCTAAAGCTCTCATTTTCTGTCCTTGCGATAAATTTGGTGAAATTTAAAAGAAGAATTTGGCGAGTTGCCCCGCCAAATTTATATTGGTAGGTTATTTTGCGTCCCAAGCTAGGATCGTGTTGCCCTCGGCGTCGGTAGCCACGTCGCCCATACCCATGATGTTGTAGCCGCAGTCTACGTAATGAACTTCGCCTGTTACGCCGCTAGCTAGGTCGCTAAGCAGATACATAGCGCTGTTGCCGACGTCTTCTGTGGTGACGTTGCGTTTTAGCGGGCTATTTACTTCGTTGTAGCGTAGAATCATCCTAAAGTCGCCTATTCCGCTTGCGGCAAGCGTTTTGATAGGGCCTGCGCTGATCGCATTTACGCGGATATTTTTAGCGCCAAGGTCGTGTGCTAGGTAGCGAACTGAGCTTTCAAGTGCCGCTTTTGCAACGCCCATTACGTTGTAGTGTGGCACAAATTTTGGTCCGCCAAGATATGTAAGAGTTAGCACCGAGCCGCCATCTTTTAGCACCGGTAGGACCGCGCGAGTAAGGCTTAGTAGCGAATAAACGCTAGTGCCCATCGCTATGTCAAATGCCTCTTTTGTTGTATTTACAAACTCGCCCTCAAGCGCCTCTTTTGGTGCGTAAGCCACCGCATGCACGACAAAATCGATCTCGCCAAGGTCTTTTTTGATTTGATTTGCAAGCCCGTCTAAATGTGCTTGGTTATTTACATCAAGCTCGTAGACAAATTTGCTACCAAACTCCTCAGCGATCGGCTCTACGCGCTTTTTAAGAGCGTCGTTTAGGTATGTAAATGCCATCTGCGCACCTTGATCGTGACAAGCTTTTGCGATGCCATAAGCTATCGACTTGGCGTTGGCAACGCCTACGATTAGACCTTTTTTACCTTTTAGTATCATCATTTCTCCTTTTATTTTGTTTGACTTTTAAGCGATATTTAAATTTTAAACACAAACCAACAAGCGGATATATCGCTAGGTAAATTTAAATGTTTTGAGTCAAATTTCATCCCAAGACTAGGCAAATAGCCTGTCGCAGGGTGAAATTTGCAAGATCGTTTAAATTTATCAGCGAGATGCCGCGCCAATAAGCCCTAGAAAATTATTCGCATCCCAGCTGGCTGTGCCTACCAAAACCCCATCACAGCTTTTTATACCTGCGATATCAGCGATATTTGCTGCATTGACGCTTCCGCCGTAAAGTAGTGGCACGTTTGCCTTTGTCTTTAAAAAACTTAGCACCTCATCTATCTGCTCTATGCTAGCGCTTTTGCCCGTTCCTATCGCCCAGATCGGCTCGTAGGCGATGACTAAATTTTTATAATCTAGATCGATATTTTCAAGCTGGCGGCTTAGAAATTCTTTGGTCGCTCCGCTTTCATTTGTGCTTAAATTTTCGCCGATGCAGTAGATCATGTTCCAGCCATTTTTTGCGGCAAAGTCAAATTTCGCTCGCAAAAACTCCTCACTCTCGTTTAAAATTTCACGCCTCTCAGAGTGGCCTATCAGCACATCTTTGATGTCAAATTCATCAAGCATCGCCTTGCCGATCTCTCCAGTAAATGCCCCACTCTCGCATGGGTAGAAATTCTGCGCCCCAAGCCTAAAAAGATGCCTTTTTTCATCAAAGGCACTAGCTGGAGCAAATACGCTCACGTCGTCATTTGCGCTTAAATTTTCGTCTAAAATTTTCGCGTACTCTCTAAAGCTTGCTCTTGTGTGGTTGCACTTTAAATTCGCTAGAAATTTCAAGACCTACTCCTCTTTTCTAAGCGGCTTTATGCCAGGCAGCTCTTTGCCTTCTATTAGCTCCAAGCTCGCACCACCGCCAGTCGAGATAAATGTCATCTCATCAGCGTCGCCTGCGCGCTCGACCACGTCAGCAGTATCGCCGCCGCCTACGACGGTTGTCGCGTGAGTATCGATGATAGCGTGGCTCATTTTGATGCTGCCTTTGCTAAATTTATCCATCTCAAAAACGCCCATAGGTCCGTTCCACCAGATGGTTTGCGCATCGGCTATGACCTCTTTAAATAGCCTAATCGACGCTGGTCCGATGTCAAGCCCCATCCAGCCATTTGGGATCTCTTGGGCAGGGACATATTTTACGGCACTTTCAGCTGAAAATGTCTGAGCAGCGACGACATCTACTGGTAGGTAAATTTTCACTCCCAGCTCTTTGCCTTTTTGTAAAATTTGCCTTGCATCTTCGATGAGTTCTTCTTCAAGGAGCGAATTTCCGATGTTTTCGCCAAGTGATTTTAAAAATGTAAATGCCATACCGCCGCCAATTATGAGCTTATCGACGCGCGGCAGAAGGTTATGCAATGCTTGAAGCTTGCCACTCACCTTTGAACCGCCCACGACTGCGACAAATGGACGAGATGGATGTTTTATCAAATTTTGAGCGAAATTTATCTCTTTTTGTAGTAAAAATCCCGCCGCCTTGTGCTTCTCATCATAAAATTTAGTGATCGCTTCGACAGATGCGTGAGCCCTGTGGCAAACGCCAAATGCGTCATTTATGTAAAATTCGCCAAATCCTGAAAGCTCTTTTGCCAAAGCCTCGTCATTTTTGGTCTCGCCCTTTTCGAAGCGTAAATTTTCTATCATCAAAATTTCACCAGCTTTTAAAGCTGCAGCCTTTGTTTTAGCGTCATTTCCGATCACATCTTCAGCAAATATCACCTCTCTATCAAGCAGTCTTGATAGCCTCTTAGCCACGCCTTGAAGTGAAAATTTCTCTTCATAGCCATTTTTTGGGCGTCCAAGGTGACTGGCCAAAACCACGCTGCAGCCATTATCCAAGCAGTAGCGGATAGTTGGTATCGCCGAGCGGATCCTGCGGTCGTCGGTAATGTTTAAAAATTCGTCCATAGGCACGTTAAAATCGCACCTTATAAAGACTTTTGCACCATTAAGCTCAAGGTCGTTGATCGATAAAATATCACTCATTTTTCACCCTTTAAATTTACTTTGTAGCCACGATCTTAGCAAGATCAACAAGCCTTGTTGAGTAGCCCCACTCGTTGTCGTACCACGCAAAGACCTTCACCATATCATCAGCGATAACCTGTGTAGTGTCACTCGCTACGATGCTGCTAAAGGTGCTTGTACAAAAGTCGCTGCTAACTCTGTAGTCGTCATCGACGAATAAAATTCCCTTTAAATTTGACTCTGCAGCCGCCCTAAATGCCTCGTTTATCTCCTCTTTGCTAGCTGGTCTTTTTAAAACCGCCGTTAGATCGACCATTGAGACATTTGCCACTGGTACGCGCACTGCTTGACCGTGCAGCTTGCCGCTTAGCTCTGGAAGCACTTTAGCGATCGCTTTTGCAGCTCCGGTGGTCGTAGGTCCGATATTTAGCGCTGCTGCACGTGAGCGGCGGAAATCTTTAGCCTTTACATCAACTAGGCTTTGGCCATTTGTATATGCGTGGATCGTGGTCATTAGACCCTTTACGATGCCAAATTTATCGTTTAGCACCTTTGCCACTGGAGCTAGGCCATTTGTGGTGCAGCTTGCATTTGAGACGATCGCTTCGCCTGCGTATTTATCGTCATTTACGCCAACTACAAATGTCGCTGTCTCGTCTTTTGCCGGAGCACTCATGACGACTTTTCTGACGCCACGAGCAAGATATGGCTCACACTTTTCAGTAGTTAAAAACTTGCCAGTGCACTCTAAAACCACGTCTGTGCCGTAGTCTGCGTAGCTAAGCTCGTTTAGATCTCTTGTAGAAAAAACTCTTATCTTTTTGCCATTTACTTCTATAAAATCGTCGCTTATCACCTTAACGTCTTGCTTAAATTCGCCATGCACGCTGTCGTATTTGAGCAAATACCTCGTCATATCCCTTGTTGCGGTGTCGTTAATAGCGACAAGCTCAACATCATCACGCTCTAAAATAATACGAGCAGCACACCTACCGATACGCCCAAAGCCGTTTATTGCTACTTTAACTGACATCTTAGCTCCTTTTGATATAATTACGCCTAATTCTACAAAAAAGAATTTTAAAACAAATATAAACAAGGCACTTTAATAGATGAAGTTAGCACTTTTTGGCGGGAGCTTTGATCCGGTTCATTTAGGACACGATAGCATTGTGAAAATGGCACTAAGCGGACTTGACATCGACAAGCTCATCATCATGCCAACTTTTATAAGTCCCTTTAAGAGCGAATTTTCAGCTCCACCAGAGCTTCGCCTAAAGTGGATAAGAGAAATTTGGGGCGGCCTAGAGAAGGTCGAGATCTCAGACTATGAGATAAATTTAGCTCGCCCAGTGCCTACCATAGAGACGGTTAAGTATTTGTATGAGAAATTCAAGATAGAGAAATTTTATCTCATAATAGGCGCGGACCACCTAGCTACGCTTGATAGGTGGCATGGATATGAGGAGCTAAAAAATTTAGTGCAGTTTGTGATCGCCAAACGCAATCACATAGAAATTCCGCGAAATTTACAAAAAATGGACGTGCACGTGGATGTTAGCTCGTCGCAGATCAGGCATCAAAAGGGGCTTGATGAGCTGCCTAGCGAGATAAAAGATGAGATTATAAATTTTTACCAAGGATTAAAGATGCAAGAGAGATCGATGCAAGAGCGCACCGAAAGTATAGTTAAGGTTTTAGACGCAAAAAAGGCTGAAGAGATACAAGTGTTTGATATGAGTGGGGATGATTATTTCGTAAAAGCCGTAGTTATCGCTACTACGCTTGGCGAGAGGCACGCTTACTCGCTGGCTGAGGATCTAAAAGAGGAGCTTAAGCCTCTTGGAGAAAAATTTATAGGCACTGAGAGCTCGCCTGACTGGATCGTGATGGACCTTGGCGACATTTTGATACACCTTTTAAGCCCAGCTTACAGAGCAAAATACAACATCGAAGAGTTTTTGCAAAAGCTAAAAACTAGCAAAGAGTCTTAACAAAGACAAGCGATGAGCAAATAAGCCATAAAAATATAAAAAATGCTAGCAAAAATGGTTTTTTGCCCGTCGCTTTAAATATACTCCTATCTATCCCAAATCCCAAAGCACACATCGCGACGCAAAGGCAAATGCTAGCTGCTAGCTTTAAAATTTGCACCAAATTTTCAGGGAAAAATGGCAAAGATCTAACGCAGATCGCCACTAAGAAAAATAGCGCAAACCAAGGTATGCTTTTTATTTTTGAGCCGCCACTATTTTGGCTTAAATTTAAGAAATTTAGCAAAAACAAAAATGGCACAAGCATAATGACGCGAAGCATTTTTATGATGACGGCGGTGCTACTTGCTGTGCCATCAAATGCCGCTGAGGCTGCCACTACGTGGGCTACCTCGTGAAGTGAGCCACCGATAAAAAAGCCAGTTTGTTGAGGCGTGAGAGCTAGAAATTTAGCGATAAACGGATAGATAAACATGCCAATCGTCCCAAAGAGCACCACCGTGCAAATGGCGATAGCAAGCTTGTTTGCGTCTGCTTTTATCTCATTTTGAGTAGCCATAACAGCAGCTGCGCCGCATATACTAGCCCCTGAGCCAATGAGCACGGCACTATCCTTGCTAAGCCCCAAGGCTTTGGCTACAAAAAGCGCAAAGCAAAAGGTTGCAAAGACCATAAAAGCTGCGTATATCACGCCTAGAGTGCCGACACTTGCGATCTCACTAAGGCTTATGTTAAAGCCAAAAAGTATGATGCCTAGCCTTAAAATTTGCTTCCCAGCGATCGCTACGACGCCACTAGATTTTAAAATTTGAGTTTGTTTGGTGAAAAGATTTGCAAAAATGGCGCCTAAAATGATAGAGATGATGAGTGGGCTGGTGTGAAATTTAGCCAAAAGTGTGTTTGAGAGCGCAAAAGAAACGCCGCAAATCAGCGCTAAAACAAGCACAGCGAGAAATTTATGAGACATATTTTAACCTTAACTCTTTTTTTAAAAATGCAATTAGCACGTTTGGGTATAATTAGACGAATTTTATAATGCAAATTTAAAATAAAGATAAAGGGATAGGCCTATGATCATCCTTGGCGAAAAATATACTTTCACCAAACTCGAGCTAGAGAAGCTTAGGAAGAAATTTGGCCAGGTGAATTTTTTATCCCCTGAAAATAGCGACGCAAAAGCTTTGCGAAGTGCGCTAGAAAATCTCATAAAATCAGGCGATCAGAGGCTAATAGTGCTAAATACCCAAAAGCCTGTCGATAGCAAACTGGTGAGATTTCTCACGCTTTTACAGTTTAAGACGAAGTATAAAAAGATCAAATTTCTAAATGTGGAGAGCTTTTTAGAAATTTACTTGCAAAAGTGCTACATCCCAGAAAATGGCGAAAATTTAAACTTTTTAAACGATATCAAGCCTTACAATGCCTTTGAATACGCCTTAAAACGCGTGATCGACTACGCAAGCTGCTCACTGCTTCTTGTGATGCTTTTTGTGCTTAAATTTTACGTCAAGAAAAAGATAGACGAGCAGTCTCCTGGCAGCCTTTACTTCTTGCAAAACAGGGTTGGACTTGGAAACAAAGAATTTGAATGTATCAAATTTCGCTCGATGGTGGTTGATGCTGAAAAAGACGGGGCTAAATTTGCTAGCAAAAATGATGAGAGAATCTTTGAATTTGGCGAATTTATGCGTAAAACTCGTATCGACGAGGTGCCACAGTGCATAAATGTGCTTCGCGGTCAGATGCACCTAATAGGTCCAAGACCAGAGCGAAGATACTGGATAAATTTCTTTGAAAAAGAGATACCTTACTACAATGAACGCCACATCGTCCGTCCTGGTATCACCGGCTGGGCACAGGTAAACTACCCTTATGGCGCAAACACTCACGACGCCAAACAAAAGCTAATGTATGATCTTTACTACATAAAGCACTGGTCACTTTGGCTGGAGATAAAGATCATAGCAAAAACTATCGTAATTATTTTTACTAAAAAAGGCGTTTAGTCATAAAACTTCTATCATTTTTTTAACTAATACTTTATATGATAAATTATTTTTAACATATTCTTTACCACTTTGCCCCATTTTTTCTCTTTCCTCTTTTGGCATATTGTAAATTTTTAAGATAGCGTTTTGTATTTCAAGTATACTACCAGATTTAACGCTAATACCACATCCTGCTTTCATTACAATATCATGCTCCTTATAGTCAAAAGAATGAACTATTGGCACACCAGCAAACATGTACTCATTCATTTTAAGTGGAGATATCCCGTAACTATAAATTTTTAATGGCAACATTGCACGGTACAAGACATCACTTTTAGACATTATCATAAAAGCTTCCTCTTTTTTAACTGCATCTACATACAAAATATTACTCAAATTGTATTTTTTTACTAGATTATTTTTATTAGACCCATCTCCCACAATTAAAAATAAAATATCTTTATAATTTTGTAAAAAATAGTTGGCACTCTCTAGTAAAAATTCTATAGCATTCGATTTTGTAATACCTCCTATATAACCAACTATAAATTTATCACTTGGTATATTTATGTGGAAAGTTTCATGATTTATA
>OBXQ01000297.1_pt1 | contig 33218 bp, 29 predicted proteins | sample 1476641 | NCBI WGS metagenome assembly OBXQ01 (sample SAMEA2580174, study PRJEB22360) | human gut metagenome | biome: human gut; feature: human-associated habitat; material: faeces | place: Denmark | collected 2008/2010
GGCGGCCTTTATGGCCGCCCGCGGGCGACCACAAGGGTCGCCCCTACGCCGTGATACGTTGAGGCGGGCGTCCCCCTAGCGTAGGGGCCGCCGCCCCAGGGCGGCCTCTCTTGCCCCTCTAGGGCAATTCACCTTCTGCCCACATCGGCCCGTCTTGTGCCGGGCTGACGCACCTTTCATGTTGCAGTTTTTGACAACTGCTTTCTTGTCATGCCTCCGGCGGGGCCTACGCTGTCGCGCCATACTGGAGTGTCATCCACTACGGCTCCGTATCCCAGAAGCGGCCAAGGCCGCCCAGCTCCAGGCCCAACTGGAGGCCCAGACAAAAGGCGGCGTCGCGCTCCCAGGCCGCAGCCAGATTGCAGCGGTCAAGCAAATCCAGCACCTCCTCGTTCAAAGCCTCCGGGTGGGAGGCTTTGAACGCCGCCCACTGTGCACGGCTGTCCCGCTCTGCCTCCTGATAAGGCGTGCAGTGGGACAGCTTTTCCTTTAGCAGAAGAAGCCCGGCCCAGTTCAGGATAGGAAAGAAAGAATTCATATCAGCACCTTCTAAATAGCTTATAGCTATATTATAGCAAAGTAAGAAAAAAGTCAATAGCTAAAAGCTATAGATGAAAAAGATATTGCTATTAGCTATAATAGGAGCAAGGAGTGATTGGAATGGATTACCGAACTCTGATAAGGGAAAAGAGAAAGGAAAAGGGACTGAGTCAGGAAAGGCTTGCAAAGCTGGTACAGGTGTCCCAGCCCTTCATTGCCGAAATTGAGAGTGGCCGGAAAAAGCCCTCAGTGGATGTGCTGATGCGCATTTGTGCGGTGCTGGATATTTCCCTGTTTGGCAGCGGGGAACCATAAGGTGGCTTTTCTCGTCCAAAGAGGGTATAATGGCAGATACCAAAACCAAAGACAAGGAAGTGGAGACCGGATGGCAGATATTCTGTATATCGTCGTCCCCTGCTATAACGAGGAAGAGGTGCTTCCCGAGACCTCCCGGCGGCTGCGGGCCAAGCTGGAAGGGCTGATGGCGGCGGGCAAAATCTCGGAGCGGAGCCGGGTGCTGTTTGTCAATGACGGCTCCAGGGACCGGACGTGGGAGCTCATCACCCGGCTGCATGGCGAGTGCCCCCTGTTCTGCGGGGCGGATCTCTCCCGCAACCGGGGGCACCAGAATGCGTTGCTGGCGGGGCTGATGACCGCAAAGGAGCGGTGTGACATGGCCATCTCCATGGACGCCGACCTCCAGGACGACATTGACGCGGTGGACGCCATGGTGGAGCAGTACTACGCCGGGTGCGACGTGGTCTACGGCGTGCGCTCCTCCCGGAAAAAGGACACCTTCTTCAAGCGCTTCACCGCCGAGGGCTTCTACCGGGTAATGAATTTCATGGGGGCGGAGACGGTGTTCAACCACGCCGACTACCGCCTCATGTCACGGCGGGCGGCGGGGGGGCGGGGGCCGCCGGCGGGCGCTGGAGGGGCTGGCCCAGTTCAGGGAGGTCAACCTGTTCCTGCGGGGCATCGTGCCCATGATCGGCTATCGCACCGGCACCGTGGAGTACGAGCGGGGGGAGCGGTTCGCCGGTGAGAGCAAATACCCCCTGAAAAAGATGCTCTCCTTCGCCATGGAGGGCATCACCTCCCTGTCCGTCAAGCCCATCCGCTACATTACCGGCCTGGGCTTCCTCATCTTTGCCGTCAGCATCCTCATGCTGATCTACTCCATCGTCCGCTGGGCCACGGGAGCCACCATCATCGGCTGGGCCAGCGTGATCTGCTCGGTGTGGGCCATCGGCGGACTGATCCTCCTCTCCCTGGGGGTCATCGGGGAGTACATCGGGAAGATCTATCTGGAGACCAAGGGACGCCCCCGTTTCCTGCTCCGCGAGGTACTGGAGGATGCGCATGGCGAAAAAGCTGATTGACAAGAGCATCCCCAGGTTCCTGCTGGTGGGGGTGGGGAACACCCTGCTGTCCATGGCCCTCATGTTCCTGCTAGAGGGGCTGGGCTACTGGCCCTCCACCGCCATCGCCTATGTGGCCGGGGCGGTGATGAGCTTCTTCCTCAACCGCCACTTCACCTTCCACAGCGAGGAGACCCTGGGCCGCTCGGCGGTGAAGTTCGCCGTCAACGTGGCGGTGTGCTATGTGGTGGGCTACGGCCTGGCCCGGTTGATCGTGGGCGGGCCGCCCCCCCTGACTGCCGTCCCGGCGGTGTGGTGGGAGCGGTTCTCCAAGCTGGTGGGCATGGGGCTCTACACCGCCCTCAACTACTTCGGACAGCGGTTTTTTGCATTCCGTAAGAAGAATTCGTAAGGCGGGGATGCCCCGCCGCTGGAAAAGGAGGTTTTCATGAAACGGTTCCTGTCAATCCTACTGGCCCTGGAGCTGGCCCTCACCCTGGGCATTCCCGCCCTGGCGGCGGAGCACCAGGCCGGGGACACCTACATCCGCATCCTGGGCAGCAGCGGCGCGCGGACGGTGGGCGTCCGCACCACCTACGGAGCGTATCGGCAGACGGCGCGGTGTACCGGGACGACCGGTATGAGTTTGTCTACACCGACGACGGGGTGAGCTGGGTCTCCGCCGGGGCGGCGGAGAGCAGCCTGGGCAGCGGCATGTACGACGGGACGCAGTTCCTGGCCGGCCCCTTCGGGAGCGAGCGGCCCACTTGGCGCTCCGCCGACGGGGTGCACTGGACGGCCCTCACGCCGGAGGAGCAGGATACCGCGCCGGCCATCCAGCGGGGCCGGTCGTCGCTGAACGGCCTCACCTTCACCCTGCGGGGCGGCCGGGAGCTCTGGGTGATGGACGGACAGGGGCGGGCCGTGGAGCTGACGGCGGACTTTTCCTCCTTCCTGGCCAGCTACGACATGGCGGATGTGCAGGCCTATCCGGTGCCCCAGGGCATCCGGGTGGAGGTCTACAGCCGGTATGGCTACGAGACCGGCGCGTCCCACACCTATCCGGCGGCGGAGTTGAAGCAGCGCCTGGCCGCTGCCCAGCCCGGGGCCTTCCGGCCCGAGCTGCTGCGGGTGGCGGGCAATGGGAAGCTCCTGTTGGGACAGGCCCGGTCCGGCGCCGACGGGATGGAGAACCTTTACACAACCGACGGCCTCACCTGGAAAACGGCGGAGGGGATGCCGGCGGGCAGGCTGCTACCCTACAACGGCAAGAGCTTTGTAGTGGTCAGCGAGGAACAGGCGGGGGTGTACGCCTCGGAGGACGGCCTGACCTGGAAGAGCCTGGAGGGCACCCCCTTCCAGCCGGAGCGGGAGGCGGTACTGGCCGACTACACCTTCCTTTGGACGGGGACGGAGTACATCTCCTGCCGCACGGTGGAGGAGCCTTACGGCCCCCATGGCGCCCGGGGGGACTGGACCAGCGCCTGGAACACCAGGGTGTGCTTTGCGGATGAGAATTTCCAGCTCATCGGCTCTCACGACTTCGGAGCCAATGTCACCGGTGTGGGCTGGGCGGACGGAGTCTATTACGCCCAGGCCGGCGGGACGGTCTACTCCTCCGCCGACCGGACGCACTGGACGGCCACTACGCTGACCTCCATTCCGGCGGCCCCGGCGGCGGCTCCCTATACCCTCCGTGTAACTGGAACCCAGGTAGAGGCGGCCCCGGCGGGCAGCAGCCAGTTTGTCCCCCTGTTTACCGCCCCCTCTGAGGGCCTGCGGGCTATCCTGCGGCGTGGGGAGAGCGTCTATGCCGTAGAATTGGTGGATGCCGGCGGCCGGACAGAGGACGTTCAGGTGTTTACGGCCGCCCAAATGGCGGCGAAGTTCTCCAAAGAGTTGCGGGTCACGGTAGACGGCAAGCCGGTGACCTTCCCCATCTCCCTCTATCAGGTGAGCGGCTGCACGATGGCCCCTCTGCGGCCGCTGGCCCAGGCTCTGGGCTATACCTTTGACTATGACGGCTCTTCCAGGACGGCGGTATGCGCCCGGGGGACGGACACCATTTCTGTGCGTGCGGGCAGCACCCAGGCCACCGTCAACGGCAAGACCACCAACTGGCTGGCGGGGCCCGCCGAGCTGGGCGGGGGCATATTCTGTGTACCCGTCCGATTCTTTGCCGAGGCGGCGGGGGCGGATGTGACCTGGGATGCGGCGGGGCAGACCTTCTACCTCACCACAGCAATTCAGGAGGGGTAAACATGAGACGGCGTGCAATTTCGGCGCTGGCTGCCGCCCTGGCGTTGGTTCTCACCCTGGTCACTCCCGCGCTGGCGGCGGGGCGGCCCAATTGGGACGGCCCCCTGGGGACCATGGCGGGCCCGGTGGTGTGCGAGACCGGAAAGGACTATGTGCTGTACTACACCATCATAGGCGGCGTGTACCGCTCCGCAGATGGGGTGACGTGGACGGAGCTGGATCGCCAGTGGGCGAGTGCGGGCTGGGCCTACGGCACCGGTGTAAACGGACTGGCCCACAAGGAGTTCCAGTTTCTGTGGACGGGCAGTGAGTACATGATGCGCCAGAGTCTGCTGGACGATCCCCGGGAGGACACCCACCAGCAATATGGGGACAGTCCCCGCAACAACTGGGTCACCCTTTTGGACGAGGACTTCCGCATCATCGGCGCCAAGGCGTTTGTCGGCCCGGTCACCGATATCCGGTACGCGGGGGGCACCTACTACGCCACCGTGGACGGGGTGGAGCACGCCTTCACCCGGGCCGACTGGGAGCTGGGCCGGGAGGGCGGCGTCTACTACAGCGGCACGGCCTGGTACAAGCAGGAGAATCAGCGTAAGCCCGTGGAGGTGACCAGCTATCTTATCCGGGAGCAGCCCGGAAACAACGGCCCCTTTGGGCTGGCGGTCTCCACAGACGGCTACTCCTGGCTGCCGCTGGAGACCAAGTTGACCCCGGACATGATGCGCCTGTCCGAGACCGGGGGAGGAGCCGTGGTCTACTACAGCCTGTACGACGGTTCGCTGTACTACTATGACTACAGGGGCAGCCGTTTTGCAGGGGCCTGTACCGCCGGATGGGTGGAGGCCGACCTGGGCTTTGACCCCGCCGAGGGCGTTGGAACGGCCTGGGTGGACTATACCTTCCGCTGGACAGGGGACGGCTATCTTATGTGTCAGTCTGTCACCGGCCGGGGGATGATGGGTACCGGCGCAGACCGGTTCAGCCCGAACAACAACAAGGCCATTTTCCTGGATCGAAGCTTCCGCCGGACGGGGGAGCACGACTTCGGCGCACCGGTGGAGAACGTGGCCTGTGTGGACGGGGTGTGCTATGCGCTGGTGGACGGAACCGTCTGGCAAAGCGCTGACCGGGAGCACTGGACGGCCACCAGCCTGACCGTCCTGCCGGAGGCGGCCCCCCAGATAGATCTGGGATGGCGCATCAAGGATTGCCCGGTGGACGGCCAGACCGACGGTTCGCTGGTCTACCGGGTGGCGGATGGGAAGCTGCTGGCCTCCGGCGACGGGGTGTATTTCACGGCCCTGTGTCCCTGGAGCTCCACGGGGGTGGAACTCCATTCAGGGGGCGGCACGGTGGTAACTGGTGTGGGGATGGATGACGTTCTGGCAGTGGACTCGGAGGAGGTCCGGGGGCTCTGCGCCGCATGCTTCGGCGAGTTTCCCACCTATGTGGCTCTGGACGGGGAATATTTCTCCCTGACCGATATGCCCCTGCGCAGCACAGCGGGGTGCACCATGGCCCCAATGCGGGAGCTGGCGGCTTGGCTGGGATATTATGACTTCTCCTACGATGCGGCCACCGGGACGGCGGTGTGCAAAAATGGGACGCAGGCCATCACCGTCCGGGTGGGCAGCACCCAGGGCCAGGTGTCCGGGCGCGGCCCGGTCTCCATGGCGGTGCCGCCTGAGCTGGTGGGGTGGAAGCTCTATGTCCCGGTGCGCTTTATGGTGGACGCCGCGGGGCTGGAGGACGTGTGGGACGCGGAGGAAAACACCCTCTGGATTACCACCCCCGAACAGACGTAAAAAAGGGCCTCCCTCAGGCGGGAGGCCCCTTTTCAACCGGGGGTTCGGCGGCGGACACTACAACGGCGCAGGCGAGGTCGCCCGCTACGTTGACGGCGGTGCGCGCCATGTCCAGCACCCGGTCGATGCCCAGGACCAATGCCACCCCCTCCACCGGCAGGCCCACGGACTGGAGCACCATGCCCAGCATGACGGCCCCTGCGCCGGGTACTCCGGCGGTTCCGACGGAGGCCAGGGTGCAGGTGAGGATGATGGTGAGCTGCTGGGGGAGCGCCAGGGGGATACCGTAGGCATTGGCGATGAACAGGGCGCACACCCCCTGGTAGATGGCGGTGCCGTCCATATTGAGGGTGGCACCCAGGGGGAGCACGAAGGAGCGCACCCCGGCGGGGACGCCCAGGCGCTCGGCGGCCTCCAGCGAGAAGGGAAGGGCCCCGGCGGAGCTGGCCGACGAGAAGGCGAAGACCACGGCGGGCAGGGCCTCCCGGAAGAAACGCCGGGGGCTGCGCCTTGCCAGGGCGCCCACGGCTCCTCCGTAGACCAACAGAAGCTGCACCAGACAGGCCCCGTAGACCAGGACGGCCACCCCCAGGAGGGAGGAGAGCACTCTGGGCCCCTCCGCGGCCACCACCGGGGCGATCAGGGCGAACACAGCCACCGGCGCCAGTACCATGATCCGCTCTGTGAGGGCGTACATGGCCTCCGCCAGACTGCCGAAGGCCCGCAGCAGGGGCGCGCCCTTCTCTCCGGTGGTCAGGGACGCCCACCCGAGGGCCAGGGCAAAAAAGAGGATCTGCAGCATATTGCCCTCGGCCAGAGCCTGGATGGGATTGGTGGGGACAATCCCCAGCAGGGTGTCCGCCAGAGAGAAAGAGGGGGCCTCCTCCCGGGCGGCAGGGAGCGGATAGCCCAGCTCCCGCCCCACCGGAAACAGGTTGGCCGCCAGCAGGCCCAGGGCCACCGCCAGCGCGGTGGTGCACAAGTAGAACAGGAGGGTGCGGCCGCCGACCCGGCCCATGTGCCGGGCGTCCCCCAGACCGCCCACCCCCGCCGTCAGGGAGCAGAACACCAGGGGAACCACCAGCATCTTTACCAGATTGAGAAACAGGGTGCCGAAGGGCTGAATCCAGGCCGCGGCAAACTCCGGGGCATCCTGGAGCGCCAGCCCTGCCAGCACGCCCAGCCCCAGGCCCAGCAGGATCCGGAGCGAAAGGGGCAGCTTGCGTCTCATGCTCCACCTCCATTCCCCACTAGGATATGGAGGCGGGGGGAAAACCATACGGAGGAACGGCCATGGAGTACATTCCCGCCAAGCAGATCTTAAGCCGCAACAGGAGCACCGCCTGGTTCGGCACCGACTACACCATGAACCTGTACCGGGGCTGCTGCCACGGCTGCATCTACTGCGACAGCCGAAGCGCCTGCTACGGTATCGAGGATTTCGGCCGGGTGCGGGCCAAGGAGAACGCCCTGGCGCTCCTGCGGGACGAGCTGCGGCGGAAGGTGCGCCCCGGCATTGTGGGCATGGGCTCCATGAGCGACCCTTACAACCCCTTCGAGGGGGAGCTCCAGCTCACCCGCCACGCCCTGGAGCTGCTGGACGCCTACGGCTTCGGGGCGGCCATCGCCACCAAGGGGGACGGGATTACCCGGGACATAGACGTGCTGCGCTGCATGAGGGAGCACGTGCCGGTGCTGTGCAAGGTGACCGTCACCACCACCGATGCCGCCCTGGCCGCCCGGGTGGAGCCGAACGCTCCCAGCCCCGCCCGGCGGCTGGAGGCGGTGGCCCGGCTGGCGGAGGCGGGGTTGTTTGCCGGCGTGCTGCTCATGCCGGTTCTCCCCTTTTTGGAGGACAATGTGGAAAACCTGCGGGCCGTGGTGGAGGCCGCGGCGGAGGCGGGGGCCCGGTTTGTCTACCCCGCGTTCGGTATGACGCTCCGTGATCAACAGCGGGAATATTACTATCAGGCATTGGAAAAAGGCTTTCCTGGCCTGGCAGAGCGCTACCGGCGGCAGTACGGACCCCGCTACGAGTGCCCCAGCCCACGGGCAAAGGCCCTGTGGGCCGCCCTGGAGGAGCGGTGCCGCGCCCTGGGCCTGCTGTGCCGGATGCGGGACATCACCGCCGCCTATCAGCGCGGTTACGGGGAGCGGCAGCTCACCTTTTTCTAAGGCTGCGGCTCAATGTCCATGGACGCCATCTGTTCCGGCGTACAGCCGTTGGCGGCGCCCATCTGCGTCCAGTAGCGTGTGGAGGCCCGCACAAAGGCGCGGGGGGACAGGGGCATGGTGACCGCCAGCTCGGCGGGCCGGCCGGCGGCGATGGCCCTGGCCAGCGCCCTGATGTTCCGCCTGACCAGGAAGGCGAAAGGGGTGCCCAGGATGGCCTCCCCGCCGCCGATTTTGAGGCATGCGCCGAAGGGATAGCCGTTCTCCAGGCAGAAGAGGCGCACCATGTCCACCGCGACATCGTTCTGGTGTGGCTCCAGAAAGCCGCAGTTGATCAGTACGCTGATGCGCGGCCTGTGCTCCGGCCCGGCCCCCTCCAGGAACTCCAAAAAGCGCAGGAGAGGGGCGGGAAGGCCGTCGGCATAGAGGGGGAAGACCAGCAGCAGGTCGGTGCACTCCGCCGCGGCCGCCGCCAGCTCGGCGTGATTCTTTGCGGTCAGGGCCGCATAGCGGGCCTCCCCTTTCCAGCGGGCCTGAAACAGCTCGGCATAGCGCCTGGAATTGGAGCGGGGGGCGCGGGGGCTGCCGTTTACGATCAGAAGCTTCACCACCGGGCCACCTCCTCTCCCACGGCGGCCTCCAGCTCCCCCTCGGCCACAAAGCGGACGCGGTGGCTGCGGAAGGACATGTTGTGGGCGTTGCGCTCCACCAGCCGGGTAAACAGGGCGCGCTCCTCCGCCCGGTCCGCCCCGTAGGCCAGGATCACCGCGTCCTTGGGGACCACGGCGCGCTGAACGTGGTGAGTCTCGCCGTTGTGGATGCGGAGAAAGGCCTGCTGCACCGGAATGGCCCGCTCCAGCATGGTCTTCATCACCGGCGCGTAGGAGCCGTATTTGACCCGGCTGACATAGAGTACCTGCTCGCTCCGGGCGATGAGGGGATATACCCGTACCGCGTCGTCCCGGATGACGCAGCGGCCAGGCGTTTTGGTCCAGCAGCCGAAGCAGCCCACGCAGTTTGCGATGCGGAGGGCGGAGAGATCCACGGCGGCGGCATCCTGGGGGAGAGCGGCGGACACGGGACGGTCCGTCATCAACAGTTTCATGGGTGCTCCTTTCCGGGGGAGAATTCCCCCAGTGAAATGATATGATTTTATCACAGTGCGGGCCAAAGGGCAAGAAAAGGCCGCAAAATTTAAGCTCCGCTATAGGATCGGTTAAAATTGGCTAAAATCCCGGCGCGTCCCCTTGCGCACCGGGGCAAAACGGGGTAGAATAAGGCCAGCAACCCAACAAGCCGCACCGTAAGGAGGTTTTTAATATGGCTTTTTTGGATGAACTGAAGGATCGTGCAATGGATCTGGGCCGGGCCGGCGTGGCCAAGTCCAAGCAGCTTGCGGAGATCACCAAGCTGTCCCTGAACAACGCCAGCGAGGAGGACGCCATCAAGAAGGCGTATGTGGAGATCGGCAAGCTGTACTATGCCGAGCGAGGCATGGCCCCTGAGGCGGCCTACGTGGCCCTGTGCGAACGCATCACCGCCGCCAAGGTCAACATTGAGGAGAACAAGAACCGCATCGCCGAGCTGAAGGCCGAGGGCAATGTGTCCGACGCGGACATCCCCCACGTGGAGACCGACGTGCCCCCTGAGGAGCCGGTGGACGGCGGCTGCGGCTGCTGCGACCACGAGGTGGCTCCCGAGGAGGTATTCTCCGACGACGACAAGCCCCAGGAATAAGCATCTGACCCGACAGGGCCCGCCATCCGGCGGGCCCTGTTCCTGTGACTGGACAACATCAACCCCTAATGCAGTATACGGCGATTGCCTGCAAAGAAAGGGTGACGGCATTGATATTGCACAGGGCGAGGCCGCCGCGGGGAGCGGCAAAGGAGAAGGCGCATACCCTCCCCACGGAGAGGGGGACGGATTTCTCCACCAGGTGCCGAACAGGGCGGGGAGCGTGGGGCAGGGCGATGGGAAGGCCGGCGAGGGATTCCGGCAGCTCCGGCGCGCCGGGAGACAGAACTTGGTTTCCTCCAGAAAGGCCAGATCCATTTGAAAGTCCCCCCTAAAACTGCATCGGATACGAAAACATAAAACGAGCGTGCACGGCAGAGCCGTGTACGCTCGTTTTCAACTCAGACCGGATTCGCCTGCCAGGCAAAATCACAGGATGCGGCGGGCGCCCACGTAGACGTTGGCGTAGTGGCCGCGGGTAAGATCGTCAATCTTGACGGTGTATGTATTGGTAGAGGCGTGGATGAACTGCCCGCCGCCGATATAGATGCCCACATGAGAGGCGGCCTTGCTGGTGTTGTACTTGAAGAACACCAGGTCGCCGGGCTGCAGCTCGCTCTTGGAGACGGAGGTGCCGTTGGAGAGCTGAGTGGAGGCGGTGCGGTTCAGGGTGTAGCCGAAATGGCGGTACACATAGCTGGTATACCCGGAGCAGTCAAAGCTGCTGGGGCCGTTGCCGCCGTACACATAGGGGCAACCGAGGTACTGCTTGGCGTAGTCCACCACCTGCTGGCCCAGGCTGCTGCTGGAGGCGGTGGCCACAGCGGTGGCGCCGTCGCCGCGGGAGCCGGCGGAGTCCTTGCAGGTGACCATGTAATCGCTGCTGACATAGCCGGTGACGCCATTGGTAGAGATCTTGTACCAGCCGTTGTCGATGCCCACGATGTTGACCACCGCACCGTTGTTGAGGGAGGTGACCTTACCGTAGCTGGTGCCGGGGCCGCTGCGCACATTCAGGGGAGAACCCTGGGACTGGACCAGGCCGTAACCGATGGTGACATCCGCCTTGGCGGACACGTTCAGGTACTCGCCGGACATATAGCCCTCCACGGACTTGTAGTCCACCTTATACCAGCCGTTGCCTGCGTCCTCCAGAACCACCACGGTGTCGCCCTTGGAGGCGGTACCCAGTACGGTGGCGGAGGTGCTGGCCTCGTCGCGGAGGCGGAGAGCGTCGGTGTTGACGGTGCCCACGCCGACACTGGCGGCGGAGGCGCTCACCACGCAGACGGTGGAGAGGACGGCGGTTACAAGCGCGGTGCGCAGGAGCTTGGCAGGCTGTATCATGGGTCGATTCCTCCAGTTTCAAAGTAATACCCGCCCGGAGGGCGGGGCTTTGGCTTCTCGGGTGTAAGGCGGGGTTACGGGTTGGCGAGCGCGCGCTCCAGCCAGACAGACGCCACGTCCATGGCGGCGTAGAGGCTGTCTTTCTCAGTTTTCTTAACCACCCGGTCCCGGCTCTTCAGATCCGGGTCGGTGAGCTGAAGCTGAACGGAAACCTTGGTCGCCACGTCCAGATCCTGATCCTTCTTCTGGGAGAGAATCTGGAGCATGATGATATATTTCTGGGCCATGCTGCCGTAGTAGATCAGGCTGTCCTTCCGGCGGAGGGGGTGGCCCTTGTAGGTCAGGGGAATATTCTGAGCTGCCATTTTGACCTCCTTTGAGGATTGTAACTATTCTTAAAAACTGTAACCAAATTGTAACACATTGTTTCCAGCTCGTCAACTGCTTTCCTGCTGATTTCACAGGAAATTTGTACCGGCATGCCAGATGGTAGGGGACAGGCTGTTACTCTCTGGATTTTTGAGGGAAGGCGAGTCGGCGGGCGAGGGAGAGGACCGCAAAGGCCAGGCCGGCCAGCATGAGCAGGGCCTCGCACAGCATGGGGAACAGGCGGCCATCCAGGGAGACCGCCAGGGTAAATTTCCCCCGCAGGACCACCACATAGGCGCCCAGGGAGGCCAGCTCCACCAGCAGGGCGCAGGGGGCGGAGCGGGGGAACGCGCAGGCCCAGGCCAGAGCCAGCACGTCGGCCAGGAAGAAGTAGCGCTCATGCATGTGGGGCAGCAGGAAGGGCACGCCGATGGCCAGGACAACCGCGGCGGCCAGAAGAGCCCGGTCGTCCGCCTGGCGGCGGAAAACCAGCAGGGCGGCCAGCACGGCCGCAGCGAGGGCGAAGGCGGCCAGGATGCCCAGGCGGGCGGCGAGGGCAGTGTTCACCTCCGCGCCGTGGGGAATCAGGGCGTACATATTGGGGGCGTTCAGGTTCAGATAGCCGGAGTACTCGGCGGCCTGCCCGAAATAGACCCCCAGGATGTCCCCCAGGGGCTTGCCCAGCAGCAGCGCGGGCACACAGGTGGCGGCATAGGCCGCCGGAAACCACAACAGCTCCCGGAAGCGCACCCGCCGGAGCAGCCACAGCCCGCCCCACAGGGGGAGCACAAAGACGGTCTGTAGTTTAAAGGAGAAGGCGATCCCCAGCAGGAGCAAAGAGCTTCGGTTTCTTCCCTCCAGCGCGCAGGCCAGGGCGTGGAGGGTGAGGGCGCCGTACAGGGCGTCGCACTGCCCCCAGAACGCGCCGTTGAGTATCACCGTAGGCAGCAGAAGAAGCAGGCAGAAGCAGAGCAGGGGGCGGTTCGGGCGCTCCGGCGCGAAATGCCGCACCAGCCGGAAGCCGCCCCAGGCCAGCACCACGTCAAACAGAATGGAGAAGAGCTTGATCAGGTACAGGTCGGGTATGGGCAGATAGGAGATGGCGGCAAGAAAATAGAGGTAGGGCGCGTTATAGTTGCCGATCGGCAGCTTCACGGCCGCGAAGCCGCCCCCATCCCGGAAGGCCGCGGCCCATTGGGAGAGGAACATCTGGTAATCGGCGGACTGGTAGTCCAGCAGCAGGGCCCGGAGGAAGAAGGCCAGCCCAATGGGCAGCAGGGCGTCCAGCAGCCGGGGACGGTCCAGGCCCTCCCGGCGGAGCAGCCGCAGCGCCAGGGCGGCCAGGGCCAGCAGGAGCAGAAAGACGGCCAGATGAGCGGGCGCTCCGCCCAGGGCAAGGGAGCCGGCGGGAAACAGGCTCAGGCCCAGCAGGGCCAGTCCCGCTGCGGCCCACGAGAGGGAAAAGACGTTCATAGGCACCTCCTGTCGAAAAAAGGCCCGGGGCAATGGGGTGCCCCGGGCCTTTCACAGTGGGATCAGACTTCAGCGGACTCGGAGAGGACCGCCGCCTCGGCGGGGGCCTCCTCCTCGGGAACCGCCTCCTCGGCAGCTCAAGCTGTGCCCTCGTCGTCCACCTTGTCGTACTTGCGGTAGACGGACAGGCCGGAGCCGGCGGGGATCAGCTTGCCGATGATGACGTTCTCCTTCAGGCCCAGCAGGTGGTCCACCTTGCCCTGAATAGCGGCCTCGGTGAGCACCTTGGTGGTCTCCTGGAAGGAGGCGGCGGACAGGAAGGAGTCGGTGGCCAGAGAGGCCTTGGTGATGCCCATCAGCAGGCGGGTGCAGGTGGGCAGCTTGAGCTCGAGGCCGTCGTTGGTCTCGCCGGCGTCGATGCGCTTCTGCACGGCCTCCTTGGCATCCTCAAAGCGGATGAGATCGACGGTGGAACCGCTGAGCAGATCGGAATCGCCCGCGTCCTCCACCCGCACCTTGCGCATCATCTGGCGGCAGATGACCTCGATGTGCTTGTCGTTGATGTCAACGCCCTGCTGACGGTAGGGCTTCTGAACCTCCTGGATGAGGTAGTCGTACACGGCGTGGACGCCGCGCACCCGCAGGACGTCCTGGGGGTAGAGGGCACCCTCGGTGAGGGCGAAGCCCTTCTCCACGGTGTCGCCGTCCTTCACCCGCAGGCCCGCGTAGGGCAGGGCGTAGGAGACCACCTCGCCGTCGTTGGCGGTGATGGTGACGTTGCAGATGGCGTTGCGCTTGGCCTCCTCCAGAGTGACCCGGCCGCTGATCTCGGCCAACTGGGCCATCTTCTTGGGCTTGCGGGACTCGAACAGCTCCTCAACACGGGGAAGACCCTGGGTGATGTCGCCGCCGGCGACGCCGCCGGTGTGGAAGGTACGCATGGTGAGCTGGGTGCCCGGCTCGCCGATGGACTGGGCGGCGATGATGCCCACGGCCTCGCCCTCGCCCACGGGCTCGCCAATGGCCAGGTTGATGCCATAGCACTTGGAACAAACGCCACTGCGGGCGCGGCAGGTGAGCACGCTGCGGATCTTCACGGAGTGGATGCCGTGGTCCTCCAGCAGCTTGGCGTGGTCGGCGGTCATCATGGTGTGGTGGTCGATGAGCACCTCGCCGGTCTGGGGATCGCAGATATCCTCCACCGGATAACGGCCCTTGAGCCGCTCGCCGAAGGTCTCGATCACCTGGCCGTTCTCCACGATCTCGCTGACGGTGATGCCGTCGTCGGTGCCGCAGTCGTGCTCGCGGATGATGACCTCCTGGGACACATCCACCAGTCGGCGGGTCAGGTAACCCGAGTCGGCGGTACGCAGGGCCGTATCGGCCATGCCCTTTCGGGCGCCTCTGGAGGAGATGAAGTACTCCAGCACGGACAGGCCCTCACGGAAGTTGGACTTGATGGGGATCTCGATGGTGCGGCCGGAGGTGTCGGCCATCAGGCCGCGCATGCCGGCCAACTGGCGGATCTGGGCGGAGGAACCACGGGCGCCGGAGTCCGCCATCATCCAGATGGGGTTGTAGCGGTCCAGGCCGGCCATCAGGGCGTCGGTCACGTCCTTGGTGGTCTTTTCCCAGGCCTCGACCACCAGGCGGTAACGCTCCTCATTGGTGAGGAAGCCGCGCTTGTACTGCCGCTCGATCTTGACGATCTCCTTCTCGGTATCGGCGATCAGGCCATACTTCTTCTCGGGGATGGTCATGTCGTAGATGGAGACGGTGAGGGAGCCGCGGGTGGAGAACTTGTAGCCCCGGTTCTTGATGGTGTCCAGCACATGGGCAGACACGGTGAAGCCGTGCTTGACGATGCACTTGTCGATGATCTTGCCAAGCTGCTTCTTGCCCACGATGAAGTTGACCTCGGGGTCGAACATCTGCTCGGGGTCGCTGCGGTCCACGAAGCCCAGATCCTGGGGGATGCCCTCGTTGAAGAGCAGGCGTCCCACGGTGGTGCGCACCAGCTTGTGGCGGACAACGCCGTCCACCTCCGCCTCCCGGCGGACCAGGATGGGCACGTGGAGCTCCAGCTCGCCCTCGTCGTAGGCCAGGCGGGCCTCGATGTCGTTGGAGAAGACGTGGAGCACCTCGCGGGGCAGCGCGCCGTCCTCGGTCTCGGCGCAGATGCCGGCATAGGTGGGAATATCATCCAGGGAGCCGGGGTTCTTCACCCAGACATAGGAGTCGGGGGTGATGGCGCCCGCGGCCAGGGCGGCCTTCACCGCCGCCACGTCGTCGTAGGTCTCCTCGGCGGTGTGCTCGGGATACTTCTCATAGGTCAGGTAGTAGGAGCCGAGCACCATGTCCTGGGTGGGCACGGTGACGGGGCCGCCGTCCTGGGGCCGCAGCAGGTTGTTGGCCGAGAGCATGAGCACCCGGGCCTCGGTCTGGGCCTCGGCGGACAGGGGCACGTGGACAGCCATCTGGTCGCCGTCGAAGTCGGCGTTGAAGGCGGTACACACCAGGGGGTGCAGCTTGATGGCGCGGCCCTCCACGAGCACGGGCTCGAAGGCCTGAATGCCCAGGCGGTGCAGGGTGGGGGCGCGGTTGAGCATGACGGGGTGGTCCTTGATGACAAACTCCAGGGCGTCCCACACCTCGGCCTTGCCCTTGTCCACCATCTTCTTGGCGGACTTAATGTTGTTGGCCAGGCCGTCCTCCACCAGCTTTTTCATCACGAAGGGGCGGAAGAGCTCGATGGCCATCTCCTTGGGCAGGCCGCACTGGTAGATCTTCAGCTCGGGGCCGACCACGATGACGGAACGGCCGGAGTAGTCCACGCGCTTGCCCAGCAGGTTCTGGCGGAAGCGGCCCTGCTTGCCCTTGAGCATGTCGGACAGGCTCTTGAGGGCGCGGTTGTTAGCGCCGGTGACGGCGCGGCCCCGGCGGCCATTGTCGATGAGGGCGTCCACCGCCTCCTGGAGCATCCGCTTCTCGTTGCGCACGATGATGTCGGGGGCGTTGAGCTGGATCAAACGCTTCAGGCGGTTGTTGCGGTTGATCACCCGGCGGTACAGGTCGTTCAGATCGGAGGTGGCAAAGCGGCCGCCGTCCAGCTGTACCATGGGGCGCAGCTCGGGGGGGATCACCGGCAGCACGTCGATGATCATCCACTCGGGCTTGTTGCCGGAGATGCGGAAGGCGTCTACCACCTCCAGGCGCTTGACGATGCGGGCCTTCTTCTGGCCGGAGGCGTCCTTCAGCTCGGCGCGGAGCTGGTTGGACAGCTCCTCCAGATCAATGTCCTGGAGTAGCTTCTTCACGGCCTCGGCACCCATGCCGGCCTCGAAGTCGTCCTCGTACTTCTCCCGCATGTCGCGGTACTCCTTCTCGGAGAGGATCTGGTTCTTGGCCAGGGGGGAGAAGCCGGGGTCAGTGACAATATAGCTGGCGAAGTAGAGCACCTTCTCCAGAATACGGGGGCTGATGTCCAGCAGCAGGCCCATGCGGGAGGGGATGCCCTTGAAATACCAGATGTGGCTCACCGGGGCGGCCAGCTCGATGTGGCCCATGCGCTCACGGCGTACCTTGGCACGGGTGACCTCCACGCCGCAGCGGTCGCAGATCTTGCCCTTGTAGCGGATCTTTTTGTACTTGCCGCAGTGGCACTCCCAGTCCTTGGTGGGGCCAAAGATCCGCTCGCAGAACAGACCGTCCCGCTCCGGCTTGAGGGTGCGGTAGTTGATGGTCTCCGGCTTCTTGACCTCGCCGTAGGACCACTCGCGGATCTGCTCCGGGGAGGCGATGCCGATCTGGATGGCGTCGAATTCAGCGTAACTCATATCTTTGCTCGTCCTCCCTTAATTAGTCCATATCCTCATCGGAATAGTCATCCGAGAAGTCGTCGCTGTCGTCCAGCTCCTCTGCGTCCGCGGCGGCCAGGTCGTCGTCGTCGCTGCCCTCCTTGAGGGTGTAGCCCGCGGCGGCGAAGTCGGACTCCCCGCCGGCGTCGTAGCCGTAGTAGTCGTCGTCCTCGTCGCGGAACTTGCCGGGCTGGTAGTTGTCCTCGTCGTCGTCCTTCAGCTCGATCTCCGCGCCCTGGTCGTCCAGCACCTTGATGTCCAGGCACAGAGACTGCAGCTCCTTGACCAGGACCTTGAAGGACTCGGGCACGCCGGGCTTGGGCACGTTGTGGCCCTTGACGATGGACTCGTAGGTGCGCACGCGGCCGGTGACATCGTCGGACTTGACGGTGAGGATCTCCTGCAGGGTGTAGGCCGCGCCGTAGGCCTCCAGGGCCCACACCTCCATCTCGCCGAAGCGCTGGCCGCCAAACTGGGCCTTGCCGCCCAGGGGCTGCTGGGTGACCAGGGAGTAGGGGCCGGTGGAGCGGGCGTGGATCTTGTCGTCCACCAGGTGGTGGAGCTTGAGGAAGTAGACGTAGCCCACGGTGACGGGGTTGTCGAACCGCTCGCCGGTGCGGCCGTCATACAGCCAGCTCTTGCCGTCGGGCCGCAGGCCGGCCATCTTCAGGGTCTCGGCGATGTCCTTCTCGTCGGCGCCGTTGAAGACGGGGGTGGCCACCTTCCAGCCCAGGGTCTTGGCCGCGTAGCCCAGGTGGACCTCCAGCACCTGGCCGATGTTCATACGGGAGGGCACGCCCAGGGGGTTCAGCACGATGTCCAGGGGGGTGCCGTCGGGCAGGAAGGGCATATCCTCCTGGGGCAGGATGCGGGACACGACGCCCTTGTTGCCGTGGCGGCCGGCCATCTTGTCGCCCACGGAGATCTTGCGCTTCTGGGCGATGTAGACACGCACCACCATGTTCACGCCGGGGGAGAGCTCGTCGCCCGCCTCGCGGGTGAACACCTTCACGTCCACGATGATGCCGCTCTCGCCGTGGGGCACCTTCAGGGAGGTGTCGCGCACCTCGCGGGCCTTCTCTCCGAAGATGGCGCGGAGCAGCCGCTCCTCAGCGGTGAGGTCGGTCTCGCCCTTGGGGGTGACCTTGCCCACCAGAATGTCGCCGGCGCGCACCTCGGCGCCCACGCGGATGATGCCCCGCTCATCCAGATCCTTCAGGGCGTCCTCGCCCACGTTGGGGATGTCACGGGTGATCTCCTCGGGGCCCAGCTTGGTGTCGCGGCTCTCGGTCTCGTACTCCTCGATGTGGATGGAGGTGAACACATCCTCCTTCACCATGCGCTCGTTGAGCAGGATGGCGTCCTCGTAGTTGTAGCCTTCCCAGGTCATGAAGCCCATGAGGATGTTCTTGCCCAGGGCGATCTCGCCGTTGTTGGTGGAGGGGCCGTCCACGATGACCTCGCCCTTCTCCACCCGCTGGCCGGCGTCCACGATGGGGCGCTGGTTGATGCAGGTGCCGTGGTTGGAGCGCAGGTACTTGGTGAGCCGGTAGTCCTCCACGCGGCCGTCGTCGTAGCGGACGGAGACGGAGTCGGCGGCCACCTTGGTGACCACGCCGTCGTCCTCAGCCAGGATGGCCACCTCGGAGTCGATGCAGTTCTTGTGCTCCTGGCCGGTGGCCACGATGGGAGCCTGGGTGGTCAGCAGGGGCACGGCCTGACGCTGCATGTTGGCGCCCATCAGGGCGCGGTTGGCGTCGTCGTTCTCCAGGAAGGGGATCTGGGCGGTGGCGATGGAGAACATCATCTTGGGGGAGATGTCCATATAGTCCACCTGATCCCGGTCCACGTCGATGATCTCGTTGCGGTGGCGGCAGGTGATACGGTCGTGCACCAGGCAGCCGTTCTCGTCCAGCGGCTCGGTGGCCTGGGCGATGGTGTACTGGTCTTCCACGTCGGCGGTCATATAGTCTACCTGATCGGTGACGTGGCCGGTGGCTTTATCCACCTTGCGGTAGGGGGCCTCGATGAAGCCGTAGCGGTTGATGCGGGCATAGGAGGCCAGATAGGAGATCAGGCCGATGTTGGGACCTTCGGGAGTCTCGATGGGGCAGAGGCGGCCGTAGTGGGAGTAGTGGACGTCGCGCACGTCGAAGGAGGCGCGGTCACGGGACAGGCCGCCGGGGCCCAGGGCGGACATACGGCGCTTGTGGGTCAGCTCGGCCAGAGGGTTGGTCTGGTCCATGAACTGGCTCAGGGGGGAGGAGCCGAAGAACTCCTTGATGGAGGCGGTGACGGGGCGGATGTTGATGAGGCTCTGGGGGGTGACGATGTCCAGATCCTGGATGGTCATGCGCTCCCGGATCACCCGCTCCATGCGGGAGAAGCCGATGCGGAACTGGTTCTGGAGCAGCTCGCCCACGCAGCGCAGGCGGCGGTTGCCCAGGTGGTCGATGTCGTCGGCGGAGCCCACCCCGTGGGCCAGGCAGTTGAGGTAGTTGATGGACGCCATGATGTCGTCCACGATGATGTGCTTGGGAATGAGGTCGTCGATGCGCTCCTTCACGGCCTCCTTGAGCTCCTCGCCGGTGTAATTCTGGAGCAGCTCCTGGAGCACGGTGAAGCGTACCTTCTCACTGACGCCGCACTCCTCCGGATCAAAGTCCACGAACTTGGACATATCCACCATGTGATTGGAGAATACTTTGATCTGCACGCCGTCGAGCTCCAGTACAACCTCGTTGACGCCCTTGTCGTCCAGCTCGTGGGCCCGCTCACGGGTGAGCACCTCGCCGGGCTCGGCGATGATCTCGCCGGTCATGGGGTCGGCCACGGGGGCGGCCAGGGTCTGATTCACCAGGCGGGTCCAGATCGACAGCTTCTTGTTGAACTTGTAGCGGCCCACGGCGGACAGGTCGTAGCGCCGGGGGTCGAAGAACAGGGCGTTGAGCAGGCTCTCGGCGGAGTCCACCGTGGGGGGCTCGCCGGGGCGCAGCTTGCGGTAGATCTCCAGCAGCGCGTCCTCATAGGTTTTGCAGGCGTCCTTCTCCAGGGTGGCAACGATGCGGGGATCCTCGCCGAACAGCTCGAGGATCTCGGGGTCGGTCTTGGGGCCCACCGCACGGATCAGGCAGGTGATGGGCAGCTTGCGGTTCTTGTCGATGCGCACGTAGAAGGCGTCGTTCAGGTCGGTCTCATACTCCAGCCAGGCGCCCCGGTAGGGGATGACGGTGGTGGCGTAGGTGATGCCGCCGGCCTTGTCCTCGGTGTGGGAGTAATAGATGCCGGGGGAGCGGACGATCTGGGAGACGATGACGCGCTCGGCGCCGTTGATGACGAAGGTGCCGGCCTTGGTCATCAGGGGGAAGTCGCCCATGAAGATCTCCTGCTCCTTGATCTCCTCGGTCTCCTTGTTGCGCAGGCGCACCCGCACCTTGATGGGCGCGGCGTACGTGGCGTCCCGGGCCTTGCACTCCTCCACGCTGTACTTGGGGGGCTCATCCATGGAGTAGTCGATGAAGGAGAGCTCCAGGTTGCCCGCGTAGTCGGTGATCGAGGCCACGTCCTTGAAGACCTCCCGCAGTCCCGTGTCCAGGAACCACTGATAGGAGTTCTTCTGCACCTCCAGGAGGTTGGGCATGTCCAGGATTTCTTCATGGCGGGCAAAGCTCTTGCGGAGGGTCTTGCCGTAGTAGACGTCCTTGACCATCGTAGAAAAAACACCTCGTTTTCTTTGTTTGGGGAGCGTTGGGCGGCAGCGCTCTCCGGTTTCCATCGGCTGTCTTCCGTCAAACCCGACAAAGTGCGGCGGGGAAGAAGGAAGTACACGCTCGGCTGTGTGGACAAAAAAGAAATAAATCCTCTTGCGCTTTCCCGCCCCGCATGCTAAACTGTGTCCAAGCTGGGAAGAAATCGGGAAAACTGGATTGGAAGATAAGAGCGTTTCAGTATACCATGAAAAGGGAACAAAAGTCAATTGTTTTATCCGTCGAATCTGGAGAAATCCAGATTTTTTTTATATTCTCATGAACAGAAGGGGAGAGCAGGCATGCTGGAGCGGTTTCTGGATCAGATTGGCGAGGTACTCCGCCTCTGCGAGGATACGGACGGAATTCTGGTGGTCAACCGGGAGGGGATCATCGAATACCACCGGATTCCGCTGAACAGCTACTGGTGCTCCCAGGACACGGTGGGGCGGCACATTCTGGAGCTCTATCCGGAGCTGGACGGGGAGAGCAGCACCATCCTTACCGCCCTGCGGACAGGCCGGGCCAGCTACAACGTTCTCCAGGACATCAACAACCACCGGGGGGAGCGGGTGCTGCTGGAGTCCACCACCATCCCCATCGTGGTGGACGGCCGGGTGGAGTGTGTGGTGGACTCGTCCAAGTACCACACCATTGACCAGCGGGTGATCCGTGGCGGGGAGGGCGGCGGCCTGTCCACCCTGGACCGGATGCTCACGGAAGACCCGGCCATGTTGGCCCTCAAGAGCCGCATCCGGGACGTGGCCGGGCTGGACTCGTCGGTGCTCATCTATGGTGAGACGGGAACGGGCAAGGAGCTGGTGGCCGAGTCGCTCCACAGCGAGGGCGGCCGGGCGGGACCTTTTGTCTCCCAAAACTGTGCGGCCATCCCGGCCACCCTGCTGGAGAGCCTGTTTTTTGGCACGGAAAAGGGGAGCTACACCGGCGCTCTCACCCGCAAGGGGCTGCTGGAGGAGGCGGACGGCGGCACCCTGTTCCTGGACGAGATCAACTCCATGGACCCGGCCCTCCAGGCCAAGCTGCTCAAGGTGCTGGAGGAGAAGAAAGTGCGCCGTCTGGGGGGCAGCCGGGACATCCCCTTCGACGTGCGGATCGTGGCGGCGGTAAACGAGAAGCCTCAGAAGCTCATCCGGGAGGGGCGCCTGCGGGAGGATCTGTACTATCGCCTGGGGGTGATTCGCCTGACTCTCCCGCCCCTGCGGGAGCGGCTGTGCGACATCGGCCCGCTTGCGGACTACTTTATCGAGCACTATAACCGGAAGCTGCACCGGAGGGTGCGGGGGCTGAGCGAGCGGGCCCTCCGGCTGCTCCGGGGCTATGCGTGGCCGGGCAATGTGCGGGAGCTGAAAAACGCCATCGAGGGGGCGGTGGCCGTCGCCCGGGGGGAGCGCCTCACCGTGGAGGACATGGAGGAGATCCTGGCCGGGCGGCTGGGCGGCCTGAACCGGCCGCCGGAGCTGCCGGAGGCCCTGCGCCTGGAGGAGAGCTTTTCCCTCACCCGGGCGCTGGACTCCTACGAGCGGGAGCTGCTCAGCCGGGCTATGCAGCAGGCCGGCTCCATCTCCCAGGCAGCCCGCCTGCTGGGCCTGTCCCGGCAGAATCTGAAATACAAGCTGAAAAAATTTGACCTGTAAAAAATTTTGCACCGCAAAAATTTTTCCCCTGAAAAAGGGCCCGAGAGCCGGAGGTATGTCCCCAATACCGGCCCTCGGGTCCTTTTTTGGGCATTAGGGCGAGCTGGCATCCCGTTTGCAAAGTTAAGTGCACGAAACTTGCCGCAGGCGGAAAGGAAGGCTGATATGCGGAGACTTTGGTACAACGGAACGGTTGCCTCGATGGACGGCGCCATGCGCCGCTATGAGGCGGTGGGCGCGGAGGACGGCAGACTGACCTTTTTGGGGAGCGTTCAGGAGGCTCTGGCGCAGGAGTGGGATGAGACGAGGGATTTGCAGGGGGCCATGGTGCTGCCCGGCTTCACCGATTCCCACATGCACCTGCTCCACTACGCCATGATTCAGAAAAACCTCTCCCTGTTTGGCGTGGCGTCCATCGGGGAGATCATAGAACGGGGGCGGGCCCGGATTGAGCGGGACCACCCGTCCTACCTGATCGGCATGGGCTGGAATCAGGAGACCATGGTGGAGGGGCGCTTGGTGACGCGGGAGGATCTGGACCGCATCTCCACCGATATCCCGGTGTGTATGCTGCGGACCTGCCTGCACATAGGGGCCTGCAACTCCGTAATGCTGGAGCGCATCCGCGCGCTGGAGGATGTGGCGCCCGAGGTACTGGCCCTGGTGGACTTTGCCAACGGCATCCTGCGGGAGGATGCCGCCCGCCTGTATATGAAGGTGCTCCCCCAGGCGGATGACGCCTATGTAAAGGAGCTGATCCGGCTGGGCCAGCGGGATCTGAACGCGGCGGGCATTACCTGTGTCAATTCCGACGATCTGAAGGCCATTGCCGGAGTGGACCCTATCCGATTGATCGGCATCTTCCGGGAGATGGAGGCGGACGGAGAACTGACGGTGCGGGTCTACGAGCAGTGCCTGGTGGAGCCCGAGGACTTTGAGCGGCTCCAGGCGGTGCGCAGCGATCCGGCCAACCGGGAGAGCCTCTTCCGCACCGGCCCCCGCAAGCTGCTCCAGGACGGCTCCCTGGGAGCCAAGTCGGCGGAGATGATTGACGGCTACCTGGACGAGCCGGACAACCACGGCATCCCTATCTACACCGAGGAAGAGCTGTGCAGCCGGATTCGCGCGGCCCATACCGCCCATATGGACGTGGCGGTGCATGCCATCGGCGACCTGGCCTTCCGCAAGGTGTGCGACGCCATCGAGTGGGTGGAGCGGGAAGAGCCCTGGCCGGATCACCGCCACGGCATCGTCCACGCCCAGACTACCACACCCGCCCTGCTGGAGCGGATGAAGGCCCTGGGCCTCCAAGCGTACATCCAACCCATCTTCATTGACGCCGACATGAACATCATCGCCGAGCGGGTGGGGGAGGCCCACGCGAAGGAATGCTACAACTGGAAGGCCATGGAGGATCTGGGCATCCGGGTCAGCGGCGGCTCCGACTGCCCGGTGGAGCCCTTCAACGTGTTGGACAACCTGCGCGCCGCCGTCACCCGGCAGAACCGGGCGGGCACCAGGGTCTACCTGCCCGAGCAGGCCCTCACGGTGGAGCAGGCCGTGCGGCTGTTTACCTCCGATGCCGCCTGGGCCAGCCGGGATGAGGCTGTCCGCGGCACCCTGGAGCTGGGCAAGCAGGCCGACCTTGTGGTGCTGGACCGGGATCTGTTTAAAATCTCTCACCAAGACTTTAATCGGGTTAAGGTTTTGGAGACGGTGTTAAATGGTGTGACAGTCTATCGGGCGGAAACGCTGTAGTCCGTTCACAGCTTAGATCATAGGCAACGAAACAACGGGGAGGAAGCACTATGAAGAAGAAATCCTTCTGGAAGGATACCGTGATTGTAGGTTTGGCGCTGTTTTCCACCATGTTTGGTGCCGGAAACCTGATATTCCCGCCGCAAATTGGCCTGTTCAGCGGACAGGAGTGGTTCCTAGGTGCTATGGGCCTGCTGCTGGGTGGCATCGTTCTGCCGGTTATGGCTCTCTGGGCGGTTAATAACGTCGGAGAGGGCTCTGAGGACCTAATGGGCCACGTGTCTCCGTGGTGTTATAACGCGTTTTATCTGGTGAGCTGTACACTGATCGCCATGGGCTCTACCTTACCCAAGAGTGCTGCTACCACTTATGAAATCGGAATTCAGCCGCTTTTCCCGCAGGTGCCCAACTGGGCAGTTATCATTGTGTTCTTTGTTTTGGTCTACTTTTTTGCCTGTGACCGGGAGTCGGTGATCGACAAGCTGGGGAAATATATGACGCCTATCCTACTGGTGCTTCTGGCAATTGTCCTTATCAAGGGTGTGGTGACGCCGGTAGGGGAGCCAGTGGATACCGGGATCGGAAACCCCTTTGGGGATGCCATGCTGACGGCCTATAATACAGGCGATCTGACGGTCGGCATCATGTTTGCAAGCGTCATCCTGGGTGATCTCCGCCGCCGAGGCTATGACGGAAAGGAGAGCCGAAGAGGCGGATTTATGGCGGGTATCGTCTGCATTATCGCCCTGTTTGCTGTTTATGGTACTCTGACCTACATTGGCGCCACGGCTAGCGGTATCTATGCCCAGGATACTGCCCAGACCGCGCTGCTCTCTGGTGTCATTCGGCAAATCATGGGGACTGCCGGGCTGGCTTGTATGGGCGGCGCGGTAGCCATGGCCTGTCTGACGACTGCGGTCGGCATTGGAACCACAGTTGTCTCATTTATTTATGAATTTCTAAAAAAGAGAGTGCCCTACAAGCTGCTGATGCTGATAGCCTGCATCATCGGAGTTTTCATGGGGATCACCGGAGTACAGAATATCGTGAACTATGTTACACCAATTTTCCTGGTGATCTATCCGGTCTGCATTGTTATGACCATCTTGGGACTGCTGGACCGCTTTCTGCCGAACGACGGTTTCTACAAGGGTGGCGTTTTGATGGCGGGGATTGTGAGCCTGGGGGACGCGGTGCTTAGTGTGGCGCCTGACATTGGCTGGTTGAAGGACCTGATGAGTATGTTCCCGCTCTCCGATTTGGGCTTTGCGTGGCTGGCTCCAGCCGTTATAGGCGCAGTAGTGGGAGCCCTTCTGTGCAGGGGAAAGGAAAAATATCAGGCCATGGGCGACCCAATTGCAGAGGAAATTGCAAAAAACGAATGATTGAATAGTGCCAGGGGAGCGGCGGAGGGGGGAAGCCCCTCCGCCGCTCTGGCGGTTCTGACTGGAAACGGGCCGGAAAGCTTTGCAAAATCTAGTGATTTTCTGATTGACTTTAGAATTCGCATATGGTAAAATTCTAAATCGCGCAGGTATGCCTGCCAAAAGGGGATACGCGGCAGAAAAGCCAGACGGCCCTGCAAATCAAGCGATGGGAGGCAGACCGCATGCTGACGGAACTCAAGCAGGGCTCCAAGGTGGTCGGCGTCAAGCAGACCAAGCGGGCCGTCAATGATGGGAAAGCCGCCCGGGTTTTTCTGGCAGAGGATGCCGATCCCAGGGTGACCGCCCCGGTGGAGGCCCTGTGCGCAGAAAAACAGATTCCGGTGGAGCGGGTTCCCCAGATGAAGGAACTGGGCTCCGCATGCGGTATCGCCGTGCCCAGCGCGGTGGCCGCGCTGCTGCACTGATTTTAGCGAAACGGAATAATTTTCATCCGTTTCGTTAAAATATATTCTTTAGAAACCAAGAAAGGAGGAAAACCATGCCTACGTTTAACCAGCTCGTCCGCAAGGGACGCGAGGCCGCGACCTACAAGTCCACCGCTCCCGCCATGCAGAAGGGCCTGAACACCCTGCAGAACCGCATGACCGACCTGCCTTCTCCCCAGAAGAGAGGTGTGTGCACTGCGGTTCGTACCGCCACCCCCAAGAAGCCGAACTCCGCTCTGCGTAAGATCGCCCGTGTGCGTCTGACCAACGGGATGGAGGTCACCGCCTATATCCCCGGTGTCGGCCACAACCTGCAGGAGCACTCTGTGGTCATGATCCGCGGCGGCCGTGTCAAGGACCTGCCCGGCGTGCGTTACCACATCATCCGCGGCACTCTGGATGCCCAGGGCGTTGCCAACCGCATGCAGGCCCGTTCCAAGTACGGCGCGAAGCGGCCCAAGGCCGGCAAGAAGTAATTTTTCTCCGTAAAAATTCTTCTGAAAACCCAATAAGAGACTTTATGCGCAAACGCGCAAGGCAGTTGTCCTTGCGGAAGCGCTTACCTATATATAATAGGGGGCGTTTTCTGTGGGGCACTGGACAAGCAGGCACTTGTCTTACACGGGGGCTTTTCTGAAAAGCCTTCGAGTACCTATGAAATCATACTATGAAGGAGGGAAGCAAAGTGCCCAGAAGAGGAAACGTACCCAAGCGGGAGGTTCTGCCCGATCCGATTTACAACTCCGTCCTGGTGACCAAGCTGGTCAACAGCATCATGCTGGACGGCAAGAAGGGTGTGGCCCAGAAGGTCGTCTACGGTGCTTTCGACATCATCAAGGAGAAGACCGAGAAGGACCCCCTGGACGTGTTCACCACCGCTCTGGAGAACATCATGCCGTCCCTGGAGGTCAAGGCCCGCCGCGTGGGCGGCGCCACCTACCAGGTGCCCATCGAGGTTCGCCCCGAGCGCCGTCAGACCCTTGGTCTGCGGTGGCTGACCAACTACTCCCGCGCCCGCAGCGAGAAGACCATGAAGGAGCGGCTGGCCGGCGAGATCATGGATGCCGCCAACAACCTCGGCTCCGCGGTCAAGAAGCGCGAGGACACCCACAAGATGGCCGAGTCCAACAAGGCCTTCGCGCACTATCGCTGGTAATAAGGAGTTAGAGTATGCCTAGGAAAGTTACCTTAGAGAATACCAGAAACATCGGTATCATGGCCCATATCGATGCCGGTAAGACCACCACCACCGAGCGTATCCTCTACTACACCGGCGTCAACTACAAGATCGGTGAGACCCATGACGGCACCGCCACCATGGACTGGATGGCTCAGGAGCAGGAGCGCGGCATCACCATCACTTCCGCGGCTACCACCTGCTATTGGAAGGGGTCCAAGGACCAGTTCCCCCAGACCCGCATCAACATCATCGACACTCCGGGCCACGTGGACTTCACCGTGGAGGTGGAGCGCTCCCTGCGCGTGCTGGACGGCTCCGTGACCGTCATGTGCGCCAAGGGCGGCGTCGAGCCCCAGTCTGAGACCGTGTGGCGCCAGGCCGACCACTACAAGGTCCCCCGCATGATTTACGTCAACAAGATGGACATCATGGGCGCGGACTTCTACAACGTGCTCAACATGATCCACGACCGGCTCAAGTGCAACGCGGTGCCCATCCAGCTCCCCATCGGCTCCGAGGATACCTTCAAGGGCATCATCGACCTGGTGGAGATGGATGCCGACATCTACTACGACGAGCTGGGCAAGGACATGCGCGTGGAGGAGATCCCCGCCGATATGCTGGAGCTGGCCCAGGAGTACCGCACCAAGCTCATCGACGCCTGTGCTGACATCGACGATGAGATCATGGAGCTGGCCCTGGAGGAGAAGCCCATCCCCGAGGATATGATCCGCCGTGCCCTGCGCAAGGGCACCATCGAGAACCTGCTGGTTCCCGTGACCTGCGGTACCTCTTACCGCAACAAGGGCGTCCAGAAGCTGCTGGATGCCATCGTCGACTTCATGCCCTCCCCGCTGGACATCCCGGCCATCAAGGGTGTGAACCCCGACACCGACGAGGAGGACGAGCGTCCCGCCGACGACAACGCGCCCTTCTCCGCCCTGGCCTTTAAGATTATGACCGACCCCTACGTTGGCCGCCTGTCCTTCTTCCGTGTGTACTCCGGCAAGCTCACCACCGGTTCCTCCGTGCTCAACAGCACCAAGAACCAGAAGGAGCGCATCGGCCGCATCCTGCAGATGCATGCCAACCACCGGGAGGACATCGAAGAGGTCTTCTCCGGCGACATCGCCGCCGCCGTGGGCCTGAAGAACACCACCACCGGCGATACCCTGTGCGATGATAATCACCCCATCATCCTGGAGTCCATGGAGTTCCCTGACCCTGTCATCCGCGTGGCAATCGAGCCCAAGACCAAGGCTGGTCAGGAGAAGATGGGCCTGGCGCTGGTAAAGCTGGCTGAAGAGGACCCCACCTTCCGTACCTGGACCGACGAGGAGACCGGCCAGACCATTATCGCCGGCATGGGCGAGCTCCACCTGGAGATCATCGTCGACCGTCTGCTCCGCGAGTTCAAGGTGGAGGCCAACGTGGGCGCACCCCAGGTCGCCTACAAGGAGACCATCAAGAAGTCGGTCGAGCAGGATACCAAGTATGCCCGCCAGTCTGGCGGTAAGGGCCAGTACGGCCACGTCCGCATCACCGTGGAGCCCAATGAGCCCGGCAAGGGCTATGAGTTCCTCAACGAGATTACCGGCGGCGTTATCCCCAAGGAGTATATCCCTGCGGTGGACGCCGGTATCCAGGGCGCCATGCAGGCGGGTGTTCTGGCCGGTTACCCTGTTGTGGATGTGAAGGTCCACCTGACCTTCGGCTCCTACCACGAGGTCGACTCCTCCGAAATGGCGTTTAAGATCGCCGGCTCCATGGCGTTCAAGGAGGCCTGCCGCAAGGCGGACGCCATCCTGCTGGAGCCCGTGATGAAGGTTTCCGTCATCGTACCCGACGAGTATCTGGGCAACGTCATCGGCGACCTGACCAGCCGCCGCGGCATGATTCAGGGCCAGGAGAGCCGTCCCGGCGCCACTCAGGTGGATGCCCTGGTGCCCCTGGCCAGCATGTTCGGCTACGCCACTGACCTACGCTCCTCCACCCAGGGCCGCGGCCAGTACTCCATGGAGCCCCACAGCTATGTGGAGATCCCCAAGAGCATCGCCGAGAAGATTATCGCGGAGCGGGGCCGCAAGGACGATTAATTTCTGTCCTTTGGCATTTCTCGCAACAAGGGTATTGCATTTTATTCTGCAATGCTATACAATATTTTCGCATTATTGTGGAAATAAGAACCATCTTACTATCAGAATTTAAGGAGGAACATCCAAATGGCTAAGGCTAAATTTGAGCGTACCAAGCCCCATGTCAACATCGGCACCATCGGCCACGTTGACCACGGCAAGACCACTCTGACCGCCGCTATCACCAAGTATCTGGCTCTGAAGGGCCAGGCTCAGTACGAGGATTACTCCAGCATCGACAAGGCTCCCGAGGAGCGTGAGCGCGGCATCACCATCAACACCGCCCACGTGGAGTACGAGACCGATGCCCGTCACTATGCCCACGTTGACTGCCCGGGCCACGCCGACTATATCAAGAACATGATCACCGGTGCTGCTCAGATGGACGGCGCCATCCTGGTTATCGCCGCCACCGATGGCCCCATGGCTCAGACCAAGGAGCACATCCTGCTGGCCCGTCAGGTGGGCGTGCCCGCCATCGTCGTGTTCCTGAACAAGTGCGATCAGGTGGACGACGAGGAGCTGCTGGAGCTGGTCGAGATGGAGGTCCGCGAGACCCTGTCCAAGTACGAGTTCCCCGGCGACGATATCCCCATCATCAAGGGCTCCGCTCTGAACGCCCTGACCTGCGAGGGCGGTGTGGACGATCCCGACTTCGCCTGCATCAAGGAGCTGATGGATGCCGTCGACAGCTATATCCCCACTCCTGACCGTAAGGCGGATCAGCCCTTCCTGATGCCCGTCGAGGACGTGTTCACCATCACTGGCCGCGGCACCGTCGCTACCGGCCGTGTGGAGCGCGGTACCATCAAGATGAACGAGGAAGTCGAGATCGTTGGCCTGACCGACGAGAAGAAGAAGACCGTCGTCACCGGCATCGAGATGTTCCGCAAGCTGCTGGACTTTGCTGAGGCCGGCGACAACATCGGCACCCTGCTGCGCGGCGTCGCCAAGACCGACATCGAGCGTGGCCAGGTTCTGTGTAAGCCCGGCTCCATTCACCCCCACACCAAGTTTGTGGGCCAGGTGTACGTTCTGAGCAAGGACGAGGGCGGCCGTCACACCCCCTTCTTTAACAACTACCGTCCTCAGTTCTACTTCCGTACCACTGACGTTACCGGCGTCATCACCCTGCCCGAGGGCACCGAGATGTGCATGCCCGGCGATAACGTTGACATGAAGGTGGAGCTGATCACCCCCATCGCCATCGAGAAGGGCCTGCGTTTTGCTATCCGTGAGGGTGGCCGTACCGTGGGTTCCGGCGTCGTTATCGACATCGAGGAGTAATCTCACTCCAGCTTTCTCGCAGGAGGGTGACCGCCCGAGGGAAAAGCGTCGTTATCGACATCGAGGAGTCATTGATGCTCCCTTGGAAAATCCCCGCCATAAGGCGGGGATTTTCTTTTGCCGCAGTGCGGCCGCCCGGCCCCCATCTGCGGTGGGGCGCGCCGGGAGACGCGTGCAGGGTTTTGCCCAAAGGACAAAACCTTGACGCAGGCGGAATTCATTTCCGCCGAGCAAGCAAAATGAACAGGGTTCCCACAGAATCGGAGCTTCTGTGGAATGGCCGCACCGTGGCAAACGCGTCGTCATCGGCATTGAGGAGGTAATATTTCCCGAGCTTTTCCACAGGAGGGTGAGCACCGGCGGAAAAGCCTTGTTATCCACCTTGTGAAGTTCTTCTTCATTTCAGCAGAAAGCCTGCCGATCGGCAGGCTTTCTGCTTTTTAAAAAGCTGCTTTATCCAGAAATTTTTTAAGGAAAAGGGACGAGCTGAGTGGACAGTCCCCTTTTTTTATGGTACAACAGGAAGTGGAAAGGGGCGTGCCAGACATGCAGAGCATATTGACCAACCTGGGAGCCGTCACCCCGGACGAGGCAGAGGAGACCTTACAGACGGTGACCGACTTTCTGAAAGGGCTGAATCTGGAGAAGCTCATCACCCTGCTGCTCCTTCTGGCAGGCTGCCTGGTGGTCATGAAGCTGGTTCTCCGGCTGACCGACCGGGCCTTCCTCCGCCTGGAGCTGGAGCGGAGCCTGCATACCTTCATCCATGCGGCCCTGCGGGTTATTTTGTGGATGATTACCCTGTGTATCGTTCTGGACTACGTGGGAGTGCCCATGACTAGCCTGGTGGCGGTGCTCAGCGTCATTGGACTGGCGGTGTCTCTGGCCATCCAGGGCACTCTGTCCAACCTGGCCGGCGGCATCCAGGTGCTGCTCTCCAAGCCCTTCAAGGCGGGGGACTACGTGGAGGCCGGCGGCATCTCCGGTACGGTGATGGAGGTCGGGCTGGCCTATACTAAGCTGTGCACGGTGGACAACAAGGTGATCTCCGTGCCCAACGGACAGATTTCCGGGGAAAAGATCATCAACTACAGTACGGAAGAGCGGAGGAGAGTAGATCTCACCTTCAACGCCTCTTATGACAGCCCGCTTCAGCAGGTGACCGGCGTTCTGCGGGCAGTCGTGGCCGCGCACCCCATGGCCCTGGCCGAGCCGGAGCCCTTTGTGCGGGTCAACGCCTACCGGGACAGCAGCATTGAGTATGTGGTCCGGGTGTGGTGCGCCACGGGGGATTACTGGACGCTGTACTACGACCTGTTGGAGCAGGTTAAAGAGGCTTTTGACCAGAACGGCATTGAGATGACCTACAACCATCTGAATGTCCACTTAGTGGAACGGAAGGAGGAAGAACAGTGAGTAACGATACCATTGCGGGCAGCGGACTGGAAAAGATGTTCTACGGGCAGATCCTCAGCATCCTGGTGATCATCCCTTTGGTGGGGTGGATTGCCGCCATTGTGGGTATTGTCCTGTTCCTGGTTGGCCTTCACGAGGCCGCCGGGGCCGACGAGGGCTACCGCACCGCCTTCTATGTGGAGATCGGCATTCTGGTGCTGAGCGCACTCACGGTTTTTATCGGGGTGCTGAGTATAGTCACTTCGATTCTGAGTCTGGTGGTGATCTACCTGGTTTGTACTACCACTGCCGGCCTGCTTGAGGTCAAAGGCGACCTGGGCACGGCAGCCCGGGGACGGTTTGCGTGGAAGTTTTATGGGGGCTGCACGGCCCTGGTGGTGGTCTGCTCTATCCTGAGTCTCATCCCGCTGGTCAACATACTGGCGATGGTGGTAATCGTCCCCGCGTCCATCGCGTCTGTTGTGGGCGGGATCCTCCTGCTGATATTCCTCTACCGGGCCTGCAAAAGTCTGCGGTATTGAATACGGAAAAACGCGGCGCGAAAGCGCCGCGTTTTGCATTCAGGCGGGCATCTCCAGCCCGTGGATGAAGCCCCCGAGCTGGGCGGAGAGCACATCGCCGCCGATGACCGTGCTCTTGTAGACGAGCAGGCCGGCCTGGATGCCGCTCTCACCGGTGGGGTAGTTGGTGATCTCATAGGTGTACCGCTTGACGCGCTTGCCGCAGTAGTCGGTCAGCTCGAAGCCCTGGCTGGCCTGGAGTTCCAGGTACTGGCTGTAGGTCTCGTCGAACTGCTCGGGGATGATCAGCTCCTCCACGGCGATGGGGTCGCTGGAGACCGACCAGCCGTAACTCTCCAGATAGGCGATCCGGTCCTCGTTGGTGCGGACTCCCTTGGGGCTGACCGCAGCGGAGGCCGCCGCGCCCCGCCCCCCCAGCAGCCCGGCGGCCGGCCCCCGGAAGCCCCCGCCGGCCCGCACGCCCGGCGCCCCCGCCGCGACGGCTACAATTCGGCCCTTGCGGACCTTGGCGGTGATGATGAACACAGCGCAACGCTCCCTTCCGAAAAGTGGTCGTGATGATTGGTATGTTCTTTTCCACCGTTGTATGCTAAAATGTTGAAAAAAGGACGAGCCACAGGAGGAGCCTATGGAGCGGTTGGATAAAATTTTGGCCAATACAGGCCGGTGGTCCCGAAAAGAGGCGCGGGAGCTGGTGCGGGCCGGGCGGGGGGGAGGAGCAGGC
>OBXQ01000298.1_pt1 | contig 33176 bp, 30 predicted proteins | sample 1476641 | NCBI WGS metagenome assembly OBXQ01 (sample SAMEA2580174, study PRJEB22360) | human gut metagenome | biome: human gut; feature: human-associated habitat; material: faeces | place: Denmark | collected 2008/2010
TGGCGGCTATGGACGCGGTGGGCGCGACAGTGACAGCGACGGCGGACGCGACAGCTATGGGCGTGGCGGCGACCGCAGCGGGCGCGGGCGCGACGAACGGATCAAGACCAAGACCTACGGCAAGGACTCCCTTCAGGTGGGCAAGGAGCAGGTGGACCTGCGATTTGTGGAACAGCTGATTCACGGCGAGCAGACCGCGGCCCTGGCCCAGATGGTGCGCTACTGCCTGGAAAAACAGCTCTTCCCCCGCTACAGCGTAACGGAAATCGTTAGGCTTCTCACAAGCGAGATCAACCGTGGCGGCCTCCCTGCCATCAGCGATTCCTCCTACGCCGCAATGGGCCTTTGCATGCCCAGAGAACAGGAAATCTTCGCCTGTCTGAACCGTTACCGGGGATAGGACACGGCGGTCGCGGGGGATACAGGGGCATTACGGACCGGAAAACACACAGGAGGTACCATGAGAACTCGCAGGACTCGAAGAAGCAGAAAGAAAAACGGGAAACAGACCGCTATCCTGGCGGCAATCGCCCTGTCCCTTGGCGCGCTCACGGTCTTGGGAACCCGGCGGCAGCCGCAGGCGGACACGGCTCCCCTTTCCACGGAAACGATTAACGGCTTTGCCTACCGGACAGCCTGCGGCCTCCTGCGCAGCCGGGGCGAAAATCTGGTCTACTCGCCGGTCAGCTTTTATCATGCGCTCTCCCTGACCGCCTCCGGCGCGTCGGGGCAAACCGCCGGGGAGCTGGACGCCTATCTGGCCGTGCAGGACGGTGAGAAACCGTCGGAGCAGGCCGCCAGCCTGTACCGGATGCTCCATTCCGAAGGCGAACATTCCAGACTGACCATCTGCACCTCGCTCTGGCACGATCAGAGCGTCCGCCTGAAACATGGATTCAAAAAGGAGGCCTCCAAACAATACGGGGCCTCCGTGTATTCCGTAGATTTTGGCAGTGACGCAGCCGCGGAAAAAATGAACGAATGGGTACAACAACAGACGGGCAAAACCATACGGCCGGATATCCGCGTCCAGGAGGATGATCTGCTTCGTATCCTGAATACGCTGTATTTCCGGGACGAGTGGCGGGACCGCCTCTACCTGTCAAAGACGCCGGAACCCTTCTATCTGACCGGCGGTGAAACTGCAGAGGCCCTGTTTCTGAACAGGACGTACGGCAGCTGGGGATTTTCCAAAGGCGCGGAGTTCACCCGCGCCAGCCTGGTTCTGAAGGAGAGCGGACAGATGTACTTCGTCCTCCCGGACGAGGGCGTTTTGGTGGATTCCTTTTTTGAGTCGGCGGAGCGTTTGCAGGAAGTGATGGAGGGCGGAACATCCATGTCCGGGGAGGTGGTTTTCAAAATCCCTCAATTTACCCTATCCAGCAGTCTGGATTTAAAAGAATCCATGGAAAACGACGGCATAACCCGTCCGTTTGTGCAGGGAGATTTTTCCAACATGACAAAAGACGGGGAAATCAGGATTTCCGCGATCACCCAGGACAGCTATATTTCCGTCAACCGGGACGGCGTGGAGGCATCTTCTTTTACCGATCTGGCGCTGGAATCCGCGGCAGCCATCGAGGAGAAGGCGGATCGGGCCGATATGATCCTGAACCGGCCGTTTTTATTCGGCATCAAGGACCGCGGCGTATGGCTGTTGATCGGCGTGTGCGATCACCCGGCGGCCTGACCGGCAATATGATCGGACTCAACGCGGTCTGACCGGCGCTGCGTCCTGAGCGGCATTGCGGCTGCGCCGCAGGCATACGGCACTATTCTCCCCGCCGGTTCTCCCGGAAGTGGAAAACCGATGAGATCAGCAGAAGCACCGCGGCCAACAGCGCCAGGGCATTGCCGTCGTTGTACCAGTAACCGCAGTATGCGGCAATATTGGCCCCAAGCAATATCATTGATAAAATAATGCACACAAGGTTAAACCTATTCCGTTTCATCGGCTGCGCTCCTTTCCCGGCGATTGATCCGATCCTCTGGCCCCATGCCGCCTGGCCTGGGGTATTTTCTTGCGTTATGCCGGGCGTTCCTGTATAATGGTGTCAATTCGAACCGCTCCGGCGGTCAAGTTATGAGGTGAACCCGATGATACTTCTGAAAATTTTTCTGAGCCTGGTGATTTACTGGGCAATGTTTAACGTGATCGCACCCTTTGCCCCCGCGTCCTTCGGCCCGCTGCTGCTGACCGGGCTGGCCGCGCTGCTCTCGCTGCCCCTCCTGTATGTGTTTTACCGCAGGGAGCGGCGGCGCCACGGGCAGGAGGCAAGGCCGGATTACCGGAGACTGGGCCCCAGTCTGGCCCTGATTCTGCTGTTTGGCGCGGCGGCTTCCGTCGCGGTGAACAACCTGTTGAATCTCTCCGGCCTTCCCGATCTGTTCCCCGGCTATGCAGAAAATATGGCTCCGGCCCTCTACGCACCGCCCCTTCTCACCCAGCTGGTCTGCACCTGCCTGCTGATTCCGGCGGTTGAGGAGCTGATTTTCCGCGGCCAGGCCTTCTGCCTGATCCGGGACCGGTTCGGCTGGCGGACGGCGGTCTTTCTCTCCGCCCTGCTGTTCGGCCTGTACCATGGCTCGGTGGTCCAGGGCGTTTACGCCTTTTTCCTGGGCCTTGGGGCGGCGTGGCTGCTTCAGCGCTTCGGCACCCTGCTTGCGCCCTGGCTGTTTCACATGGCCGCCAACCTGATCTCCGTGCTGTTGGAGCATTTCAGCGGTCAGCTGGCCTTCCTGAACCTGCTGCCGGTATTTCTGGCCGAGACCGGGATCGCCCTGGGGCTGGCTGCAGTGTGCTTTCTGGGAATCCGCGGCAGGAGCGCCGGTAATGACCGGTAAGGTTCACAGGGCGCCGCCGGTATGGCTTCCGCCCTGCTTCTGCTTGATCCCCAACAATCCAGCCGGGTCACCGCCCGGTCAAACCGGACTTTCAAAACGTCCATCGCCTGTTCCGGCACTCTGCGCCACACCCGTTTCAATCTCCTGAATTCTTTTTTCCAGCTCCTCTATCTTCTCGGCCTGGACGAGAAACCCATATAGAATAAGGGAAATGATAAAGGCGCAGGCCGCTCCGGCCGTGTAATACCTCCGGCTGAAATCAAACACCGCGTATCCGCCGAAAAACAGAAAGCACTCCACAACCACCAGCGTCATCAGCAGGATCTGAACAAATTTTTTCATCTTCACCCCTCCCCACGCGTTCCGGTATCATGCGGTATACCGGTTGCCTGGCCATCAGTTCCGCCGCGTTGAACATCGGCCCCGGGCGCAGCGGGGACAAGCTGTTTCTGCATAATTTCATAGACCAGAACCGCCTGATTTTCCACTTCCCGGGTTTCATGCTTTACGGTCCTGTATCCCCGCCGTTCATACAGGCAGCTTGCAGGGAGGGACGCGTCCAGATTGACCGTATCGTAGTCCTGTCCGATCTCACGTTCCAGAATCTCAATGATGTGGCTGCCGTATCCTCTCCCCTGAAAGTCCGGATTGACATAAACCCGGGTGATGTGATTGCCGTCGCGGCTGCCGGTGCCGATCAGTTGGTCTCCCTCTTTTAAAAGGCCCACGTCGCCGCGCCCGATATCCGCCAGAATATGTTCCAGGTTATGGTGGCGGCAGAAGAAATCCACCACCTCCTTGGGATAATATCTCGGGTAAACGGCCTTGATCGTAGCCTGCACCAGTCCGTAGATTTCCCCGGCATTTTCCGTCTTAGCCTTCCTGTATTCCAACAAAAGCACCTCCATTTTCTGCTGTCCGGCCGCGCCAGCGGCCTATTACATTCTAATAAAATTGTAACATACGGGCACCGGACCCACAACCGTTTCTTCTCCCCGCCCCGGCAAAAAGCCCCGGCCTCAACGTCCGGTATCGGACCGCTGAGGCCGGGGCCTTATATGTCTCAATGATTTTCCCGCCCCATCTGCTCCTTCGTCTCCTTAAAATCCCGCTTCACCTGCTCCAGAAGTCCGGCGTCGCAGATCATGTCCAGACAGGACGCCGCCAGGATCTTGGCGCCCAGAACCACGCTGAGGTGGGCCGTCCGGCTCTTACCCGCTTCCAGATATTCCCTGGAATGGGAGCTGGTGCCCTCGGGCACGAAAGCCATGCGGATGCAGGAGCCGGGCACGTCGTACATCACGTTGCCGAAGTCCGTTGAGCCGGTTTTCTCCCTGGGCGGCCGGATCGTGGGGGCTTCCACCAGCTTAGCGTTGTCCATGAGAATCCGGTTCAGGGTGAGATCGGGAATCTTGGCCATAAAAAATGGATCTTCGGCGATCTCGTACTCCGTCTCCGTCATCATGGCCGCCCCGGCGATGATCTTTTTCACCCGCTCCATCACGCTGTAGAGGTAGTCGGTGTTGTAGCTTCGCATACAAAATTCCGCCTTCGCCGTGGCCGGAACCACGTTGCTGGGACCGCCCGCGTCCTTGACGGTGTAGTGCAGGCGGGTATCCTCCTTCACGTGCTCCCGCAGACACTCAATGCCGTGAGCCGCCAGCAGCACCGCATCCAGAGCGCTCCGGCCCGACTCCGGGCTCATGGCCGCATGGGCGCTGATCCCGTGGAAGGTCACCTGGTAGGTGGCCATAGCCATACATTTTACATCCGTGGTCGTGGTGGGGCTCGGGTGCATCATCAGGGCCACGTCAATGTCCTGAAAGCAGCTGCGCTCCTTCATCCGGATCTTTCCCCCCACCGTCTCCTCCGCCGGGGTGCCGTAGATCACCAGCTTGTAAGGCTGGTCTTTCACTGTCTCTTTGACCGCCAGGGCCGCGCCGACTGCGCAGGGCCCCTGGGTGTGATGGCCGCAGGCGTGTCCGATGCCTTCCAGGGCGTCGTACTCGCAGAGCAGGCCCATGGAAGGACCGCCCACGCCGTTTTCGTAAACCGCACGGAACGCGGTGGGAATCCCGGCGATTCCCCGCTCCACCGCAAATCCCTCCCGCTCCAGCAGGTCGCACAGCAGGCCGCTGGCGCGGTATTCCTCATATCCCACCTCCGGGTGATCAAAAATGTCGTCGGACAGGGCGGTCAACTCCCCGCTCAGCCGGTCGATTACCTCAAACAGCGCTTCTTTCATGTCTCTCTCCTTTTCCTTTGAATCAAAATGAACCCGGCGCGGCAGCTATACTGGCCCGGCCCTTCATTTTGCTTGATTAAACTATATTGCGGCGGTATAATTATGTCAAATTAAATATATTTACATAAATATTAGTTTTCAACTAATTTATTGTCCGCCTTGAGCGCGCATGGGCCGCGGGAAGGAGTGCGGGATCGGAGGTTATCTACATGGAATTGAGGGAACAGGCCTATGTCACGGCCATCGCGCGGCACGGCAGCCTGAAACAGGCCGCGGCCGAGCTTCACATATCGCCGCCCACCCTGAGCATTTTCCTGAGCAACCTGGAAAAGGAGCTGGGCTTGCAGCTGTTTGACCGGCTGGGAAAGCGGTTCGTCCCCACGGAGGCTGGCCGGATTTACCTGGAAAACGCAAGGGATATGCTGCGTTTTCAGGATCGCTGCCGGGCGCAGCTTGGAGACTTGCGCCAAGGCTCCACCGGCTCCGTGAGATTCGGAATCCACCCGCGGCGGACCTTGTATCTTCTGGCCCAAACCCTCAAAAACTACGGGCCCTTCCATCCGGGAATCCAGGTGACCGCCTGTGAGCAGTCCTCGGACGAGATGTTCCGGCTGCTGGCCATGGGGGAACTGGATTTCATCGTCAACAACCAGTATGACCCCGATCCGGCTCTGATCTATGAGCCGTTTTACAGCGACCGCCTGGTGATGGTGGTCCGGGTGGACCATCCGCTGGCGGCGGACATACCGGCGCCTGAGGACGGCGGCACGGCCTGGGTTGATTTGAAACGGTTTGAGCGGGAGCCATTCATTTTACAAAAGTCCCACCAATCCTCCAGGATCTACACGGACCGGGCTATGGACTACGCGGGCATTTCCCCACAAAGCCGCTATGTGCTGGAAAATCTGGAGTCCGCGGCCCAGCTGGCGGCGGAGGGCTTGGGGATCGCGTTCAATTTCGAGAGCTACATCCGGCATTTCCACTACCACAAGCCGGTGCGCTGGTTTTATGTGGGTGACAGGGAAACGGTCATAAATTACTCGATCATATACCGCAGGGACAAATATATGCCGACATATGTGAAGGACCTGATTGCAGCCCTTCAGGAGGCCCTGGAACTCGATACCGGGCGGTGAATCCATATTTTAACTGTTTTCTGCTAAGCTGCCGCCCGCAGGCGCTGCCAGCGGACCATTGTATTCAACTAAAAACATCCCTGTTGGAATCAAGGCTTTTACAGTCCTGTCCATTCCAACAGAGATGTTTTTTGTATTACGTTTGTACTGCCAGCGGCGGTACCGTTCGATCCGGGGTTCACCGGACCGGGGCCATACTGTTCAGTACGCCGTTGATCTCATCGGCAAAGCCGGTGGTGTAGACAAGCTGCACCAGCATAAACACATCGCCGATCTTGCGCACGTAGGTGGCCTGGCAAATGGAGCCGTTCAACATGCTGGATTGAATCCGGTAATAGCTGCTTCCGCCCAGCTGCACCTGGTCCACGCCCTCGATCTGATTTCCGCTCTGGCCGTACAGAAGGGTCAATAACCGCGCCATCTCCGATTCACTGAGGAGCTCCCGGCCATTTCCGGTCTGGTACAGAATCACCATGGAGGAATAGCCCGGCAGCTCCACAAACAACTCCGTGGCGCATTTATCATCCATCTCCGCCGCGCCTTCCACGCCAAACGTCTCCTCGCGATAATTTCTGAGGTCCTTGCCGCTGAGAATCCGCGTGCCCTCCGGCACGGTCAGCTTGTAGTTGGCCCAGGTGTTGACAAAGGTGTTGCCCTGCCACTCTCCCGGATACACGCCCTGGGCCGGATTACCCATACTGGCGCCGGAATCGTCGAACATGTAGGCCGCGCCGTCAATATTTTTTGTGGTGCTGGCGTACATACGGCCGTCCTCACCCAGATAATACCATTGCCCTTTGTCCTCCAGCCATCCCGTGTCCATGTACCCGCTGCTGTTAAAGTGGTACCAAAAACCGTCCTCCTCCAGCCAGGTGTCGAAGCAGATCGTATCGTCGTCCTTCAGATACCACCAGCCGTTTTCATTGTGTTTCCAGTTCTCTTGGCCCGCGAGGGCCTGAAACGGCAGCACCAGAGCCACGGAAACAGCCAGGGCCGCGCCTGTGATCCATCTGCGCATGTTTTTCATTCACATTCTCCTTATTCAGCCGCGGCTTTGCGTCTCTTGACCCGAAGCCGGGAAACCGTTGTGAGGCGGGCAGCCTGACGGCTGATAAAAGGCGCATTTGCGGCTGTCGGTGTGCCGGTTTCCATCCCGCGTATCATTTCCTCCAGTATAGCACATTGCCATATATTGGAACAAGGGGAAATGAAAGGATCCGGCGTCTCCCGGCGTTTTAATCCGTCTCTAATCCGTCTCTCCGGTCCAGCTTCCGTCCGGTCCCACGGTGTACCCGCCCGGCGCCTTGCAGTTCACATAGAGCGCGCCCTGGTTCTTTCCGGGATCTGTCTCGAAATAATACCATTTCCCCTCGATCTGCTGCCAGCCCACGTACATATGGCCGCGGGTTCCGTCTGAGTTGCGGTGCAGGTAATACCAGCTGCCGTTCCAGAATAGCCAGCCGTCCTTCATGTAACCGTCTTCATCAAAGAAGTACCAGGAATATTTGTCCCCGTAGGTAAGGTACGCCCATTGTTCTCTGGGCCATGTGCCGTTGTTGTATTGATACCACCAGCCCTTGGCGTCCTGAACCCATCTGCCCTGCACGGTTGTCGAATCGTCGGAGTCATGGGAGCCGCCTGCAGGCTTTGGCTGCGGCTGCGGCCCGGGATCCGGCACATCCGGTTCCTGGTCAGCCAAAAATTCAATCTCAAAGGCGCTGAATCCGTTGGCATAGAGGCGGAGGAATTTCCCACCCGCTCCCCGTTCCACGGCGGCCTCGTAGGACTCGTCGCCGCCGGACGCATGGTGAATCACCAGGGCTCTGGAGGCGGTCACGCTGTCGGGAACGCCCACCAGAAATTCGATTCTGCTGCCGGACAGCTGGTCGTTGCCGATGGTTTGGGTCTGGGGCTCTCCGGTGCCGCCTGGGATCACCTTCATGACCGGGGTGACGTCCAGGATCAGCCTCTGGGGTGTTACCGCCACTTCCCCGTCTTTGGCTTCGGCATTGACCTTGATATCCAGGATGTCAATCTTTAAGTAGGTGCTGACCAGATCGCCGGGCTTTACTCCCTCCAGGCTTTCAATGGCGGCGTTTAAGCTGGGCACCGTGCTGTTTGCCGCAGTGTCGGCGATGGCCTGGATCACATCCTCCACCGCGGCGTTTTTCTTGGCCTCCAGCTCCTCCGGGGCAATGGCGCTGCCCTCAGGGGCCGCCGGCGTCTCCACCTGCTCCGGCTCCGGCTTCTGCTCCACCTTTCCGGGTTCCTCCACTGGGTCGGGGAGCGGCTCGGCACCCTGAATCTGTGCGATGAGATCCGCGTAATCTGCATATTCGGTAATCACCGTGGTGGATCCATTGTCAAAGAGAACGGTAGCATCCGTCCAGCTGCTGTCTAAGTCCAGGCTACCAACCTGAGAGCGAATGGACTGATCCAGAGTGAGGTGGGACTCGGAGGGATAAATCGGAAGTTCGACCTTGGTTTGGTTATTCTGGTTGACTCCTTCGGCGCGAATCAGGACGCCCTCCGTAATTCCTCCCGCAAGCGTGATTTCAGCACAATCCATTTGAGGCGTGCCCCCATAATCCCGGTCTGTCTGGTACAAATCTCCGCTATAGATAACGGAACAATCCTCCTCAACAGATGAAGAATACTCAAACTGACAGTTGTCGGCATAAATTTCAGAAGAGCCGGTTTGAGCAAGGCAATTATCCTCATAATAGCCCCCGCCAAACACTCCGTTTACCTGGCTGTTTTCCAGACGGATCACCGATTTTTCCAGCCTTATCTCCGGCGTGCCTTTGTCATAAGAACAATACTGGCCTCCAAAGAGCTCACCCCCGCCATAGAGGAATACTCCGATCGAAGAATCCGTGACGGAAATATTGGTTGTCCCGCAAATCAATTTCTGGTTGGCTACCTCGTCGTTTCCAATATTGCCGCCAAACAGAGAAAATGAAAAATCAAAATAGCCGACCTGCAACTCGCTGTTCTCTATATTGATATGGGTTTCACCCACATCTGCAAGAGCGTTATCTGCGCCATCCCACAGGAAGCACCCCCCACAGCCCATACAGATCAGCACGGAAGAGTCTCTTACCGTCAAATTGGTACTTCCGATCTCCGCTTTTGAATCTTTCCCGTCTAAAACACTGCCGGCATAGATGCTGCCGATCTCAAGCGTCGTATTATCCTCGATTGTAATATTGCAGGAATCTGTTACCGATACGTCCGCTCCTGCCACGGTGGCCATGCTGCCGCCCACAATCACCAGGTCCAGACCTCCCGGGCCTCCCAAAAATCCCCCGCCTGTGATGGTGATATCCGTGCGGTCCAACTTAATATTTTTGCCGCCTCCGTATAGATTTGCAAGCTGCCCGTGCTCCAGAAGCAGCGGAACTCCATTGGCAAACAGCGTGGCTCCGTTTGAACCTTTTCCAATCTTATAGTCCGCTCCATCCACTCCGGTTATAGTAATATGTTTGATCCCCTTATCCCGCGGAATAAAAACCTCAGCCTCATCCTGTGTATCCCCGGTCAGGCAGATCGTCACCTCGCCGCCTGCGCGGGCGATCTCATCCTCGTTCAGTTCCTCCAGCGCTTTGGCCACGGTCACGTCCGTACCGGCCTCCCTGTATCCGTCCGCCGTTGCAGCTGTGGCAACCATCAGTGCAAAGGGTGAAAAATGGGAAACCGGCGCAACAACCGCGCCGCCGTCCACCGATGCCTCCAGCTGCTCCGCTTCCTCCAGCTGTTCATCCAGATGGAACAGATCCGCTTTAACATTTTCAGTTTCAGCCAAGGCTTCCAACCGTTCAACGCGGATGATCACCTCGTCCTCAGGCTCGATCAGTTCCTCCCCGCTGTACAGGGAAATGTCAAATGCATAAATCTGCTGCCCTCTGCCCTCCGTCTCCTGATCTTCTCTGGCGCGGGATACCGCATCCTGTATTTTTTCTAAATCTCCGGCGGATTTGATCCGCTGCACCGCCAACTCCGTGTCCTCCGGAAGAATTCCGGCCTCCGCCTCCACGGTGATCCGGACTCCGTCAACCGTCTCAGTCAGCGTCATGTCCTCCTGGGACATCCGCTTTTGCGCCGGGGTTTCCGGCGGAATCAATTCCGGGTTCAACGTGCTCTCCGCAACTGTGGTTTCCGGGGCCTGAGTCGCCGGAATGCTCTCCACAGGCTGCGTTTCCTCAGCAGATGTCTCCTCCGAAGAGGTTTCCTCCGGCAGCGTCTCGTCCGGGCGGATTACGCCGGCCTGACTTTCATCTGGCGCAGACTCCTCCGGATTGGTCTCTTCGGGCAGCGTTTCATCCGGACGGATTGCGCCGGATGAACTCTGGTCGGGCAAGGTCTCTTCCGGCTGGGTTTCCTCGGGCAAGGTTTCCTCTGCTCCGCTGTTTCCCTGGGACCCCTGATTTTGACTGGCGCCGTTCTGATTTTCCTGATTATGACCGGAACCGTTCGGAGCGCCCTGCTCCTGGCCGTCGCTGCCCTGAGAACCCTGGTTCTGACCGGAACCGTCCTGGGATTCCTGCTCCTGACCGCTGCCGCCCTCATGTCCCTGGTTCTGCTCAGAACCGTCCGGAGCGCCCTGCTCCTGGCCGGAACCGTCCTGTTCTCCTGCTTCCTGGCCGGAACCGTCCTGTTCTCCTGCTTCCTGTCCCTGCTCCTGACCGCCTGCTGCGCCCTGTTCCGGGCCGGCTTCCGCTTCGTTTCCCGCGCCGCCCGCTTCCGCCGAACCGCCCGCAGCAGCCTCATAGCCGTCAAAGCTTCCTGTATCCGCAACCCCTGTATTGTCCGTCAGCTCCATGCCGTACGCCGGCGATATCATTCCTCCTGCGGCCGGCAACACGGTCATAACCGCTGAGAGCCACAACGACACTGCGGCTTTTGATGCGCGTTTCAATCGTTTCATGTTCTACCTCCATCCTTCTCATCTCATAAAATGACAGAAGTATCCAGAACATACGTCTAAAGCCCCTCTGTGAAGGTTTTGCCGTCATTCTTTTTGCTACTACATTCCATCATTCCTGCAACTGGCTGGCATACCGTTCGGTTTAGCCCCTGTAGCTTTGCGCCGCCGCCTTTCGACGGGTTTGCCTTTATAGTCTAATGTGTATGCAACTTAAAAGCGCTTCGCCATTCCCGCGCTTTCCTGTGGATCACAACCTTCCCCCCGCCGGGCCCTCTGCCCTCCCTTCCTTACATGAATTCTGCAGCCCCGCCGGACCTTTGCATCAGAAAACAGGCAGCACAAACGCCACCTGTTCAGAGCCGGTCGTCCCGGTGAGAGCAGCTGGCTGGCTTACCATCCGGTGAAGCCCCTGTAGCTTTGCGTCGCCGCCTTTCGACGGGTTTGCCCAATCTTTCATTTCGTTGCATCCTTAATTTCTATTATATTAGGTTTACAAAAAATAGCAATGAAATAATCTACATAATGCAAATTATCCGGATACGATTCCATCCAGTAAAAGCCTGGATCAAGCGCTTAAATCCGTAATCCTGAAAGCCGCCTCGGATCTCCCCCAAAAGATCGCTCCCTAAAGACAAAAAAGAGAACAGCAGCGCTGTTTCAACGCTCTGTTCTCTTTTTCGCCGTCAAAGGGCCGGCTAAATTATATCGTTCTTAATTTCCGGACAAAATTCTGGCCAGCTCGCTGTCCTCGTCCAGAATAATGGTCTTGTTGCTGCCCTTCATGGATGCCTTCATGGCGTCCAGGGATCGCACATAGTTGTAGAAATCCGCCTTGGACTCGTCGTTGTAGGCGTCGCTTAAAATCTGCATATAGCGCGCCTCGCCCTCGGCCTTGATTTTCTCCGCCTCGGCCTGGGCCTTGGCGATGGTCTCCTTCACCGTCCGGTCCGTCTCATTCTTGATCAGCTGGGACTGGTAATCGCCGTCCGCGGTGTACTGGGCCGCGATGTTGTTCCGCTCGGAGATCATACGCTGGTACACGGATTCCTTGTTGGAGTCCGGCAGATCCAGCTTCTTGGTTTCCACCGCGTAGATGTGGATGCCGTAGGAGTCCATGGAATTGCCGATGTTGTCAGTGATGGACTGGGCCAGCTCCCCGTCGCGGCCGGAAATGATGTCAGCCTGGTTGGTGGAGGACAAAACGGTCTTGATGGAGTTGTACACCACGTTGCCCAGACGGATTTCCGCCTTCTCCTTGCTGGCGTTTAAGGAGGACAGGTATTTCACCGGATCGCTGATATCCCAGATCACAAAGGAATCCACGGTCATCACCTTCTTATCCTTTGTGGTTACGTCGCTGGGATACAAATCGGAGATCATCTTGTACTTGGGAACCCGCTGCACAGTCTGCAGAAACGGGATACACAGGGACGGGCCCGCATTTTCCTCCACCCGCACCACTTTTCCGAATTGTTTGATCAGCACGTACTCGTTGGCCCTGGTAATGACCACCGCGTTGGAGAGCACAAACAGAACCAGCAGCAGCAGGATCAGACCTGTGCCTTTAAAAATACGTTTTTTCATCACTCAGCTCCTCCTTTCGCATTTCCGTCCACAAAGGAATCCAGGGGCAGCACCGTCTGGGTTCCGTCGGAACCGTCCACAATCACCTTGAGACCCGGAAGGACCTCCTCCATCATCTCGTAGAACATACGCTTTTTGGTGATCAGCGGGTATTTTGCGTACTCGTCATACATGTCGTTGAAGCGGGAAACCTGGCCCTCGGCCTCGCTGATGCGCTCCTGCTTGAAAGCCTCCGCGTCCTTTAACGCCTTGTCGGCCTTGGCGTTGGCGGCGGGAAGCTGCTCGGACTGGTACTTTTTCGCCTCGTTGAGCTTGGTGTCCATGCCCTGTTTGGCGTCCTCAACTGCCTTAAACGCGTCGTTGACCGCGTCCGTGGGCGGCACCGCGTCCTGAATGGTCACGTTGTTGATGCCGTAACCGATGTCCTCCTGCTCCAGCCGCTCCGTGAGCAGGGTTTTCACCTTGGTCTGGATCTCCGCTTTGCCGGTGGTGATCACCTCGTCCACCCCGTAGGAACCCACGGTATCGCGGATATAGGACTGGGCCAGGTTGCGCAGGATCGAGATCGCGGATTCGCTGTTGATATACGCCCTCACCGGGTCCACGATCTGGTACTCGATGTAGAAATCCACGTTGACGAAGTTGAAATCGTTGGTGATCATCTCCGCCTCGCTGGGCACGGTCATAGGGTTGTTCTCGCTGTTGGCGTGGTTGTAGGGGTCATAGTCCGGGTCGTAGCCGATGGACATGCCCCGGATCTCCTTGGACATCTTGTGGACCTGCTGGATATAGGGCCATTTGAATTTAAAACCTGAGGTGGTGACGCTGGATGGCGACCCCAGGGTGGTGATTACCGCCATCTCGTTCTCAGACAGCGTGTAAAACGACTGCAGGGCCGTAACCCCCAGAAACAAGATGAGAATCACCATCTTAAAAGCGAACAGCACCGATCTGGCGCCCTTGCCCGCGCCGCCTCCCTGTGGATTTCCCTGAGGCTGTGCCTGCTGGTTCATCTTCGCTTTGTTGTATTGGTTCATAAAACTGTTACCGCCGAAAATGTTCATTTTCCTCTCCCTTCCGACCTGTGTTGTCCTTCGTATGCCAAATGGTTCGATGCCGGGACGCGGCTGGCGCGCGCGACATTAGCAAAATTATAACATACTATGAGTGGAAGGGCAAATAAAGGTTTTTCCTTTTCAGGAAACAAATTTCCACTCTGCGCTCTCCGCATTGCATTTTTCCGTCAGCCTGCCTATACTGGAATTATCACACCGTACAGGAGGTATTCGCATGTTTCAATACTCTGCCCTGGGCTGGAAGGATATCCCCCAGGTTGTCAATCTGTGGAACAGTTGTCCGGAATTGGACCCCATAGACCATCACAAACTGGCTACCGTGCTCTTTTCCAACGAGAATTACAGTGCCGGACATACGCTGGGCGCCTGGAATTGCGGGAATCTGGCCGGTTTTATTTTCGGCATGCGCCGTAGGTACCCCTATCTGGACCGTGGCCTTGAACCCGAAAAGGCCTGGGTTCTCTGCCAGGCCACAGCGCCCGAATACCGCTACCGGGGCATCGGAACCCAACTGCTCAACCGCCTGGAAAACCAATGGGCGGCCGAGGGGGTCTCCCATATCACGCTGTCCGCCTTCAGCCCCTATTATTTTTCTCCCGGTCTGGAGGCTTCCAATTCAGAAGCCCGGGCTTTTTTTGAACGGCAGGGCTACATATGCGGCACACCGGCCTATTGGATGGAAATGGACCTGAGCCATTTCACCATTCCCGCCCCGGTGGCAGAACTGAAACAGGCAAAATTAGCCCTCGGTTATTCTTACATTCCCTTTTCCTGGGAATATACCCTTCCTCTGCTGGATTTCGCCAAAGCAAATTTCAGCACCGGATGGCAGCAGCACATACGGCAGGCAATCCTGTCAGGGCGGGCTCCACAAACGCTTTCTCTCTGTCTTTACAAGGAGACCGTAGCCGGTTATTTACAGCGCCAGATGGACGGCGATCCCTGCAGGCTCGGTCCCTTTGGAGTGGCCCCCGACCACCGCAACGGCGGCGTCGGCACGGTGCTGGTCTGGGAAATGTTTCAATCCATGCATAAAAGCGGTTTGAATTATGTCTACTTCCAATCCACAGACCAGCCCGGACGGCGTTTCTATGAACGTCAGGGTATGACCGTAAAGCGGACATTTTATCATTATGAAAAAATGGGTTGTAAAACCATATAGCCCACAAAAAGAAGAGACAGGACTTCCAAATAATGGATTTTCCTGTCTCATCTTTTCCGCTCACGCTATATCATGGCCGCAAATGGATCACCGGCTCCAACTCCTCAACCTCTCTCCCGCTCACACAGTCCATATCCGGGTATTCGCCGCTATTGCACACAATCACCATAGTCGTCATATCGTACCCTTCCTCCTGCAGCTGCTTCAGATCAAATTCCATCAGAAAATCCCCCGCTTTTACACGGCTCCCCTGATCGACGCACGACTTAAACAGACGGCCGTTCAGACGAACGGTTTCCAAACCGATATGGATCATCAGCTCCGTTCCACCATCGGTGACCATGCCGATTGCATGCCTGGTGCGGAAAACCAGATTTACGATTCCATCCGCCGGCGCAACGACTCTGCCTCTCTTTGGAACCAGCGCAACCCCTTTTCCAATCACTTCCTCGCTGAATACAGGATCATTCACTTCCGCCATGGGAATCAGTCTGCCTTTGACCGGAGCTAAAATCTCACTTTGATTCCAAACAGGTCCTTTGGACTTTCCCGCTTCTTTTCTGCTAAATAGCCCCACTGCTGATTCCCTCCCCAATTTCTGTAATTTCCTGGAATTGATAGTCAAACCCCTGACGGTAAAAGTCCAGCTTCCACATGTCTTCCTCTGAAATCTGCCCGCAGCAGTTCACGCGGCTGTCAGCCTCCAGGTCAGCCAGAAGGATCTGCACCTCGCTGCTGTAGCGGCCGTAACGCTCATTGTCAACTGTAACCATACCTCTCCGGCGCTCACCGGTCAGCCCAGGCGCTACCTTGGCGCCGATCCTGGACATTTCCCGCGAAGTCCGGGACCGCAACACCTGCCGGTTGCTGTCATAACGGATATGGTGAGACGTGCCTAAAATAAGCTCCCGCTCCACCTGGCCGACGCCCGTTTCCAGCCGTATCTGCAAGGTCAGGGCCTCCCGATTCACCGCGCGGGCCACACAGGCCAGCTCTGTCTCATTGAAAAATTCATCCGCTGCCATCACGCCCCCGATTCCGGGGCTGCAAACTAAATCTACGCAAACCTGTTCCAGGTTCATTCCACGGTGCTGCTCCAGCGTGGGCAGTCCCAGACCCAGAGGCGGACGGGGATAGCTTTTCCCCGGGATGCACGCATAGGTGATTAATCCAAGCTCTGCGAAAATGCGGTTCTGCTCATTAAAAAATTCCCGGTCCAGCCCGGTCTCCGGCCGCGGATAAAAATTGTGGCAGGCGCGCAGTTCCAGCCGGCTGTCTATGGCGGTCAAATTTTTCTTAACCGCCTCCGCCTCCTCTCTGTCATAGATCGAGGCGTTGACTACAAAACCTTTTATCCCCAGGCGGTTGTAAAGCGCGCCGGCCTGTTCCGTGCAAAAACCGTAGTCCAGCCGCAGCAGGCCGATGCCGGCGCTGCGGACCCGTGCGCACATCTGTGAATCCGCAAGCAGCTGGCCGATCTCTCCGCCTCCGATATCCACCGTCAACTCCATCCCCAGATGGTTGGCCGTACGGGCCAGCTCCTCCAGCATTTCCACCTGGTCCTTCAGGGCCAATTCCGGCAGGTGGATACTTGAAAACACTTCCCGAAAGCCATACTTACCGGCCTTTTCCAGATAATCCGACCACAGAACGGTCTGCTGTCTCCATTGGACGGACGGATATATGGCGATGCTGCTGTTCATAAGCTCCCTCCTTTTTCTGCACGGAATCTGTTGTTAAACCTTCCAGGCCATCAGCAGCCTGGCATTTCCCCTGATCTCCACCGGTCCGCAGCCGGCCGGTATCAGGAGCGTTTTCGTGTAAGGCAGAGGATACTCCTCCCCGTCCCATATGATCCGGCACGCTCCTTCCACACAGCACAATATGCGGTATCCCTCGTACCCGTCCAGGGTCCAAACGCCCTCAACGTCCAGCACATCCGCGCTGAAAAGGCGGTGGCGCACCAGCGGGCGGGGCACGCCCGGAACCTTCTCCTGGGTATGGACGAGCTCACATCGCAGGGACGGATCGAGAATTTCCATTCCCTTGTCCAGATCCAGGGGCCTTCCCCTGCCGTAATCATACAAACGGTAGGTGATCCCTCCGAAACTGCCCACCTCCAGGGCAAGCATATCTTTACCGCAGGCGTGGACAAGTCCCGCCGGAATCATGGCAAAATCACCTGCTTTTACCGGGATGCGTACCAGATACTGTTCCATATCCCCCGACTCTGCCGCGTTTCGAAGCGTTGCCTTATCGGTGCAATTTACACCTGCGGTAATATAAGCTCCCGGGTCGGCCTCCAAAATATACCAGGATTCACTTTTTTCAAAATCTCCAATCCGTTCTGCCTGTTCCTCGTTGGGATGAACCTGGATCGACAAATCTTCCCTGGTATCCATGTAGGCGACCCGTACCAGCTGGCCGCTGTCGTCCGGTCCCATCAGTTCCCGGCGGTAATCCGCTATGACCTGATCAATCCGGCAGCCTTTAAACTGCCCTTCTTCCACCCGGTTTTCCGATCCCTTGTAAGCGCAAACCTCCCGGCAGATACCGATTCCGTCCTCCTGAAGCCCTCTGATTTTCTTTAACCGCTCCCCGGCCCAGATCGCCTTTTTATAGACGGGTTCCAGCCGGATCGGCCCTATTCCTGCTTTTCCCATACAATCTCCCCATTTCGTTTGTAGCAGCGGTAAGGAAATCCATGCTCTTTAATCGACTGATGATCCTGCTTGCTCGCAGGCAGGCTGCAGGCCGCTACCGCCAGCACCTCATCCCCCGAATTGATGATCCGGTGGGCGTAATGACCGTTAATATAGTGCAGAGAGCCCGGATATATTTTTTCCGCGTAAAAATCCTCTCCGCCGTCCCAGAACAAAAGAAATCCGGTTCCCTTCAGCCCGTAATAATATTCGTCACAGTCCTGATCCCCGTGGTAATGACCGCTGGTCATGGCGCATTCTCCGTCAACGGTAAAGGGATTGATATAGGTAATTCCCCACTGGAGATTCCCTTTCACGAAACTCTCACGGTTGAAATTCTGGTTGTGCACCCAATATGCCAGATCATCGCCGTGTTCACATAAGGCTTCTTCATTTTTGTAGACGCCGGTACACTCTCTGACCAGCTTCTGCCTGCGCACAACGTTTTCCCCTTTTAGCACGCATTCGTCCCAAAACTCCTGAACGCCCTTTGGTTCCCGCACAAATTCCATCGTTCAATCCTTCTTTCTGTTTTTATAGTCCGGGTTCTTGTAACGGCTGTATCCCTCCCGCAGAATCACTTTATGAACCACCGCAGGCTGATAGCTCTGAGCCTCAATCACGTAATCATCAATGTCCGCAGGAATCGTCACAATATCCAGGAAGTTTGCCGTGTAGCAAAATTCCGGGCGGCTCTTGGAATAAACCTTCACCTGCTCGCCGTCCACCACGGTGATCACCGTAAACTGTCCATGATTCTGTCCATGATACGCCGCGTGCGTATCCAGTTCGATCCTGTGGGTTTCATAATACATCAATTCCGTCCGGCCCACAATATATTCTTTATACCCCTCACCCTCTTCAATCAAAATCGGCTCAATGGCAATATTCTCCTTCACCCACTGGCTGTCCCGCTCGAAATGCAGTACCTTCTCGGCGTTTTTCGTATGAATGGGACGGGTATTTCCATCCTTGTCCTTGCGGTTGTAATCGTAAACCTTGTAAGTGTAAGAACCGATGGTCAGGCTGCCCAGCTCCAGGATCAGCTGGTTTCTGCCGGAAGCGTGAACCGTCCCCGCCGGCAGCATAATCTGACGCCCGGGCACGCTGTCCACCCAGTTAATATACTTCTGGTAATCCACCATCTCGTGGCTAGTCTCGGACGCTTTAGCCATTTCCAGAAATTCCCTGCCATTCCCGCTAAAGCCACAGTAGGTTTTCGCTCCATGGCCGGTGGCGATCACATAATAAGCCTCGTCCTGTCTCCCGAACTCGTCGTAATTCTCGATCACAAAATCCTCGTCCGGGTGGACCTGAACCGACATGTTTCCATTACTATGCCAGGTATCGTCGTAATTAAAGCGCACCGGGAAGTATCCGTCGAATTCCTCCAGGCAATGCTGGCCCATAATCTCCCGCCCCTTTTTCTGGACGAATGTGGAGAATGGAAAGTCCACCGCCTTGCCTGCCACGTCAACCACAATGCTGACCTCCATAGGAATGAAATCAAAGATCCAGGCAATGTTACCGGCAATCTCCTTGGGGATTCCCCTCACCTTGCGGATCAATTCCCCTCCCCAAATTCCTTCCAGATACACGGGTTTTGCCCGGAAGGGATATTTGGCCAGCTCTGTTAAAATCCGGTCCATCGTCCCGCCCGCCATCATCATATAGCGGTCGTCCCAGTTCCCCAGCAGATAAAAATCCAGAAGATTATTCTGAAGCAGCTCTTTGCGAAGTTTTACCGTCACCTCATAATCCACATAGTAGTTCCGGCGCATCAGCAAATTAAACGGTCTTGACTCCCGGTCTCCGATGTTGACTACCTTTTGTTCCCTTGCACGGATGGCAGCCACTTTAGGCGTCACGTCCACATACCCTGCCACCTGGGCGTAGGGTCTGAGGGCGGCGCAGAGACTTCCCAGCCCGTAAAGGATCGTAAAGCCCATGGCCTGATTGTTCAGAATCCGGGATACGCTGGAGTTATCCACAAAATCATCGATCCTGCCCCGATACAGACGCCCGAAGAGCAGCACCGGATCGTCCTCATAGTTTAAAGGCAGGCTCTCAGCCGTCAGCCCGTCAATCTCCTCTTGTGTTTTATAGAGATTCCTCATATCCACCAGATTCACCTGGCGGCCCCGTTTCTCCAGCTCCGCTTTCACCGCGCTCACCAGAGGCTCAAATGGGGCGCTGACATAACCGTCCAGGGCCAGGAGGGACTTGCCCTCCTTCTCCCTGATCTCCATGGCCTGGGCAAGACGTCCGGCCATCTCTTCTATCTGTTCCGTCACATCATTTTGAATGGCTTCCGGCAGGCTGATGTGATTGACCGCCTGTGTATCATCATAAGCCAGAGGCTTAAACATAAAACTCATCGTTTGTTTCTCCTTCTCTTTTTATTTTATACTCCCCGAATTTCAGTTTCCTTTTAGAATTCCTCATCCTCAAACAATGCCAGCGCAGTGTCCTTCACTCCTACGGCGTAGGTGATCACGAAACCAGCCAGGATGGATACAGCATAAGCCACCAGATATGCCATGGGCTTGGTATTTACCAGAGTTCCCAAAATTCCGGAAACGTTCATGGTCACCGCCCCCTGCCCGGGGAACAGACCAAGTACCGCGCCTCCGCATGCGCCGCCCAGACAGGCCGTTATAAATGCTCTGCCGAGCGGAAGGGTTACGCCGAAGATAAGCGGCTCCCCGATTCCAAGAATACCGGCCGGCAAACCTCCGATCACGGCCCGCTGCAACCCCTTGTTATGTTTGTATTTCAGATACAGCGCCAGGGAAGCCCCCACCTGTCCACCGCCGGCCATGGAACAGCAGGCGTACAGCGGCGTGTATCCCAGATTTTCGATAAAGGTGGTGTGTACCGGCGACAATCCCTGATGCATGCCGGTCATAACAAGTGGCAGGAAGAAGCCCGCAATAATTGCATATGCCATAAATCCAGCCTTATCCATCAGCCACAGGAACGCGGCGGTAATTCCATCTGTCACCAGACCGCAAATCGGCTGCAGCGCATAGATCGTCACCAGACCCACAATAATAATCGAGAGCAGCGACGGCAAATGGATCTTTAGTGCGTCCGGAACCCGCTTTTTAATCTCACGTTCCACCACGGCAATCAATGCTCCGGCTGCCAGCGCCGCCAGGGTTCCGCCCCGTCCGTTGGTAAAGATCAGGCCGAACACGCCCATTTCGGTTCCCGCCAACGCGCCCAGGTTGATGATAATGCCGCCGGCTATCAGCCCCAGATAGGGATTGCCGCCCATTACCCTGGCCGCCGACATGGCAACCGCAATATTCAAATAGGTAAAAAATGTACTGGCCAGTACATTGACCGCAAACATAAAGGATGAGCTGGCCGGATCAAACAGCGGCATTCCCGTCATATTGAAAACCAGCGTCAAAACCTTCATAACGCCAAAGATCAATCCGGCACCGGCGAAAACGGGAATCAGCGGAGTGAATACCTGGGCAAAAAAGCTGAAAATTCCCGTAGCCGACTTCTTTTTCATGACCGCCTCGGTCTTGATCTCACTGTATTTGATTCCCTCCATCTTCTTGATTTCCCCGCCAATGGTATCCGCGACTCCCGGTCCCAAAACAATCTGCGGCTCCGTCTCACTTCCAACCACCCGCAGGACTTCCTTTATCTTAGAAAGTTCATCTCGCTTTACTAAGCCGGCGTCCCTGACGCAAACTCTCAACCGGGTCATACAGTTCTCAATCGATATCACATTGGATGCTCCGCCTAACGCTTCCACAATTTGAAATGCCAGTTGACTGCTCATGTTTTTCCTCCTTGATTTATTGTAACCCTCCCGTGGGTCATGCAAGCGCCGCCCCACACCAACTGGTTCAGGGCTCTATATCCCCAGCCCCGTCTGTCTTTTTGGAAAAATGTGTCCGGATTATCTTGGGAACACACGTGTCGTAGTTTTTATTCACATAGGCGCTGTAGAGAATATCGATGATATTCGATTGGGCAATCCTGGAAGACATGGCGCCCATCCGCGAAAACAACTCGATGGTCGCCACATAAAGGCTGTAATCCGCCAATTTTACCAATTTGGACGGCTCAAACCGCGTGATGGCAATCACCGGCGTGCCGTTTTTCTTGGCGATCTCCGCACATTTAATCGTCTCCATCGTCACTCCTGAATAGCTGATCGCAATCACCACGTCCCTCTCCGTCGAATTTTTTGCGTGCAGAAGCTGCATATGCCAGTCGTCGCCAAAATAGCAGGATTTGTTGACCCTGACAAATTTCAGGCAGGCATCCCGCGCAATCAGCAGGGAGGCTCCCATCCCGAAAAAAATCAGATTGTCCGCAGCGTCGATCAACTCCAGGCAGGTGCTTAACACCTCCATATTCAGAAGCTTATTCGTATTTTCCAGGGACAAAATATTACGGTATGTAACCTTTTGGGCAATCGCCTCAAGGGTGTCGGCCCGGTCAATCTCCCTGGTCTGCTCATCGCTGGCCTCTCTGCGCACTGCCAGCTCATACAACAACGCCTTGTGAAATTCCTTGTATCCGTCGAATCCGAGTTTCCGGCACAGCCGGATGATCGTGGAGGCGGATGTAAACGTGCGGCCGGCAAGTTGTTGAATGCTTAAATCCACTGCAGATTCCGGACTCTGCATAAGCCATTTGATTGCGCCGCGTTCCGCCTCGCTGGCTCTCGGCAAGTATTCTTCCAACCGTACCAATACATTCTTCATTCCGATTCCTCCATTCGACTGATTCCATCATAACACTAGATACGTTTTTTTCAATATATTGAAAGCTTTATGGTATTTTATTTCGTATCTTGGCTATTTTGTATATATTTTAAGGATAATATGTGGTCATTTCAAATATTTTACCATATTTTGAAATTTTATACCATCATATCCTTCTACTTTGCAGTAAAACATTCCGCATGAATTTTTTTAATCGGCAGCGGGGCATGGTCTTTCATGAATATGATATCTATGCTAAAATAACAGGGAATAACAGAAAGGTGAGACTTACTATGAAGAGACGGAATTTTTTGAAACTGCTTTTGTCAATCGCCCTGATTCTGGCGGTCAACGGCTGTGGCGGGAGCGCCCTGCCTGACTCCGGGCATGCCTCAGCGCAGCCGGAACAGGCCGGGGCCGTCACATTGCCGTCGGCGCTGTCCTCCGGGGAAGCCGGGCTGACCGTACATTTTATCGACGTTGGCCAGGGTGACAGCATCCTGGCGGAATCGGACGGACATTTTATGCTGGTGGACGCCGGTGAAAACGACCAGGCGGACACGGTAGTTTCTTATTTGAAAGGCCAGGGGGTGGAAGCCCTGGATTACGTGATCGGCACCCATCCCCACTCGGATCACATCGGCGGTCTGGACAAGGTCATCGACACCTTCGACGTGGGTAAAGTCATTCTTCCCCCAGTTGAACACACCACAAAGACCTTCGAGGACGTGCTGGATGCAGTGGCGGGCAAGGGACTGAAGCTGACCAAGCCGCGGGTAGGCGATACCTATACCCTTGGAAATGCCTCTTTCACCATCATCGCACCCAACGGAGACTACGGGAACGATTTAAACAACTGGTCCGTGGGAATCCGCCTGGACTACGGCGATAACCGGTTCGTGATGTGCGGGGACGCGGAGGCCCTGGCTGAGGCGGATATTCTGGAAAATGGAATCGACATCTCCGCGGACGTGCTGAAGGCCGGGCACCACGGCAGCAGCACCTCCACCAGCGAGGCGTTTCTGGACCGTGTCTCCCCCTCGGTGGCTGTGATCCAGTGCGGGAAGGACAATTCCTACGGCCATCCCCACAAGGAAACCCTGGAGAAGTTTAAGGAGAGGGGCATCCAGATATACCGCAACGATCTGGATGGCACGGTGGTTGCTTACTGCGACGGTACGGATATTGTCTGGGGGACTGGAAAGACCGGTCAAACCGGATTCTCAGAAGGCGGCAGCCGGCAGTCGGACAGGACTTCCGGAGATATCAATCAACAAACGGTTGGGAATTCCGGGGGCGAGACTTTGATGAGCGGGACAACCGGCACTACCATAGCCCCGCAAACCGCCTATATTCTGAACACCAACACGAAAAAATTCCACCTCCCCACCTGCTCCTCGGCTAAAAAAATAAAAGGCGAGAATCGGGAGACCTGGGAGGGGGACCGCGAAGAGCTGATCGGGCAGGGCTATTCCCCCTGCGGCCAGTGTAAACCATGATCATTTTACAAGGAGGGGTAACGCTATGAAATATATCATCGACCGCCTGGAGGAGGGCATCGCAGTCTGCGAGAACGAACTGAAGAAGCTGATCTCCATCCCCACGGACCTACTGCCCGACGGGCTGAAGGAGGGCGACGTGCTGGAGGAGCAGGAGGGGCGTTTCCTGCGCGACGAACAGGGGACGGAGGCGCGCAGGAAGGAGATACGCAAGAAACTGATGGATTTGTTTGATTGACAAACCAGGCATCTAAAAATCAGGAAGAAATTTCCCTTTAAATGGATTTCTTCCTGATTTTTTCATTGAGTTCAATCGACCTCCAATGCAGCCAGCGGATGTTTATTTCATTTGCCGGTGCCCGGGGTTATAACCGCGCAATCTGGTCATAACCTCCAGGCAGCATTCCATCGCGCAAAATCTTCTGCTATTTATTCTCCCACATCCTCGTCCTCATACTCATATTCATACTCATCATCGTAAAAATCCTCCCCCCACAAAATCTCGAAAATCTCATCGCAATCATATTCCGGGGCGGATTCGCGGGCAGCCTCGCAGATCCGGGTGATCAACTCTATATCTTCTTCCAATTCCTCTGCGATCTCCTGGGCGTTCTTGCCCTTGCGAAGCTTCTTGCAGACCTGTTCAATCAATTTTGCCTTCGCGCCGGCCAGCCGCGCATACGCTTTTTCTTCCCACAACTGCATCAATCTCACCTCGTTTTCATCGTTGCTTTTAACCTCCCTTACCCGGTTATGGAGCAGCTTAAGACGCTGGCTCTCTGATTCCGCGGCAACCCGCTCATTAGACTTCTCCACATACCGCAAAAGATCCAAAAGCTCCTGAGAACATCCTTCCGTCACAGTTCCCCTGGTGTTCAGAAAAATCCGCACTGCTCCGTCATCCAGATCAAGGGTGGAATCCTCGTCACACTTCATGCGAAACGTGTACATGCAGCGATTCCTGCCGAACAAGTCAAAGGGCGCTATGGTGATCAGGCATACATTGTTCATCTGATTAAAATCAACCACCCCAGGCTCCAGCAGCCCGGCGTCCAGAACGGACTGATAATACCTGCTTCTCCTGGGCAGGTTTCTGGTGTTCTTTCTCTGCATCTCAGAATTATAGATATTGTCTTCCTCATCCTGTCCCCATACGTCCAAGCGGATTCCCCGGAATGTTGGCAGGGTACGGATCTCTTTTTCACTCTGCACGTTTGCCTTCAGGCGAATATTATGACCCAGGATAATCTCCAGCACTGCCCGGTAGGCCACCGGATCTTCCAGAACCTCGTTAAAGAGGAACCTGTTCAATAAATTTAGCTCCTTAAGCTCTTTGCGTTTTCTGCGTTTTAAACGCCTTTTGTACCTCGTTTGCTCCATCGCATACTTCTCCTTTCATTTTAACATACAGATTCCTCTTTGTTAAGGCTCTTTGGAAAATCGCCGGCGAATCACCGGTTTTGATCTGTGCAGAACGCACGTTTTGAATCTTCAGATGATGTTATCATACTACATAATGCGCCTTACACGCAAGAGACATTTTTCAAAAATATCCTTGAAATAATGTTGCCAATCCCCTTCAAAAAACGCACCAAAAAACAACCCAAGCCACCCTCCAATCTCCGGGCCGCTCAGGCTGTCTTTACTCTCAATATCCCATTTACCGAATCAACTTCCCACTCTCATCAAAGCACCACTTCACTCCGTCCACGATCACCTCGCCGGTGACCATCTTCCCGTCTGTCCCGAGATAATACCGGTCGCTGCCCTCGTCGTACCAGCCGGTGCGCATGCAGTCGTTCTCATCAAAGCTGTACCAGCAGCCGTCGATCTGCTTCCAGCAGTTGTGGGCCATGGTGCCGTCCTCACAGCGGTACTTGTGATGGTCTCCGTCCTGCTTCCAGCCGCAGGTTCCGTCATCCCAGCCGCAGGCTCCGGAAGCCGTGGTCTCGCGGACCGCCGCAGTGGTCTCCTGGACCGCAGCCCTTGTCTCCTGCCTCGCCGCCTTTGTCTCCTGCACTATCGTGTCGTAGGGACACACGCCGTTCTCGTGCAGATGGGCGGGATGGCCGCCGCAGTGGTAGTGGTAACTCCCAAGACCGCTGGCGTTCTTGTTGTCCTTGTGACCGCCGTGGGAATCGGTTCTGCCACCGTGGGCCTCCGCCACCATTTCCACCGGCGAGCCAGGAATCACCGGGGCCGCACCAGCCAGAAGCACGCCGCAGAGCGCTCCGGCCAGCAAATGCTTCATACTTTTGATCATCTCACACCTCCGAAATCACATACTATCTTGATTTTACCATATATTCCGGAGTTTGTAACCACTTATATGAGACTTTTCACAGCGTTTCCAGGACTTTTCCACAGCCCGACTACGCCGTTTCACATTTCCACGGTTTTCCCGGCAAGTTAAGAAACGTCCTCCCACAAAACATAATGTTCCGGCATGTCCGTCAGTAATTCATCACCGTTCCCACCAGCACGTCCTTATGCTTGTCAAACACAATCACATTTCCAAATCCCAGACAGCCGTCCACTTCCACCAGGTCCGTGGGCGAGTTCACTTCCTGGTGGCAGATCACCGCCACATATTCTGTCCCGTGGGCTTCTATCTTCAGGGCCTCCGCCATGGCGGACGGGTAGTAAATTCCTTTCAACGCGGACTTCACCGGAAGTTTGGTCACCTTGACGCTCTCCGCCGCTCCCGCCTCCCCGGCGCAAATCACCGTCAACAGCGATGTAAACCCCTTCCCATCCTTCCGCACCCGGATACTCTTCCGCTCCGCCGCCTGATTATAATGCCTGGAAATCCGGGTATCGATCATTTCCCCTGCCGCCCCCGGCGTCATAAACCACACCGCAGCCTCCGCCTGATCGCCCTTAAACACCGCCTTCTGCACCGGCAAAGTCCCGATCTGTTCCAGATCAAATTCCAAATCCTTCCCGCCCTTGTGCAGGGTTGGGTCGGGATCACCCGCGGACTCCGGCCCCGGAAGCCTGGGCTCCCTCACCTGCGCCGCCTCTCCCAGAGACAGCTCCCCGCGCTCGCTGAAATGCCAATACTGCTCGTAGGTGTGGGCCCCGCCGCTATACATCTCGTCCATGATCACATAGATATCCGGCTTGATATAGAGTATTTTCCGGTTCACAAATACCCCCTGCCCCATATCCATATACCCCAGGTGTCCGCCCTGGACGAACTCGTAGTCCTCCGCAGTAAAAAACTGCTGCTTCACCGGCTGGCACAGCTTGGAGCACTCCCAGGAATCCTTACAAACGGTAAAGAATTCCCCGTCTACCGTGATGGTATTGTGAGCCGTAGGGTCCTTGAACTCAAAACGTCCCGGCCCGGCCACGTAGTTGTACCGCCCCGCGTCGGTCAGAATATCCTCCCCAAACGCAACCAAATCCACGTGCAGCTTGTCGGAGTGCCCATGCCCCGCGCCCAGGGTGCCGCAGTGGAAATGCAGCAGGTTGGCATTTTCCTCCCACCCGGACCGCAGATAATAATTTCCGCTGTCCGGCAGTGCCACAGATGTAAAATCCGGCTCCATGGCCTCCATGTCTTCGTACAGGCCCGCGCTCTCGATGCCCAGATCCCACACACTCTCAAAATCCAGTCGCGGAAAGCCGCCGTGTTTCAACATGGGATCCTTGAACAGAAACGCCGCCACGCTGATGTAATCCCGGATGTCCGTGTCGTCGCTGTCCCCCATGATGAACTGGTGGTGGTCCGGCTTCTTCCAGGCCAGATCCGCCCATGCCATGCGGTGTACCGCCTCCAGAATGGCGTCCGGCACGTCGATATCATTGCGGGAGGCCAGGATCAGCACGTCCTCGTAGCAGTGGAGCACCTCGTTGTGGTACATGGGGGACTGCTCCCACTGGACGCCGTCCCGCAGAATCTCCATCCGCGCCTCCACCTCCAGGTGTTCCAGGGCGATTCCGGTATAGCGTCTGCGCAGCTCCTCATCGGGTATGGCCACGCCGATCTCAAAGAGCCCGTGGTTCTCCATCACGCCCCAGTTGCTCATGTAGCGGTAGGGGGAATGCATACGGATGATGAACTCCGCGTGCTCGATCAGGCAGTTGTAAAATGCGTCCGCCACCTGGTCCGTCACCAGCGGGCTGTCCTTGAAATACTGCATGGCCTTCACCCAGTATTCGCCCCGGATTCCCACTTCCAGAATTCTCCAGGTGGTTTTCTCCGTCTCCGGCGTCCGCTTCACCGTGGTGATCCAATCCATCAAAAGTTCCACGAAATGCCTGGCGTATTTTTCATCCCCGGTAATCCAATAGGCCTGGCCCAGGCAGATAAAATACCGATGCCGGTTAAACTGGTAGATGAATTCCGGGTCGTCCCCTGGCTTGTACTCCCAGTCCACCTTTCCCTCCGGAAATTCCACCGGCTCCCAGGTCCGCTCCATATCCCATTTCAGGTCAAAGAGGAAATACCCCCGGCACACCTCGTCCGCCACCCGGACGATATGGCCGCATTCCTCCGGCCAGTATGTCCGGCAGTATGCCGCCACCGCCGCCGGATCGTCCAGAAACATCCGCTCGTTCCAGCCCGCAAACAGCTCCTTTTTCGTCATCATGTCCGTCTCCTTTACCAGTAAACCTGCCAGTCCTTGTGCAGGCGCATAAGCGCCTCCATATAGAAATAGTCGCCCCAGATGTTGCACTCGTCCACACCGTAGTGATTGCAGGTGTTATAGGGCGAGTGGTTGGAGTAGGTGCTGTGGAGCACCTGACCGTTGGAGATGGCCGGGTCCTTCACCGCGTAATGGTCTACCACCGATTTCATCAGTTTTTTGGCGATCCCGGTGTAATACTTCCGGTCGTCCTCCTCCATATATTTTGCCATCTCCAGCATCCCACAGGCCGCGATGGAGGCCGACGAGGAGTCCCGGGGCTGGTCGTCCCCGTCGCCAAACTCCAGATCCCAGAAGGGAACCAGGTCCTCGGGCAGATGCTCCAGGAAATACCGGGTCACGCCCTTGAAAATATCGATATACTCCGCGCGCCTTGTGTATTTGTACCCCACGGCCGTGCCGTAAACGCCCCAGGCCTGGCCTCTGGCCCAGGCGGAGCCGTCCCGGTATCCCTGGCAGGTGGCCCCGTGATCCGGCGCGCCCGTCTCCATGTTGAAGAAAAAGGTGTGCCAGGTGGAAAAATCCTCCCGGATCACATTTCCCAGGGCGGTATGGATATGGCGCTCGGCGATATCCCGGTATTTGCCGTCCCCGGTCTCCTCCGTGGCCCAGTAGAGCAGGGGCAGGTTCAGCAGGCAGTCGATGATCAGGCGGTAATTGTCCGGGGCGTTTAAGGGTCCCCAGGCCTGGATGAACTGGCCTTTCTCGTGGAACCGGGTGATCAGCTCATCCGCGGCCATCAGGGCCGCCCTGCGCCCCACCGGGCTTCCGGTCAGCTTGTATCCGGCCACGCAGGAGGGCGAGTACATAAAGCCAAGGTCGTGTGTCTCCACATCGCTCCCCGTCTCGATGCGCCTTAAAAAGCTCTCCATCTGAACCTCCCCGGCCCGCTTTAAGTCCGGATCCTTGGCGTACTCGTAGGCCAGCCATATTTCCCCGGTCCAAAATCCCGGCGTCCAGTCCACATTTTCCGTGGGCTCGTAGAACCCGTTGTCGCTGTAGGCTTTCTGGAACCGGTCCGTAAATTCCGGCAGGTTCCGGATCACCTGCCCGGAGGCGAACCCAAGTGCCTCCTCCACCTCAATTCCCGTGATCTCCGGTTTTCTTTCTAAACGCTCTAAGCTGATCCAGCTCATAATTTCATTCTCCTTATGATTAAATCCGACGCGGCGGTTTTGCGCCGCGCCAGCGGTCCGCTGCCGGGCTTCGCCAGCATTTCCGCGCCGGGCCGGCCGCCAACCCGCCCGGTCACCCTTTCACGCCCGTAGCCGCCACGCCCTCCACAAAGTATTTCTGAAGGGACAGGAACACAATCAGCACCGGAATCAGGCTCAGCACGGAGGCGGCCATGATCAGGCCGTACTCGGAGCCGAACTGACTGATGAACATGCGCAGTCCCAGCTGCAGGGTTTTCTTGGACTCGGTGGTCAGATAGATTAACGGGCCCAGGAAATCGTTCCAGGTGTTCACAAAAGTAAAGATCAGCAGGGTGGACAGCGCCGGCTTTGACAGCGGCAGCATAACCCGGTACCAGATCTGGTACTCGCTCATCCCATCGATCCGGGCCGCCTCGCACAGTTCCGTGGGAATGCCCTCGTAGAACTGCTTCATCATAAACACGCCGAAGGCGGAAAACGCCTGCAAAAAGATGATGGCCAGGTGGGTGTCCGCCAGCCCCATGCCCCGCATCATCATGAACTGTGGCACCATATACACCTGCCAGGGTACGGCGATGGTGGCGATGTATGCGAGAAACAGGCCGTTCTTCCCCTTAAAATGCAGCTTGGAAAATGCGTAAGCCGCGAAGCTGCTGGTAAGCAGCTGCAAAAAAGTCACAATCAGAGTAAGCTTCACCGTGTTCAGCACGAACTTCAGCAGCGGTATCTTGCGCCAGATATCCACATAGTTCTGCCATCTGGGATTGGTTGGTATCCACTGGATCGGGAAAATGAACACGTCCTTATCCAGCTTAAAGGAGGCCGAGAGCATCCAGGCAAAGGGCACCAGCATGAGAAACGCCAGCAGGATCAGCACCACATAGAGCACAACCCGCAGAGTCCTCGTCTTTGTATTTTTGATTTTCATAATCCGTCCCCTCCTCAATTCGCGTACTTCTTCTCGCCCCGAAACTGCACCAGGGTGATGGCCAGGACAATCAGGAACAATACCATGGAAACCGCGCTGGCGTAGCCTAAGTTCCAGTTGCGGAAGGCTTCCTCGTAGATGTGGTAGACCAGCACGATGGCGGATTCGTTGAGCACGCCCGTGTTTCCGCCCGCCAGCATGTACACGATGTCGTACACCTTAAAGCAGTTGATGGTCAGGATAATGGTCACGAAAAATGTGGTGGGCTGCAGCTGGGGCCAGGTGATATAGCGGAACCGCTGCCAGGTGTTGGCCCCGTCCAGGCTGGAAGCCTCGTACAGCTCGGCATTGATGCCCTGAAGGCCCGCCAGGTAGATCACCATATAGTAACCCATATTTTTCCAGACCGAGAACAGGATCACCGTGAACATCACCCAGTTTTTGCCCGCAGACCATTTGGGCAGGTCCTTGGCCGCCACGCCCAGGTTGTAGAGAATCATGTTCACCGGGCCGCTCTTGGCCGGGGAGAACAGCATGTTCCAGACCGCAGCCACGGCCACCAGGGAAGCCACGTAGGGGAAGAAGCTGACGGTCCGGAAGAAATTCCGCCCTCTCACCTTCTGGTTCAAAATCACCGCCAGGCCCAGGGCCGCGATCAATGTCAGGGGCACGGTGGCCAGACAGTACACCACAGTGTTGCGCAGGGAGGCCAGAAACCGCTTGTTCCCGAACATTTTAACAAAATTCTCAAGTCCGGCAAAGGAGATGGGGTTGTTGCCGTCCCAGTTTAAGAAGGCCAGCACAAAGGCAAAGATCACAGGCCCCAGGGTGAAAATGGCAAACCCGATAAAGTTGGGCGCAATAAAGGAGTAAGCCACAAAATCCCGCTTGGTCTGGCGGCTGAAACGCTCCCCGGTCTTGGCCTGACGGATCTTATCGTGTACCTTCTCGATCTTCTTTTCCAGCAGTTTCTGTTTCCTCGGGTCCTCACAGGCCGCCCGCTGCTCTTCCAGCGCTTTCAGCTGCGGATTCAATACCGCCAGCTTCTTCTGCACCAGCGCAGGGTCGGCATTTTTTTGGTTCGCCATACGCTTATCCTCCTCATACTCATTTCCTTAAATGAGGCAGACGACTGTTACCCCGCCTGCCCCTGATGTGAACTGTTTTACACTGTGTTGAATTACTGTCCAAGAATCGCGGAAACCTTCTCGTTCATATCTGCGATTCCCTCGTCGATGGTCATATTTCCGGTCATAATGTTGTCGTGAGCCTCGTTGAGCACCACCTCAACCTCGGAGCTGTGCGCATTTACGGGCATCTCCAGGTAGAGATTTGCGGTCTGCAGGGCGTCCTTGCTGTTCTCATCGGACGGGAAGCCCGCGGTGGCGCTCACCATACCCGCAATGTCGTCGGTCATAATGGCCGGGATGGTGCCGGTCTTAGCCAGAATCTCAGCGCCCTCCTCGCCGCACACAAACTTGATGAAATCCCAGGCCTGATCCTTGTGGGGCGCGCTGGTGGGAATCGACAGGGCCGTGATGGTAGCCAGGGTGGAGCCGGGCTCCACGCCGTCCGCGTGGGGGTATTTCACGATGCCCCAGTTGGTGCAGTCCGTGTACTCGCCCGCGTTTATCTTCTCAATCAGAGTGGAGATAAACCAGGTTCCCATATTCATCATAGCCACATTGCCCTGTGAAAACGCTCCGGTGTAATGGAGGTTGGAGGTCTTTAAGGTAGCGTAATCCTGGCAGACGCCGTCCTCCTGCTGGCTTAAAATCATCTCATAGTAGGGCTTTAAGAACTCATATTTTCCGTCCAGAATGCCGTTCTTGCCGTCCAGAATCCCGAAGAGCTGCACCGCGCTTCTCCAGGTGTGGTAATGTGCTCCGAACACCTCCTGGCCGGGCTCCGTGTTGGTCAGCTGTCTGGCCAGCGCGTCGTACTGCTCAAAGGTCATATCATTGGTGGGGTAAGCCACGCCCGCCTTGTCGAACACGTCCTTGTTGTAAAACATCACCCAGAAATCGCTGCGGAAGGGGAGCTCGTAAAGCTTGTCGTCCACCTTCACCTGATCGGTCAGGCCCTTGTAGCCGGACAGGTCGATGCCGTCCTTCTCAATATAGGAATCCAGGGGCTCCAGCACGCCCTTGTTCACCAGGGTGGTGTAGCCGGGCACGTCCTTGATGGTGGCGATGTCGAAATCGCTGCCGCTGCCGGTCAGCTGGGTCGCCAGAACCGTCTGGTAATCGGAACCGCCCAGGTCCACCAGCTCGACCTTTACGCCGGGGTTCTTGGCCTCATATGCCTCGATGATGGGAGTGTAATAGGGCATAATGTCCTTGTCCCACATGGCCCATTTCATGGTAATCTGATCTCCGGCCGCACCGGTATCCGCCGCCGCGCTTGTATCCGCCGCGCTGCCAGCCGTGGTCCCCGCCGCGCTGGTGTCGCCTCCCGCCGGCGTGGAAGCGCCGCCGCAGGCTGGCAGGCTTTCCGCCATAACCGCCGGCACACCTAAATTTTAC
>OBXQ01000301.1_pt1 | contig 33033 bp, 23 predicted proteins | sample 1476641 | NCBI WGS metagenome assembly OBXQ01 (sample SAMEA2580174, study PRJEB22360) | human gut metagenome | biome: human gut; feature: human-associated habitat; material: faeces | place: Denmark | collected 2008/2010
CGCGCCGTAGGGGCGCGCCCGCTACTCTCTGGAGATCGTCCGGGCGATCAAGGCGATCTGCGGGACAGAGTACCCGGTGGTGTTCCGCATAAGCGGAGACGAGATGGTGGAGCGGGGGAGGAAGCTTCCTGAGACCATTGAGATCATAAAGCTCCTGGAGGAAGCGGGCATCGACGCGGTTCACGTGTCCATCGGCATGCCGGAGTCCGAGGAGTACATGTGCGCCCCCATGGATATCCCCGACGGGTTCAACACGTCCGCTGCCGAGGCGGTGAAACGGGAAGTAAAAATCCCGGTGATTACGGTGGGGCGGATCACCACCATGGAGCAGGCGGAGGAAATTTTAGAGCAGGGCAAGGCGGATCTGACGGCCATCGGCAGAGCGCAGCTGGCGGACCCCGGGCTGGTGAACAAGTATATGGGGGGTGATCCCGCGCCGGTACGCCGGTGTATCGGCTGCAATCAGGGGTGCCGGGCCGCCACCGTGCGCAAGAAGATCCGCTGTATGCAGAATGTGCGGATCGGCAACGAGAAGGCGCTGACCTTCGCCCCGCCGTCTCCGGCGCTTGAGGCGAAAAAGGTGGTGATTGTGGGCGCAGGTCCGGCCGGCCTGGAGGCGGCGGCTATGCTGGCGGAGCATGGGGTGAAGAACCTGGTGATTTTTGAGCAGGAGAGCCGGCCGGGAGGGAAGATCAATCTGGCCCAGATACCGCCCTTTAAGGCCAACATGGAATTTCTGACCGGTTACCGGCTGGATGTGTTAAAACGCCACGGCGTTGAAATCTGCCTGAACGTCCGGGCGGACGTATCGACGATCGCGGCCGAGGCGCCGGACGCGGTGATCCTGGCCACGGGCAGCTCGCCGCTCATTCCGCCGATCCCCGGCATCGAGGGGGCGGGCATCTACACGGGCGACCAGGCGCTGGAGAGCGGCGTGGAGCCGGGAGAGCGCATCGCCATTCTGGGCGGCGGTCTGATCGGCTGCGAGACGGCGGAGTATTTCGCCTCCATGGGCAGGCAGGTGGAAATCTTTGAGATGAGGGACGATGTGGCCGTGGAGCTGACAGAGAGCCGGAGAATCTTTATGCTGAAACGGCTGAAGGAGCTGGAAATCCCCATTCACACGGGGACGAGGGTGGAGGAGATCGCCCTTCCGCGTCTGACCGTATCGGATGGACAGGGGGAGAAACGGCAGATGGATGGATTTGACAGCGTGATCGTTGCAGCCGGGCGCAGGCCGGAATCGGGGCTTTTGGAAGAGGTTCGGGAGGCATTGCCGGGAACGCGGGTGTACACGGCGGGGGATGCGAACGTTCCGGGGCTGGCCATCGAGGCGGTCCATGAGGCGGCCTTCGCGGCGGCGGAAATTTTGAGAGAATTTGCATAGTCATACAATTTAAAATCAGGGACAGATTTCAAAGCGGAAATCTGTCCCTGACTGTGGTATAGACCTGGCTGGCGAAGGCTTCCACGGTTTTTAAGTGGCAGGACCCGGCGGAATAGACCATGACCACGTCCCGGCAGATGCCCGATTCTCCCAGGGAGAGGTAGATTAGATCGCTGGGATGGGGCACCCGCAGAGCGGACACGAAGGTGATGCCAAGGCCGCTCTGAACCATTTCCAGGGCCACGTTTACATTGCTGACGGAGTACAGGGTCCTGGTCCGGATGCGGTAGCTGTCAAACAGCCGGTCCGTGATCTTGCGTATTTTGGTACCGGGCTCCGAGACGATGAAATCCAGGCCGGAGAGCTGTTCCGGGGCGATCCAACGGCGTCCGTTTCCGTCGCCCTCCCCCTGCGCCAGCTTTAAGAGCGGATGGTTGGGGGAGACGGCCAGAAAGAGCTCCTCGCTGGTGATGGGATGGTGGATAATGGATTCGTTGTTGAGGGGGGTGGAGATCAGGGCCGCGTCCAGCTGCTGGCTGATGATCATTTCCTCCAGCAACCTGGAATTGGCTTCCGTGATGGAGACTGTGATCTGGGGAAAATTCCGGTGGAAGCTGTTAAGGATATCCCCAAGGAACAGTACGCTTTTGGCCGCCGGGATGCCGAAGCGGATCACGCCCAGCTCCAGCATCCGCATCTGCTTGAGCTCCCTCATGGCCGCCTGGTAGGAGCGGTCGATCTCCTTGATCTTTTCCAGAAACAGCTCCCCGGCATAGGTGGGGTGAACCCCTAAGGGGGTGCGGTAGAACAGGACGGTTCCGATGGACGCCTCGAAATTCTTTAAAAACTGGCTCAGATTGGGCTGAGACATGTAGAGCTTTTCCGCCGCCCGGGAGATACTGCCTTCCCGGGCAATGGCGAGGATGTACGTCAGTTCTTTGATTTCAACCATGGGCGCCTCCCTGAGATGTTTCGACGTTTGCGTGTCTGATGCGAGTATAGCAATGGGGGGCGCGGCGTGTCAAGAAGGGGGGAATAAGGGCAGCTTGGGGAAAATTCAGGGGAAATGAGGGAGAAAAATGCTTGACATCCACAAAAATTATGCTAAGATGGAATCATAAATTGGATTGTAACTGTTTGAGCAGGCAAGACCAGAATTATACCAGATGTTCCATGGGCATATCTGTATATTTCGGGTCTTTTTTGAATTCTGCCGTGGAATCAGGGGGAGAGGGACATATGGTGATCAAAAAGATTTACAACAACAATATTGTCCTGGTGGAAGATGAAAAGCAGCTGGAGATGATCCTGCTGGGCAGGGGGATTGCGTTTCAGAAGAAAGCGGGGGATGAAATCGATCCGGGCAGGGCGGAGAAGCGCTTTGTCATCGATTCACCGGAGTTGACCTCGCGGTTTTCCGAGCTGGTGAAGGAGGTTCCGGTCAATCATCTGGAGCTGTCCTGCCGCATTATCGAGGATGCCCAGAAAAGGCTGAACGTCACGTTTTCCGACGCCATATACATCGGCTTGTCGGACCACATCAGCTACGCGCTGTACCGCAGCAAACAGAAGCTGCCGCTGAAAAACAACCTGCTGTGGGAGATCAAACGGTTTTACCCCAGGGAGTATCAGGCAGCCAGGGAAGCGCTTAAGACCATCGCCTACTATGAGAATGTGTGGCTGCCCGACGACGAGGCCGGTTACATTGCCCTGCACTTCGTCAACGCTACCCAGGAGGGCGAGGAGATGCAGACCACGATCCAGGTGACGGAGACGGTTCAGGAGCTGATCAAGATGATTCAGATTCATTTCAATATGAGTCTGGATGAGACGTCTCTGAGCTATCAGCGGCTGATCACCCATATCCGCTACTTTGTGCGGCGTCTGTTTGTCAATGAGCCAGCGGGCGGGGGAGACGATCTGCTGTTTGAGCAGGTAAAAAGCGCATATCCGCGCAGCTACACCTGCGTCTGTAAAATCCGGGATTATTTCCGCATGAAATTCCACTGCGAGATCACGGAGGAGGAGATGACTTATCTGATGCTGCACATCAGGCGAGTGACCTCCAGAGAAGGCACATAAATCAATACGGAAGAGGATTGTAACCGCAGTCAGGCGGGCAAGACCGGAAGAGGACAGATGACTCGAGGCATCTGCGCTTTTTCTGGTCTTTTTTCGTCTGCCGGTTTCGATAAATAAAACAAAGGTTGAGAAAGAGAGGCTGCTGTGATGGATTACAAGCAAATGGCACAGGAGATTCTGCGACATGTGGGCGGAATCGAAAATATTTCCTTTATGACAAACTGCGCCACCAGGCTGCGTTTGAATTTTAAGGATGAGTCGAAGGTGGACCTGGAGGCGGTAAAGCAGGTTTCGGGAGTGGTGGGAGCGGTGAAAAAGGCCGGACAGTACCAGATTATCATCGGTACGGACGTGGGCCGGGTGTTAAACGAAATTAATCAGTTGGGCACGATTACGGGGGAGAGCTCCGGACATGAGAAGAAGGAGTCCCCGGTAAACCGGCTGATGAGCGTGATCGCAGGCATTTTCGCTCCCATTATCCCGGCCCTGACGGCCGGCGGTATGGTGAAGGTGGTTCTGACTCTGCTGGTGTTCGCAGGCCTGGTCAGTAAGGAGTCTCAGACCTATTATGTGATGAATTTTATCGCGGACGCGGTGTTCTATTTCCTGCCCGTTCTGGTGGCCATGTCCACTGCGGGCAAGCTGAAGTGCAATATGTATCTGGCCGGCGTGATCGGTGCGGTGCTGCTGCACCCCAATTTTGTGGCTTTGACCGGAGCGGGCGAGCCGGTGACCTTTATCGGACTTCCGCTTACCCTGATTTCTTACGGTTCCAGCGTGATCCCCGCAATTTTGGCCGTGTGGCTGATGTCGGTGGTGGAACCCCTGGCGGACCGGATTTCGCCGAAGCCCATTAAATTTCTGGCAAAGCCTTTGATCACGCTGTTAGTGGTATCTCCGGTGACGCTCATCGTCTTAGGCCCCCTGGGATACACCATCGGTACAGGAATCGCCGCGGGAGCGGATTACCTTAACCGGAACGTGAGCTGGCTGGTGCCCACGCTTATGGGCGCATTTATGCCCCTGCTGGTGCTGACCGGCATGCACTGGAGCTTTACCCCCATTATTGTACAGTCTTACGCCAGCTACGGCTGCGAGGCGGTAATGGGGCCCGGAAGCTTTGTTTCCAATATCTGTCAGGGCGCGGCCTCCCTTGCGGTGGCGTTGAAAACGAAAAACAAAGAAACCCGTCAGGTGGCCACCTCCGCCGGAATCACGGCGCTTTTGGGCGTGACGGAGCCGGCCATGTTCGGCGTGACCCTGAAGTTAAAGCGGCCGCTGTACGCGGTGATGATCGGCGGCGCATGCGGCGGCCTGTACGCGGGTATTAACGGCGTGGTGCGCTATACCTCTGGCACGCCCGGCTTGGCCTCCTTTGCCATCTTCATCGGAGAGAATCCCATGAATCTGGCGCACGCTTTTATCTCCGTCGGTATCGGTTTTGTGATCACCTTTGTTTTGACCTGGATTCTGGGATTTGAGGAGGCAGCTCCCGCGAAGACGGTCAAAAAGGAAGCGGCGGAGCTGGTGCGCAAGGTTGAGATCGTCAGCCCGGCGGAGGGACAGTTGATCGGGCTGGCCCAGGTGAAGGACGAGACGCTGGCTTCCGGTATTCTCGGTAAAGGCGCTGCGGTGATTCCGGCGAGCGGCTCGGTGCTATCCCCTGTCAACGGAAAGGTGATCTCCGTGTTCCCCACCCGCCATGCGGTGGGGATTGTGGATGAAAACGGCGTGGAGCTGCTGATCCATATCGGGATCGACACGGTCAAACTGGAGGGCAGGTATTTTACCGCCCATGTGAAGGAAGGAGATATGGTAAAGATTGGGGATCTGCTGGTAGAATTTGATCCCAGGGCCGTGACGGCGGAGGGATACGACACGACCATCACCCTGTTAATCACCAACAGCCAGGAGTTTTTGGATGTGCTTCCGGCCAAAGCCGGCCCGATTAAGGCTGGTCAGACGATCCTGACCGTGGTATAGGAGGAGATTTATGTTTCCAAGGGATTTTATGTGGGGCGCCGCCATGGCGGCAAACCAGTGCGAGGGGGCGTATCTGGAGGACGGAAAAGGGCTGTCCATCGCGGATCTGCTCCCGGATGCGGCGGGCGGCAGGTGGGATATGCTGTATCACCCGGAACCGTATCTGGATAAAAAACTGCCTTATTATCCGAGTCATGAGGCCATCGATTTTTACCGCCGGTACAAGGAGGACATTCGCCTGCTGGCGGATATGGGAATCCGGGCTTTCCGGACCTCCGTCAGCTGGCCCCGGATCTTTCCGCAGGGGGATGAAACAGAGCCCAACGAGAGCGGGCTTGGGTTTTACGACAGGCTGTTTGAGGAATGCCGCCGCTATGGCATAGAGCCGGTGGTGACGCTGTGCCATTTCGACACGCCCTATGGGCTGGTGAGAAGGTACGGGGGCTGGAAGGACCGGCGGGTGGCGGATTTTTACTGCCGTTACTGCCGAGTGCTGTTTGAGCGCTACAAGGGACTGGTGCGTTACTGGATGACCTTCAATGAGATCAATATGATGACCCATATCCCGTTTCTGGGGGGTGGACTGCTCCTGGACGGGGAGCCCAACCGGGCGCAGGCCATATACCAGGCCGCCCACCACCAGCTGGTGGCCAGCGCGGCGGCTACCAAGATCGCCCACGAGGTGGACGGGCAAAATCGGGTCGGGTGCATGCTGGCGGCGGGGTCCTATTATCCCTACAGCTGCCGCCCGGAGGATGTGATGGCGGCAGTGGAGAAGAACCATGAGAATTACCTGTTCACCGACGTCCAGTCCAGAGGGGCGTATCCCGGGTACGCCAGGCGGCTCTTTGAGGAGAAGGATGTGAGCCTGGAAATGGAGCCGGGCGACGAGGAGCTGCTCCGGGAGAACACGGTGGACTATATCGGTTTCAGCTATTATTCCTCCCGGCTGGCCGGGACGGGGGAGGAGGCGCAAAAGAACCGTGTGGACGGGAATGCGGTGGATACCCTGAGAAACCCTTATCTGGACATCACGCCCTGGGGCAGGCAGATTGATCCCGTGGGTCTTAGGATCACCATGAACGACCTTTATGACCGCTATCAGAAGCCGCTGTTTGTGGTGGAAAACGGGCTGGGCTGTGAGGACAAACCGGAGGAGGACGGCACGGTGTGCGACGGCTACCGCATCGATTACATGAGAGATCATATTGTGCAGGTGGGCGAGGCCATGAGGGACGGCGTGCCCTGTCTGGGTTACCTGCCCTGGGGCACCATCGATCTGATCAGCGCCGGGGGCGGCGAGATGAAAAAGCGCTACGGTTTCATTTACGTGGATAAACACAACGACGGGACGGGAACGCTGGAGAGACGGAAGAAGAAATCCTATGACTGGTACCGGAAGGTGATCGCTTCCGGGGGCGAGGATTTGGAATAAAGAGAGACGGGAGAATACCTGTCGGGGCCACGTGAAATTCAGGCTCCGACAGGTATTTTCCTACCCGGAAGCAGCCGGGGGACCGGAAACCGCCGCAATCCAAGATTGCAATTTATAATAGAGTCTGCTAAAATAGAGCGGAGACATTTTAAAGCAGAACGGGCGCGTTTCGCCCCGCACAGGAGGACAGAATTCATGAGTCGCAGAAGAAGGACAGGCAGAGGTTGGTCTGATGAAGATAAAATCAAATACATGCGGATGATGGCGATACCGCTGGTGGTGGTTGTGGTGCTGGTGATCATTATCCTGGTGATGGACAAGAAGCCCCAGGAGACGGACGCCACGGTTTCAGGCACGGACAACACGGTGGAGATCGTGGTGGAGCAGTCGGGTACCACGGCGGAGATGAGCGTCGAGCCGGACAACAGCGAGTACAAGACGGATTTCTCGGATTATGAGCTGAAAAAGGACGAGGTTCCCGAGGTAAACCAGCTGATCAGCGAGTATTTCCAGGCCAAGGTGGACCGGGACGCCCAGAAGCTCTACAGCCTGTTTGGAAAGACGGACGAGGACAATCTGGACCAGAGGCAGAAACAGCTGGACGCGGAGGCCGCCGAGATCGAGGACTACCAGGAGATCACCTGCTATACCAAGCAGGGGCTGACCGAGGACTCCTACGTGGTCTATGTGACCTACAAGATCAAATTCCGCAGGGCGGATTCCCTGGCGCCGGGACTTCTGTGGTGTTATGTGGTGAAGTCTGAGGACGGACAGTACCGGATCCGCGAGAACGTGGTGGGCGAGGAAGCGGACTACGTGGCCAAGGCCAACCAGTCCGAGGACGTGCGCCTTCTGGCATCCCAGATCAACCAGCAGTTGAAGGAAGCGCTGGAATCCGACGCGCTGCTGGCCGGAGCTTACAAGAAGCTTCAGAAGGGCGCGGTGGTGGACTCCTCCCAGCCGGAGGAGACAAAGGACAGCAACGTGTCCATTATCCCGGGCGGGCAGGAGACGACCGCTGCGGACGGGACGGAGACAGCCGGGACGACCCCGGAGGGAGCGCCCCAGGGCGGAGACGCGGGGCAGGGACAGGATAGCAGCGACAGCGCCGGTGACAGCAGCGCCGCTTCGCAAAATGAGACCGGGGCAGGGGAGAGTTCCTCCGCTTCCGAGGTAAAAATAGGCGAATAACCGGAGGCGTAAAGAGATGGATGTAAAGGATTTTAATTTTGATCTGCCGCAGGAACTGATTGCCCAGGATCCCCTGGACGACCGGGCTTCCTCGCGGCTGCTGGTGCTGGACAAGGATACGGGAGCGGTGACCCACCGCGTGTTCCGGGATATTGTGGAGTATTTGAGGCCGGGGGACTGCCTGGTGATCAACGACACCAAGGTGATTCCCGCCCGGCTTATGGGCGTGAAGGCGGACACCGGGGCCAAGATTGAGGTGCTGCTGTTGAAGCGCCGGGAGAACGATATCTGGGAGACTCTGGTAAAGCCTGGGAAAAAGGCCAAGCCGGGCACGGAGCTGTCCTTCGGGGACGGACTGCTGACCGGCACCGTGGTGGAGACGGTGGACGACGGGAACCGTCTGATCCAGTTCCATTATGAGGGGATTTTTGAGGAGATTCTGGACCAGCTGGGCCAGATGCCCCTGCCGCCCTACATCACCCACCAGCTGAAGGACAAGAACCGCTACCAGACGGTTTACGCCAAGCACGAGGGATCGGCGGCCGCGCCTACGGCGGGGCTGCATTTTACAAATGAACTGCTGAAAGAGATCGGGGACATGGGAGTGAAGATTGCCCATGTGACGCTGCACGTGGGCCTGGGAACCTTCCGGCCCGTGAAGGTGGAAAATGTGCTGGATCACCACATGCACTCGGAGTTTTACGTGGTGGAGGAGTCCGAGGCAGCCAAAGTCAACGAGACGAAGGCCGCTGGGGGGCGGGTGATCTGCGTGGGCACCACCAGCTGCCGCACCGTGGAGTCCGCGTCCACGGAGGACGGAGTGCTTAAGGCAGGGACGGGATGGACGGAAATATTCATCTATCCGGGCTACCGGTTTAAGATTCTGGACGCCCTGATCACCAATTTCCACCTGCCGGAGTCCACGCTTGTGATGCTTGTCAGCGCCCTGGCCGGGCGGGAGCACATTCTGGCCGCTTACGAGGAGGCGATCCGGGAGCGTTACCGCTTCTTCTCCTTCGGGGACGCCATGTTTATCGCGCCGGATCCGGTGGCGCTGCCGCGGAAAACAGAGGAAAAATGATGGAAGAACGTTTGAATAAACTGCTCAGCGCCATGGGCGTCTGCTCCAGGCGGGAGGCGGACCGGCTGATCGAGTCCGGGAAGGTTTTGGTGGACGGCGTGCCCGCCAAGATGGGGCAGAAGGTGCGTATGGACCAGACCGTTGTCTGCCGTGGAAAAGTGGTGGGGCGCGGGGAAGCGGCGGCGGGGGCCGGGAACGGGAAAACGGCGAGGAGAGTTGGGAGCGGCAGGGCCGATGGGACCGCCGCCCAGGACGCCCGCCCGGCTTCCCTCCCGCGCTCCATGAAAAAGCCAAGGCCCGTACTCCTTGCCGTAAACAAACCCAAAGGCGTGGTCTGCACGGCTTCGGACAAGGACAAGGCGCCGAACATTGTGGATATGATACAGTATCCCGTCAGAGTATATTACGTGGGCCGTCTGGACAAAGATTCAGAGGGCCTGGTTTTAATGACCAATCAGGGCGATCTGGTGAATAAAATCATGCGCAGCGGCAATGCTCATGAGAAGGAGTACCAGGTTGTCGTGGACCGGCCCGTGACCGCGGAGTTTCTGGCGCGGATGGAGAAGGGCGTGCGGTTAAAGGAGCTGGACCGGACCACCCTGCCCTGCAAGGTGCGAAAGACCGGGGACAAGCGCTTTTCCATCGTGCTGACCCAGGGCTTAAACCGCCAGATCCGCCGGATGTGCGAGGCCTGCGGCTGCCATGTGCGCTCTTTGAAGCGGGTGCGGGTGATGAATATTTGCCTGGGCGACTTAAAGAGCGGCGAATACCGCCAGGTGGAGGGCGCCGAGTACCGGGAGTTTATGAAGCTTCTGGAACATTCCACCAACTTGTCCTTCCGCCAGCAGAATGCTGCCAGGGGGCGCGATCAATCGGATGGAGAATGAGAATGGAAGATAGAATCGAGAGAATGAAGGAACTTGTCTCCCTGCTCTCCAAAGCGGGGAAGGCCTATTATCAGGAGAGCCGGGAGATTATGAGCAACTTTGAGTATGACCGGCTATACGACGAGCTGACCGCTCTGGAGCGGGAGACCGGCGTCACCCTGTCTGGCAGCCCCACGAAACGGGTGGGCTACGAGGTCCTGAGCGAGCTGCCAAAGGAGACCCACGAGTCCCCCATGCTGTCTCTGGACAAGACCAAGAGCGTGGAGGATTTACAGGCCTGGCTGGGGGACCAGAAGGGCCTGCTCTCCTGGAAAATGGACGGCCTTACCATCGTTCTGACCTACGACGGCGGAACTCTGGTTAAGGCGGTCACCCGGGGAAACGGCGAGATCGGCGAGGTGATCACCCCCAACGCCAGGGTGTTCGCCAACATCCCCTTAAACATCGCCCACAAGGGCCTGGTGGTGCTGCGGGGCGAGGCGGTGATTCTGTACTCTGATTTCCGGCGGATCAACGAGGAGATCGAGGATGTGGATGCAAAATACAAAAACCCCCGCAACCTCTGCAGCGGCTCGGTGCGCCAGCTGAACAGCCAGATCACGGCGGAGCGCAACGTTCATTTTGAGGCGTTCTCCCTGGTGCGGGCCGAGGGCGTGGACTTTGAGAACTCCCGCAAGCGCCAGTTCGAGTGGTTAAAGAGCCAGGGCTTCGAGGTGGTGGATTACCGGGAGGTGACGGCGGAAACGCTGCCCCAGGCGGTTCAGGAATTCGCCGACGCGGTGGAGGGCTACGACATCCCCTCCGACGGCCTGGTGCTGCTCTTCGACGACATCGCTTATGGCGAGTCCCTGGGCCGTACAGCCAAATTCCCCCGGAATTCCATCGCCTTCAAGTGGCAGGACGAGATCCGGGAGACCAAGATGCGCTACATCGAGTGGAGCCCGTCCCGCACCGGCCTGATCAACCCCGTGGCCGTGTTTGAGCCGGTGGAGCTGGAGGGCACCACGGTAAGCCGGGCCAGCGTCCACAACATCAGCATCCTGGAAGGGCTGGAGCTGGGCGAGGAGGACCGGATCACGGTCTACAAGGCCAACATGATCATTCCCCAGATTGCGGACAACTTGACACGCAGCGGGGTGAAGCATATTCCGGAGCAATGTCCCGTCTGCGGCGGGGCAACGGAGATCCGCCAGGTGAACGACGTGCGCAGCCTCTACTGCATTAACCCGGACTGCCAGGCCAAGAAGATTAAGAGCTTCACCCTGTTAGTCAGCCGGGACGCCTTAAATATCGACGGCCTCAGCGAGGCCACCCTGGAAAAATTTATCGGGGCCGGATTTATCCACGAGTATGCGGATATTTTCCACCTGGACCGCCATCAGGAGGCCATCGTGGAAATGGAGGGCTTTGGGCAGAAGTCCTACGACAATCTGGTGGCATCGGTGGCCAAAGCCGCCGACACCGCGCTGCCCCGGGTGATCTACGGTCTGGGCATCGCGGGCATCGGCCTGGCGAACGCCAAGGCCCTGTGCCGCCATTTCGGATATGAGTTCGAGAACATGCGGAAGGCCGATGAGGAAGAGCTGGTGGCCGTGGACGGCATCGGAGCCGTCTTAGCCAAAGCGTGGATGGAATATTTTTCCTCCGAAGCGAACAATGAGGCGGTGGACCACCTGTTCGCCGAGCTGACCATTGAGAAGGAGGTTGTGGAGGAGACGGAGCAGATCTTTGCGGGAAAAACCTTTGTGATCACCGGTTCCCTGGAGCATTTCGGCAACCGGAAGGAATTGCAGGAGCTGATCGAGTCCAAAGGCGGCAAGGCCGCAGGCTCCGTTTCCGCCAAGACCAGTTACCTGATCAACAACGATTCGCTGTCCCCATCTTCCAAGAACAAGAAGGCGAAGGATTTAGGCGTTCCGATTATCACGGAAGAGGAGTTTCTCCGAATGCTGGAGCCCCTGGAATAAGGGGCTTACCGGAGCCGCCCGGGCGGCAGAAACAGCGTGATTTGTAGTGGGCTATGCCCGCTGCCGGAAAGGGGAAACGAGATATGCCGATTAAAGTACAGAGCGATTTGCCGGCGAAAGCCATATTGGAAGAAGAGAATATATTTATCATGGACGAACGGCGGGCCATGACCCAGGACATCCGTCCTTTGGAGATTCTGATCCTGAACCTGATGCCCATGAAGGAGGAGACGGAAACCCAGCTGCTGCGGGCCCTGTCCAACACGCCCCTGCAGGTGGACTGCACGTTTCTGATGATGGCGAGCCATGTGTCCAAAAACACGTCGGCCAGCCATTTAAACAAGTTTTACGTGGAATTTAACGACATCAAGCGCAGGAAGTACGACGGAATGATCATCACCGGAGCGCCGGTGGAGAACCTGGAGTTTGAGGAGGTCAATTACTGGCCGGAGCTGTCGACGATTATGGAGTGGACGAAAACCCATGTGACCTCCACCTTACATATCTGCTGGGGAGCCCAGGCGGGGCTGTATTACCATTATGGGATTCCCAAATACCAGCGGGAGAAAAAGCTCTCCGGGATTTACAACCACAGGGTGTTAAACCGGAAGGTTCCGCTGGTGCGCAGCATGAACGACTATTTCCTGGCCCCTCATTCCCGCTATACCGAGGTGAAAAAGGCGGATATCCTGCGGCATCCGGAGCTGGAAATCCTGGCCGAATCCGACGAGGCTGGAGTATTTCTGGTGATGAGTCAGGAGGGAAAGCAGATTTTCATCCAGGGCCACCCGGAGTACGACCGCATGACCCTGAACAACGAGTACCACAGGGACTTGAAGAAGGGCCTGGACCCGGAGCTGCCCTGCAATTACTACGAGAACAACGACCCGTTCTCCGTGCCGCCGCTGATGTGGCGCAACACGGCCAATACGTTGTATGCCAACTGGCTGAATTTCTATGTATATCAAACGACTCCCTATAACCTGGAGGAAGAGGAGTAAAAAGCCACGTTCCCCAGGTTTAAAGGGGCCGGCGGGGCAGGTTCGAACCGGCGATTGACAGCTCGGGAATCAGCAGCTTCTGCGCTTCGCCGATGCCCAGTTGAACCAGATTTCGGATCGTGAAGTTGAACTCGCTTATCAGGAGCCCCTCCAGCGTTTCCGAAAAACAGGCGGTATTCCCCGTTTCGAGGGAATTCATGAGGGTGTGAAAGCAGGACTTGCTAAGGCTTATTTGACCGCTGTCCTTTTTCCATATGCTTCTCAGGGCGTATCCCCAGAAGAACTGGCGGAGCAGCTCCCCGTAGACGGTACGGATCGCCTCGTAGGGGGCGAACAGCCTCAGCAGTTCCAGCGCGTTGTAGGTGACCAGCTCGTATACCTGACGCTGCTCTACGGTGGACAAGTGTTCGCGGCAGCTTTGCCGTCCGGCGGCATCCAGCGCCGACATGGTGCATTCGGAAACCTCCCGGCAGGACAGCGTCAGGATCTGCATGCTCCGGGCCATATCCAGCAGGCGTTTGCGGACCACAGGGTTTGTGAAATCGCAATTTTCGGACGTCTTGTGAAAGGAAAGCACCCTTGTCCCGATCCGTTTTTCCGACTTGACGGCTCCGATTCCGTTTAACAGGGCCAGCGCCCTGCGGACCGTGCTCACGGACACATTCCGCTCCCGGGACAGCTTGCTGAGAGACGGCAGCAGTGTATGCTCGGGATAATGTCCCAGGCTGATCTCCGTGAGCAGATCCATGGCAAGCGTGTAGCAGATCTGGGAGGCTTTCTCATAGGAACTCCACGCAAAGGAAATTTGCCGCTGGGGCACAGGCGCGGTGATCCGCTCCTCATAAAACCGGCACAGGATCGGGGACAGGGATTCCTGGACATCGCAGATTGACTTCCGAAGGGAATCCCAGTCCTTTTTAAGGCAAAAATCCAGATATCTCGGCGCGTATTCATTTACGGCAAACGCACCCCATGGATTTTGGGGCGTGCTTAAAAAGGGAGCCTCATAGAACGTGAAAATCTGCCACAGGAGCCGGAGCAGAAGATCATTGCCCAGAGAATCGAAGGCCTGTATTATAAATTGAAATGGGTTAGAGGGGTTCAGGGTGTGTTCGATTTTTTGCTGCTTGGTGCGGGCGTAGATCGCCGGAGGAGCGTTTTTGAGCCCGGCCCACTGAGCCCGTCCCAACAGCGGATGAAGGGATTTGCTCATATCGATCAGGGCGTGTTTCCGCTCGGAATAAAAGCGCTGGACGTTCTCCTCGATCTCCGATTCGCTGTAATCCCGGACCACCACAGACCCCACATTGGTGGACAGCGTAATGTACCCCTCCTGCTGCAGCCGGAGGTAGGCGGAACGCACGGTATCCAGGGATACGAGAAAATCGCACGCAGACTGTTCCATGGTGGGAAGCGTGTGGCCGCACCGGTAGGCGCCGAATTGGATGTGGGTTTTTAATACATTATATACGATCTGACACCGTTCCATATCATTTTTCACGTCATTTTCCTCGTTTCATGTCCTTCAATATTGTGAGCGGATTTTGGGGGCATTACGGTCTGTTCATTCTCTCAAACAGTATCATAACATTATTTTATAATATTTGCCAAGTTGATTCTTTGTGATGTTCGGGTCCGAAACGGTTGTCCTTTTCTCATGATTTTGTTATACTATAATAAATATGGATATGAGTAAGGAAATGCGGGGAATGCCGGAAATGGCACGCCGCAGAACATAAAATCCTGAATCAGTGGGGAGCGCATATGAGAAAGAAAAAATGCCGCTGGGTGACATACCTGGCGGCAGGATTGCTGGCAGGCCTGCTGGGCCTTTGGAATACAGGGAACGCGTCCGCGCAGGTTGAGGAGCCGCGCCCGTTAAAGGTGGCTTTTTCCCAGTTAGAGGGTCTCAGCGAGACGGACCAGGATGGCAGACACAAGGGGATGATCGTGGACTACCTTGATGAGATCGCCAAATACACCGGTTGGGAGTATGAATATATCCCCGTAGAGAATGACGATATTATCTCCAATTTTCTGGAGGGGCAGTACGATCTGATGGGCGGCACATTTTATTCCTCCGGATTTGAGGAATACTTTGCCTACCCGGACTACAATACGGGAAGGAGCCGCGCGGTGCTTCTGTGCCGCTGGGATGACGACCGCCTGTTGGGATACGACCTGGCCACGCTGAACGGGAAAACCATCGGGGTCTACGACCGGGCCGGGGATAAAATCCGGCATCTGAAAGAGTTTTTGGCCAGCAACGATCTGGAATGCAGGCTTAAATATTATACATATGAGGATATGCAGGAGGGAAATCTGTATGAGAAGCTGCGAAGCGGCGAAGTGGACATGCTGCTGGGAAACGACCTGGAGACAGGCGGCGAGTTTCGCATGGTCGCATCCTTTCAGGCCCAGCCCTATTATATCGTCACCACCGTGGGGAACACGGAAATCCTGGAGGAGCTGAACACCGCGCTCCGGTATATCCTGGAGTCCACGCCAAACTTCGCGGATCAGGTTTATTACGCAAATTTTCCGGATCTGAAGCTGGCGGATATCCAGTTAAACGACAGCGAGCAGCGCTACATTGAGGAGAAGGGAACCGTCACCGTTGCGATTCCCATGGACTGGCATCCGATCTACTGCAAAGGCGGGGCGGAGGAACTGCATGACGGCATCCTCCCGGATCTGCTCAGGGAGATCACCGCTTTTACCGGCTTGCAGTTTACGTTTCTCTACGGGGATAACTACGCGGACTGCATCCGCATGGTACAGCAGGGCGAGGCGGATATTCTGGGTGCCTATCTGGACGAGAATGAGCAGGCATTGGGAGGCAACCTGGCCCTGTCGCAGCCCTATATGGATCTGAACAATATCGTGATCAAGTATAAGTCGGTCAGCTATCCGGGGGAGGGACTTACCTGCGGGATTCTGAACGGCAGGAAGCTGCCTGACAGCTTTCAGGCGGAGGAAATCCGCGGTTATGATACGGTGTCGGAATTGCTGGGGGCGGTCAATGCCGGGGAAGTGGATTATATTTACGGCGTCTCCGCCATGCTGGAGCAGGAGCTGCAAAACCACCGGTATCTGAACGTAACGCCGGTGACGCAGGAGAGCGACAGCACGGATGTGGCCTTTGCTTTGTCGAAACCGGTCAGACCGGAGCTGCTCACGGTTTTGAACAAAGCCATCGGCAATATTCCCACAGAAGAAAAAGAGGCGATGCTGAACCAGAGTCTGGTTTCCGTCGGCTACACCAGCCTGTCCCTGCAGGAGCTGTTCTATTCCAATCCGTTAGCATGCATTTTGATTCTATCCTGCGCGCTGATTTTCATTATGTCTGTGATCCTGATGAGCGTGAGGAGCAGGATGAGAAACGCCCTGTTACAGAGCAGGCTGGAAGCGGCGGAGGCCAAGAGCACGGCCAAGAGCGTTTTCCTGTCCCAGATGAGCCACGAGATCCGAACGCCCATGAACGCCATCATCGGCCTGACCGATCTGACCTGCAAGGAGCGGGACGTGCCGCCGGAGATTGAGAAGAAGCTGAAAAAAATACGCAGCTCGTCCCAATATCTGCTGGCTCTGATCAACGATATCCTGGACATGTCCCGGATCGAGAACGGGAAGATGGAGATCGAACAAAAGGACTTTTCACTGTCCCTTGTGCTTCAGGAATTGCAGAGTATGATGAGCACACAGGCGGAGCAGAAGGGGCTGGAATTTCAGGTGGATTTTTATGTCAGCCATGACTGGCTGGCGGGTGATCCGGTCCGGCTGCGCCAGGTTTTGATCAACCTGCTCTCCAATGCGGTCAAGTTCACCCCCGCCGGAGGTAAGGTAACGCTCCGGGTGAACGAGCAATCCTGCGGGGAGGAGATGGAATACCGTTTTTCCGTACAGGATACCGGCGTAGGCATTCCATATGAGGATCAGGAGCGCATTTTTTCTTCCTTTGAGCAGCTGAGGCCCTCGATATCCCACAGCGCGGGAACCGGGCTGGGCCTGCCCATCAGCCGGAATATCGCCAGACTGATGGGCGGGGACCTGGAAGTGAAAAGCGAGCCGGGTAAGGGATCGGAGTTTTATATGACGCTGCGGTTCCCGAAGGGCGCGAATGTGCCGCCGTCACCGGAACCGGCCGGGCAGGAGAATGTCCTGGAAGGCATGAAGGTCCTGCTGGCGGAGGACAACGACCTCAACGCCGAGATCGCCCAGGAACTATTGGCGATGGCAGGCGTCGCGGTGTGCCGCGCGGCCAACGGACAGGAGGCGGTGGACCGGTTCTGCGCCGGACCGCCGGGAGAATTTCAGGCTGTTCTCATGGACATCCGCATGCCGGTGAAAAATGGTCATGAAGCCGCCCGTGAGATCCGCGCCAGCGGACGCCCGGACGCAAATGTGCCCATTATCGCCATGATCGCCAACACCTTTAAAGAGGACGAGGAGGAGGCCAGGGCATCGGGGATGAACGGCTTTGTGCCGAAACCCATCGATCCGGACCGCCTGTTTACGGCACTGCGCCAGCATGCGCCCCATTGAACCCAATCCAAAACGCCCATTCCGGGAGTCTCCCGGTCTGGGCGTTTTTGTCTGGTCAGTTTCTGCGGTCCTCCACCACCAAGGTCTGGATCGTATCGGGCGAGGTGTTCCAGTTGAGCACATAAGCCGTGTAGATCCGGCGGGGATTTAAGATCACCGGCGTTGTGACCAGCGTTGTCTCCGGCCTGGCGGATCTTGAGACAGACAGCAGATAGCTGCCTGCGTTAAAGGAGCTGAAGCTGGCCGCGTCCTTAAATGGCACGGAATTGAAATAAACGTTTCCGATGGCCGCGTTGACCGGACCGCTGTAATAGGCCAGGTTGCAGACGCGGAAGCAGGCGGAGTTGTAGCCGGAGGGACAGGTGGTGTCCTCAATCACGGTCAGATCCAGGCCGGTGGGGGCGTTGATAATCGCCACCGTCGCCATGCCGCCGCCCACATACAGGGATTTGCGCAGATACGTGTATCCGTTCGTCCCTGCCACCGTAAAGACATGGTAGCCCTGGGAGATCTGGTTGTAGCGGGTGATCTCCGGGAAGCCCAGCCTCGAGCTGGCCAGCCGGCCATCGATCCATATGGAAAACGGATTGTAACCCGTTGCCGCATTTAACAGGCGGATGGAACCGCGGACCCACTGATTGTTGCTGCAGAACAGGCAGGGGACGTAGGGCGGAACGATGGGATAGGACGGGGGCATGACGGAGAAGTCCGGGTCAATGGGTTCGTAGGGAGGCATGACGGAGAAATCCGGGTCAATGGGTTCGTAGGGAGGCGTGACGGAGAAATCCGGGTCAATGGGTTCATAGGGGGGCATGACCGAGAAATCCGGGTCAACGGGTTCATAGGGGGGCATGACGGAAAAATCCGGATCAATGTTGTTGTCTGTCGGAGGCACGGAAAAACCAGGATCGATCTGCTCTTCCGATATCTGGGCAGCGGTCAGAGGTAAGGATTCAAATTCATTCATAGTGGCAGCCTCATACTGAGCTCTTTATAAAGGATATATGCCCCGGTACAGGCTGCCGTGTAGAAAAAAGGAGTTTTCCCGGTATTTTAAGACCGGGCCGTACGCTCGTAGTGTTTTAATTTGTACCGGTACATCTGATGATCCGCTTCGGCGATCAGACTTGGATATTCGGTGCAGTCTCCCCGGACTACGCCGTAGCTGATGGAGCGGGGATACCGGGCTGGGCCGGATTTGAGCTGTTCATTGGCCTGTTCCAGGGCAGCCGCCAGCTCCTGCCCGTTCACCCCATTGCCCATCATGACGAACTCGTCTCCGCCGTAGCGGAACAGATCCATGTTTAACCGGCCGCTGATTTCAGAGAGAATCCGGGAAACGTCAATCAGGTAAGCATCGCCCTCCAGATGTCCAAACTGGTCGTTGGTGGCCTTTAGGCCGTTTACATCCATAAACGACAGGGTGATGCAGCTGCCGTAGCCGGCGTACTCTTCCAGGCGCTTCTCAAAGAGCTGGCGGTTGTTCAGGCCGGTCAGCATATCGGTGTAGGCCAGTTTCCAGAGCTTGTTGATGTCCTGTTTTTCCAGAATCAGACGGCTGCGGATTTCGTGCTGCTTCTCCATGTAGTAGTGGAGGGAGGCGACGCGGAGAGAGTAGATGATTGTGATCACCAGGACAAAGATGGAAAAAACAGCGGATTTGATTCCCCATGTTTTGATTCCCATCTCGTTGCCGGACTGGGAGTAGGCGAGGAGCTGAATCATCAGAAACAGATAGATGAAGACCTCGGTCCAGGTGTAGAACACAAGGCTTTTCCGGTAGCGCATCATCCGCTCCAGCCGGGAGGAAAAGTGGCTGCGCCGCAGGCCGTACATCAGAAACACCATTGCCGTAAATCCGAGAAAAATCGGAAATGATTTTATGGAGGACAGCGCGTTGTCAAAGGTACTGATCGGTATATTCAGCAGGATCGAGACAAGGCTGCGGAAGAACACGTTGACCGCCAGGCCCATAATCGCGCAAAACAGCGCCAGGCCATAGGACACAAGGAGATCGAAGGAAAATGCAAGGCGGACTTCCAGGCCCAGAAGAATTAGAAAAATAAACCAGTTGACCACCAGAGGAAGCTCCAGGCAGCTGGCAATGAAAAACCACAGGTACACGAAAAAGAAGCAGGCGAAATGAAGCCGGCCGGATATGGGTTTCCTGCGGATTTCAGCAGAGAATTTGAAAAATTCGCGGCTGAAAAAGTAGTAGGATACCACGGTTATCAAAACTTGAATCAGACTATTTCCGTCCATGGGCTGCCACGCTGCTTTCTATTTTTATCTGCGTACATTCGCTGATCCGCCGTTTCCATATAGCGGTCGACCGATTCTTCGTTGGAGGAGATTCCATAGCTGAAGAATATCTTGTCTTTGGGGTCGGCCGTTTCCAAAAGCTTTCGCTGGAGATTCTGAACCAGAGCTTCAATCCGGCTGATTTCCCCGTCCGGGAATACCAGCAGAAACTCATCGCCGCCGATCCTCGCCAGATAGCCATCCCCCTGCATCATGCTGGCGCAGGTGTCGGCAAAACGCTTCAGCATCAGATCCCCATAGGTATGTCCGTACTGATCGTTCGTGTGCTTCAGGCCGTCCAGGTCAATGAAGACGCAGACTAACCGGAGGCCGTTTCGGATGTGCTCTGCCATGATGGAGCAGATTTCGCGCCGGTTGTACGCGTTTGTGAGGGAATCAACTTCGCTCATTTTTTTCAGAGACTCTTTTTCAAAATACTGCTGGGCGATCAGGACCTGACTCTCTTCATACTGACGCCGTATTTCCTCGCTTTTTGCAAATACAAAGTTGTAATTCAGGAAATTGAATATCAAAAAGAAGATCAGGACGTCTCCGCTGACCAGAAGCAGGTAGGAGATCCGTCCGGCCGGATAAAGGGTCAGGATCATGGAATCCAGAATGTGGTAGGCGGAGCAGACAAAGAGAAAATGGGTATAGATCACAACTTTGGATTTGTCGTAGCTACGTTTCCACAAAAAATCAGGATGGAAATGAAGCAGGAGTACGCACGTTACATTGAAGAACGCGAACGTCGTGTTCATGACGATTCCACGCAGCGTTGGACTGGAAGCCATGCGGCCCATGTCAAATCCCAGAAGCCCGCCGGTTCCGATGACAGTCATCAGCAGGGAGGTGTAGATCAGATAAATAACCATGGTGAAATGATACATCATCAGACGTTGGTCCGGGTAAGGCAGAGCGTTGAGTAACAGCAGAAGCAGCAGGCCGATCAGCAAAAGCGGCAGCGGAACGGCCAGTAAGGCTCCGCAAAAGATCCATGCAATACGGAGGACCGCGAACACGGCGTGATACCCCCTGTTTTTTTGATTCAGGACACCCATGGCGGCCATCATCCGGTTCAGCAGATATTCCGATAATCCATTTATGAACAAAAGTGCCGGATATAAAACCATGGATGCCGCCTCCTTCTCAATGCTATCACTTTAGTATTCTATCATGATTTCAGACAAAGGACAACGCTATTTGCCGCGTCTGCCGGGCGGGGATAGATGTAAAAGGTTGGGAAAACATTTGGCAAAGCTTGTAAAATCAAGGGGGGTCAGGTATAATTAAGATCGGACACCAACCAAAAATGGCAAGAATGGAAAGCGGGGGACCGGGTGATCATGAAAAATTTAAAAGTGGCAAAGAAGCTGTTCATCTCATATGCGCTGATCTTCGTGCTGCTGATAGCGGGGTATATTGTGAGTATCGCCGATCTGATGGGGATGGGCCGGCAGATCGAGACCTTTTACGGAGGGCCGTTTATCGTAAACAACAGCGCGGGTATCGTCAATGCGAATTTTGAACAGATGCAGAAGTCTGTTTACAGGGCGATTTGTAATTCCGATCCGGAGATTGTGGCGGAGGCCATCGCCAAGGCGAAGGAGTCTGCCCTTATCATAGAGAAACAGCTGCCTGTGATCCGGGAGCATTTTCTGGGCGACCAGCAGATTGTGGACCGTCTGGACGCCGCTTTCACGAAACTGAAGCCCATGAGGGAGCATGTGCTGGTCCTGGCCTCCGAGAACCGGAACGCCGAGGCGGCCGATTATATGGAGAAGAACAATATTCTGGTCATCAAAGAGGCGCAGATGGAGTTAAACAGCCTTCAGGAGAACGGAAACGCCATGGGGGAAGCTCTGGTTGGCGGTTTGCGGGACCAGCAGGTCGGAGCCATTGGCCGGCTGGTGATTCTGGGCATTGTGAGTTTAACGGTCAGTCTGGTCTTTGGTGTCTACATCACCAGGGGGATCACGCTGCCGGTTCAGGAGCTGGAGAAGGCGGCCCACGATATCGCCCGGGGAGCGTTTTCCGAGGTGCAGATCCGATACCGGTCGGAGGACGAGCTGGGGAGCCTGGCCGGGAATATGCGCAGCATGGCGGCCACGCTGTCGGATGTGATCGCGGATGAAACCCACGTGCTGGGAGAGATGGCCCAGGGAAATTTTGCAGTGCACGCTGGCCGGAGAGAGCGCTATGTGGGGGAGCTAGAGCAGATTCTGCTTTCCATGGGGGAGATCAACCGGCGTCTGAGCAGAACGATGCTTCAGATTAACCAGTCCGCCGACGAGGTGGCGGCCGGTTCTGAACAGGTATCCGTGGGAGCCCAGTCCATGGCGCAGGGAGCCACCGAACAGGCGGCCTCCATCGAGGAGCTCTCCGGAACCATCAATGAGATTTCCGGCCAGGTGTACCGGAATGCCCAGAGCGCGCAGATGGCCGGCGAGAAAACGCAGAGTGTAAAAGCGAGCGCGGATGCCAGCGGCCGGTGCATGAGCGAGATGCTGACCGCGATGGGGGATATCAGCAAGAGCTCCGGCGAAATCCGGAAAATCATCAAGAGCATCGAGGACATCGCGCTGCAGACCAACATTCTTTCGCTGAACGCCGCAGTGGAAGCCGCCCGGGCGGGAGCGGGAGGCAAGGGGTTCACCGTAGTTGCCAATGAGATCCGCAGCCTGGCCAACAAGTCTGCAGCCGCATCCAAGGATACGGCGGTATTGATCGAGGGCTCCCTGAAAGCGGTTGAGAAGGGAACGCGGACGGCTCACCAGACAGCCAAGGCGCTTTCGGAGGTGGTGGACGGCATCGACCACGTGGCGGAGCTTCTGGATCACATCACGGAGGCGTCCCTGAAACAGTCGGATGCAATCCGGCAGATCACGGAGAGCGTGGAAATGATTTCCGGCGTAATCCAGACGAATTCCGCCACCGCGGAGGAGAGCGCCGGCTCCAGCGAGGAGCTGTCCTCCCAGGCGCAGCTGCTCAATCAGCTGGTAAACCGCTTTAAATTGCTGCAGGAGGCATAATAAGAGCGGCCAGGCGGCTGAAAACCGGAAAGATTTGGGGAAGAATGAATGGGCGATACAAAGGTTTGGGAGGGAGAACGGATCCGGGCGAACAAGCGGTGGAATGTGACTGCAGTGCTGTTGTGCCTGTGTTTTGTGCTTGGCAGCATCCTGTTTCTCACCAATATGGGACGGCAATACACAAAAGAAAATTTGGTGCTTTTGGACAATGCGGCGTTCCAGCATGAGACGGCGCTGGTCAAGCAGGTGGAAGGCGATTTCCAAACCCTGCACGGCGTTGCGGTTTTTGCGGGCCGGCAGGATATCCTGGACCCGGAACAGCTGATCCGCCTGGTTGGGGAAGTAAATGAGGGAAATGCGTTTATCCGCATGGGTCTGGCCAGCCTCACAGGGGAGCTGGAGCTGATGGAGCTGGGGGGAAAACGGTATCCGGGAGTCGATATATCGGAGGAGGAATTTTTTCGTCAGGCCTTGGCTGGGCGGGATATGATCTCCGAGCCGGTGCCGGATCCCTACCGCGACGGAGAATATATCAATTACTATGCCGTGCCGGTCCGGAATGGGGAGGAGGCCATTGTGGGCGTGCTCTGCGCGGTGAACGGCGCGGATGTGGTGCGCGCGATTATCGAAGCGCCGCTGTTAAACGATTCGGGGTACACCAATCTGTACAGCAGCCGGGGAAAGCTGATTCTTAGCTCAGGGACCGCTTTGGCGAACGGCGGACAGCCGCAGGAACTGGCCGGGCTGGCAGGTTTGAGCGAGAAGGAGCGGGCCGCCGTAGAGGAAGCGCTGGAGCAGAATTCCAGCGTCCATTTCAACTATAAGGCCGGGAACACCGGGATGCTGGCGGTGTTGGAGCCGTCGGGGGTGGAGGATTGGTTTGTGCTCTGTTCCATTCCCGTGGCCGCCCTGAACCAGCGGTATGTGGTGACCTCGGCGGGCGCAATGCTGATCATCGTGGCGGCATGCAGCCTGTTTACGCTGCTGCTTTGGCGGCAGCGCCGGATGATGAACCGGAATCAGGCGGTGGTCGAGCGGCTGGCCTACGAGGACAGCCTGACCGGCGGGAGGAACTACAATCAGTTCCTGATGGAGGCGGAGCTTGTCAGGAGGCAGGACGGCTGGATGGCGGTCTGGTATTGCGACCTGAAAAAGTTTAAATACTACAATGACGCCCTGGGTTATGCGGCGGGGGATGATATGCTGCGCCGGATGTACCGACTGTTTGAGCGTTTGGAGCAGCCGGACGGGCTGTTCTGCCGGCTGATGGCGGATAACTTCGTGGGACTGCGGTGGTATGCGGAGCGGGAGGAATTGACTGAGTGGTTCAGCCGGGTGGTGAGGGAGTTTCACCAGGAGGAGAGCGAGACGGCCAGCCGTTCCTATATCGAGCTGTGTATGGGATTTTACTGTCCCGATCCGTCGGATTCGGGGCTTACGGTGAACGAGATGGTCAACCGGGCCAACATGGCGCAGAAGTCCATTAAGGGGGAGTCCGGCAGCCGCTGCGCTTTTTTTAATGAAACCTTAAGGCAGCGCTTCCAGCAGGAGGCAGCGATGGAGGCCCAGGGACAGCAGGCGTTGGCCGAAGGCCAGTTCCAGCCCTATTTCCAGCCTAAATTCGACATTCAGCACGGCGACCGTCTGGCGGGCGCGGAGGTGCTCTGCCGCTGGATCCATCCCCAAAAGGGGATGATTCCGCCGGACCAGTTTATCCCGGTATTTGAGAAGAGCGGGCTCATTATGCAGTTGGACCGTTATATGTTTGAGCAGGCGTGCAGCTGGTACCGCCGGTATCTGGACGGGGGCGGAGCGCGGATCAATCTGGCGGTCAACGTCTCCCGCGCCGGACTTTTACGGGAGGACTTTGTGGATTACTACGTCCGGGTTAAGGAAACGTACGGGATCCCGGACGGCGCGATGGAGCTGGAGGTCACGGAGAGCCTGGCTCTGGGCGGAGAGGAGCTGCTCTGCCAGCTGGTCCGTGAATTGCAGGCGCACGGATTCACCTGCTCCCTGGACGACTTTGGTTCCGGATATTCTTCCCTGAATCTGTTAAAGAATCTTCCGATCCGGGTGTTGAAACTGGACATCCTGTTTTTCCAGCGGAGCGTGGACAAGGTTCGCGAGCGGATCGTGGTGCGCAATATCATCAATATGGCGCGGGAATTGAAGATCCGGGTGATCGCCGAGGGCGTGGAGGAAACGGAGAGCGTGGAATTTCTGCGCGGGGCGGGCTGCGACATCGTGCAGGGGTATGTATTTGCCAAGCCCATGCCTCTGGCGGAATTTGAAGCGCTGTTGGCCGGATCGGCCGGTAAATGACTGTGAGGACAAAAAAAATGACCAGCCGGGGGAGCTGGTCATTTTTCAAGGAGAAGGTATTTCGTTTCTTATGGGGTGTAGCAAAAACTATATAATGTATTGGGGGGGTTACGTCTATTATAATAGCATAGGGTATGAAAAAAGTGTGCACAAACTTTTGAAAATATGAAAATATATTTTATGCAAAATTGCGGCCCATTGCATTCAACGAAAACGACCAGCCGGGGGAGCTGGTCGTCTTCAAGGAGAAGGTATTTCGTTTCTTATGGGGTGTAGCAAAAACTATATAATGTATTGGGGGGTTACACCATTATAATAGCACAGCGGTTAAAAAAAGTGTGCACAAACTTTCAAAAAATGGGAAAAAGTTTCTATGAAAAATGATGACGGATTCCGAGGCCCAGGCTGGCAGAGGCCGGAAAAATGATTAAATTTCCGGGGCGTTAAGGGGCAGTTTACCGCACACCGGATTGTCCGGCTGGGCGGGGGGAGTTTTTGCCGGGGGATTTTCAAATTTTATCTGGCGGTTTTCCAAAAAATATGGCATAATATCATAGATAAGCGTTAAATTTTTGTTAATACGCAGATGAAAATCAGGGGATCGGAATGTTTAGAACAAAACGGGCGGTGCGGGAGCTGCTGATTCTGTTTCTGGTCATGTTGTGCGCGATTCTGCTGTCCGGCGTCCTGCTGGTCCTGAACCGGTCGTCGGAGCAAAAGCAGCTGAAACACATGACGGAGCGGAATTTTTGCGCCGCACACATTTATGAAAACTTGTTAGGCCTGGAGCATGCCCTTGGAGCGGGCGGCTCTCAGGATGGGCGCGGGGAAGCTTACCGGGAGCAGAGCGGAAGGCTGGAACAGAATTTGCAGGATATGGCGGTTTTGGCCGCGGACAGCGAGCGTTTGATCGGATATGTACAGCAGATCGGCGATTTCCAGCGCAGACAGGAACGCCTGTGGCGGGAGACGGACGGAGATCAGGCCGTGTCCGCCTCGCTGGAGCTTCTGGAACAACAGAAGCTCTGTGCCCAGAACCTGATCGATGAAAATTTCCGGGTGTCCAGCGAAAAATATCTGGAAGATATGCGGGTGATCGACCGGCAGCGGCTGACCGTGTGGGGCTGCGTGGCGGTGATCCTGTTCTCGGGCATGATCCTCACGTTCAACCGCCTGCGGCAGCTTACGGAGGCGGTTGAGGAGAACCTGCGAGCAACCCCGGAGCGGTAATCCGGGAATCGGTGAAAGGAGCGGCGGTCAATGGAGAAAGTCAGAAAGCATATTATTTTTTCCGGGAGGGTTCAGGGCGTGGGGTTTCGGTACACAGCCTGCTATCTGGCCAGACCGCTGGGCCTGACCGGCTGGGTGAAAAATTTATGGGACGGCGATGTGGAGATGGAGGTCCAGGGCGATCCCGCGGCCATCGGACGCCTGATCCAGGGGCTTGAGAGCGGACATTTCATCCGCATCGAACACATGGAGGTGGAGGAGATTCCTGTGATCCGGGAGAGTGAATTCCGGGAAACCTGGGATTCGTAACCGCCTTGCTATTTTTCCTGCGCTGTGCTAATATCTTTATAATATTCGCATCAAAGGAAATGTTAAGGGGTAGTTTATGGTCAGATTGATAATCAGGATCAAGCAGATTTACGATAAATTCGCCGCGGATGAGATGACGGTCTATGCAGCCCAGGCCTCGTTCTTTACCATCATCGCGGCATTTCCATTTATCATGCTGCTGCTCACGGTGGTGCAGATCGTGCCCAGCGTCAGCCAGGGGGAGCTGATGGAGTTTATACTCGCCCTGGTCCCGGTGGGCTATAAGTCCGTGGCCTTCCGCGTGATCAGCGACCTGTCGTTAAAGTCGCCGGCCACCATGATCTCCGTCACCGCCGTCACGGCTCTGTGGTCCTCGTCCAGAGGCATGATGAGCATCGCAAAGGGCTTGAACCGGGTGCAGGGAAAGGTGGAGAAGCGCTGGTACATTGTGAAGCGGCTGATCTGCGCCGGATACACGATTGTGTTCATTCTGGTGTGCGTGTTGTCCCTGGGCCTTCTGGTGTTCGGCACCACGATTCAGAATTTCGTGCTGCGCCAGTTCCCGCTGATCGCCCGGGTGACCCAGCACATCATAAGCCTGCGCACGCTGCTGGCGCTGGCGTTTTTTATGTTCGTGTTCGCAGGGATTTACACCTATGTGCCGGACCGGAAGCTTTCGTTAAAGTCCCAGCTCCCGGGCGCCATGTTCACCACCGCGGGCTGGATTTTGTTCTCAATGGCGTTTTCCCTGTATTTTAAGCTGTTTGGCGGAAGCAACTTTTCCTATATGTACGGGAGCCTGACCGCCATTGTGCTGCTCATGCTGTGGCTGTACGGCTGTATCTGCGTGCTGTTTTTCGGCGCGGAGCTGAATTATTACCTGGAAATCTTCCGGAGCGAGGAGGGGAAGGGGCTGTGATGGGAAGCTGCGCCTCAGCCCGCGCTTTCGCCGTGCTCCGGCACCTGAAACGACTGGAAGAAATGCTGGCCTACCGCGGAGAGGCCGGCATTTTTCAGTTTCACCAGGGCAATGGTGCTGGTGAGGGGCGGGGAGCTTATGATCTTGGCGGTCAGAGGGAAGGGGGTGGACTGCCCGCCGTTTACGATGGAGGCCGGAACCACCGCAACGCCCACCCCGGAGGCGGCCCACATCAGGCTGGTCCGCGCGTCGTCGTTGACGCAGAGGTATTCGGGCTGGGGATGGGGGAACATCCGGCCGAGCACGGATTCCCAGCGGCGGTAGATGATCAGGGGCAGAGCCGCCAGGTCCTTTAAGGGAAGCTTCGGCCCGCAGTCCGCCGGGAAGAAGTCCGCTCTGCCCACGGCCAGCATGGGCTCCTCCGTCAGATAACGGCAGTCGAAGGACTCTTCGGGAAACGGGGTGCGCACCAGGGCGGCGTCGATCTGCCCGGTGGTCAGCTTGTCAAGGAGCTGATAGGTGTTTCCCTCGCTGATGCGAAAGGACATCCCGGGATAACGCCGCCGGAACGAGGCAATACTGGTAATGATTCCCTGGGTCTCCACGGAGGAGATCATCCCCAGGCGCAGCGTGCCCAACAGCCCTTCCTCCAGCTGCTTAAGCTCCTTTCTGGCGGCCTTTGTCATCTCCAGGATGCTGACGGCCCGGTTGTAGAACAGGCGGCCCGCCTCGGTCAGCCGGATGGCGCGGGACCCCCGGTCGAAGAGCGTGACGCCCAGCTCCTCCTCCAGCTGGCGCATCTGGGCGCTCAGAGGGGGTTGGGAGATATGGAGCGAGCGGGCCGCGCCGGAAATGCTGCCCTCGCCCACAATGGCGGTGAAATATTCCATCTGCTTTAAATTCATGGCGCCTCCTATATGAAGTCCGTATGGTATCCATACTAAACAAATATTTTAAATATGGTTTTTCCTATGCTATAATACCAGACAGAGCGCTAAAATACAATGATCTTCAGAAATCCGGAGGATATAATGAAACGTTTGCTGAGTTACATGAAACATTACAAGAAAGAGAGCATTCTGGGGCCGCTGTTCAAGATGCTGGAGGCCAGCTTCGAGCTGTTCGTGCCCCTGGTGGTGGCGCGCATGGTGGACGTGGGCATCCACAACCGGGATGTGGGCTATGTGATCAGGATGGGGGGCCTGCTGGTGCTGTTAGGCGTCATCGGTCTGGCCTGTTCCCTGACCGCCCAGTATTTCGCCGCCAAGGCTTCCGTGGGCGCGGCCACCAGCCTGCGAAACGACCTGTTCGCCCACATCGGCTCTCTGTCCTACGCCGAGATCGACACGGTGGGGACCTCCACGCTGATCACCCGTATGACCAGCGACATCAACCAGGTGCAGAACGGGGTGAACATGACCCTGCGCCTGCTGCTGCGGTCTCCCTTTGTGGTGTTCGGCGCCATGCTCATGGCATTTACCGTGGACGTGCGGACGGCTATGGTGTTTGCGGTGACGATTCCGGTGCTCTGCATCGTGGTGTTCGGAATTCTGCTCGTCAGTATGCCGTTGTACAAAAAGGTGCAGCGCCAGCTGGACCGGGTGCTGTTGACCACCCGGGAGAATCTGCTGGGCGTGCGGGTGATCCGTGCCTTCAACCGGCAGAAGAACGAGACCGTGGCCTTTGAGGAGGAGAACAGCCTGCTGGTAAAAATCCAGGTGTTCGTGGGCAAGATATCGGCGCTTCTCAATCCCGTGACCTATGTGATCATCAACCTGGCCATTGTGGCCGTGGTCTGGACCGGCGGCTGCCAGGTGGACGCCGGGGTTATCTCTCAGGGGAAGGTGATCGCTCTGGTCAACTATATGTCCCAGATTCTGGCGGAGCTGATCAAGATGGCCAACCTGATCATCCTGATCTCCAAGGCCATGGCCTGCATGAACCGGGTGGACAGCGTGTTCCGGGTGAAGAGCAGCATCGAGGACGGAAGCTTCGCCGGGGGCAGCGCGTCGCCGGCCGCCGCGCCATCCCGGGTTCCCATGGTGGAATTCGACCACATGGACTTCGTGTACGCCGGGGCCAAGGAGCCTGCGCTGGAGGACATCACCTTCCGGGCGGAGCCGGGCGAGACCATCGGAATTATCGGCGGTACCGGCTCCGGCAAATCCACGCTGGTGAACATGATCCCGCGGTTCTACGAGGCCACCCGGGGCAGGGTGGCGGTGAACGGCCGGGACGTGCGGGAATACACCCAGAACGGCCTGCGCTCCCGCATCGGCGTGGTGCCCCAGCGGGCCGTGCTCTTTAAGGGCACCCTGCGGGACAACATGCGCTGGGGCAGGGCGGACGCCTCCGACGAGGACATTTACCGGGCCCTGGATATCGCCCAGGCCCGGGAGTTTGTGGACCAGAAGGGCGATGGGCTGGAGCTGTTTATCAGCCAGGAGGGCAAGAACCTCTCCGGCGGCCAGCGCCAGCGTTTGACCATCGCCAGAGCTCTGGTGCGCAAGCCGGATATCCTGATCCTGGACGACAGCGCCTCGGCCCTGGACTTTGCCACGGATGCCAGACTGCGGTCGGCCATCCGCCGGGGTACGGGTAGCATGACCGTGTTCATCGTGTCCCAGCGCGCCGCCTCCATCAAGCAGGCGGACCGCATCCTGGTGCTGGACGACGGGCGCATCGCAGGCCAGGGAACCCACCGGGAGCTGCTGCGGGATTGCAGCGTGTACCGGGAGATCTGTCTCTCCCAGCTGTCGAAAGAGGAGGTGGAACGGGATGAGCAGTAATCAGGAGACAAACAAAAGCGCAAAAACGCTGCGCCGGATTTTGACCTATATCCGGGAATACCGCCTGTGGGTGGCATTTTCCCTGACCATGGCCGTGGCCACCGTGGCCCTGACGCTGTATGTGCCCATTCTGACCGGACGGGCGGTGGACCGCATAGTCGGGCAGGGAAATGTGGACTTTGGGGGACTGCTTCGGATTCTGAGGGTGATCCTCATCGCGGTGGCCTTCACCTCGGTGTTCCAGTGGCTGATGAACCACATCAACAACAAGATCACCTACCGGGTGGTAAAGGATGTTCGGACCCGGGCATTCAACCAGCTGGAGGTACTGCCCCTGCGCTATATCGATTCCCACTCCTCGGGGGATCTGATCAGCCGCATCATTGCGGATATCGACCAGTTCTCGGAAGGGCTGCTCATGGGTTTCACCCAGCTGTTCACCGGCGTGCTGACGATTTTGGGGACGCTGCTGTTCATGCTCTCCATCAACCCCTGGATCACCATCGTGGTGGTGGCCCTGACGCCGGTATCCCTGTTCGTGGCCAGCTTTATCGCCAAACGCACCTACATCATGTTCAAACACCAGTCGGAGACCAGGGGCGAGCTGACCGGGCTGACCGACGAGATGCTGGGGAATATGAAGGTGGTTCAGGCCTTCGGTTATCAGGACCGGGCCCAGAAAACCTTTGAGGAGATCAACAGCCGCCTGGCGGGCTACAGCATGCAGGCCACATTTTTCTCCTCCATCACCAACCCGGCCACACGGTTCGTCAACAGCATGGTCTACGCGGCGGTGGGAATCGCCGGTTCCTACGGCGCGATCCGGGGAATCCTCACCGTAGGACAGCTGACCAGCTTTTTAAGCTACGCCAACCAGTACACCAAGCCCTTTAACGAGATTTCCGGCGTAGTGACGGAGCTGCAGAACGCGCTGGCCTCCGCGGCCCGGGTATTCGAGCTGATCGATCAGGAACCCTTCCCGGAGGAGCCAAAGGATGCGGTGAAGCTGCAGAACGTTGCGGGGCAGGTGGATTTAAAACAGGTGAATTTCTCCTATGATCCGTCGGTGAAGCTGATCGAGGACTTAAACCTCTCGGTGAAGCCCGGCCAGCGGATCGCCATCGTGGGCCCCACCGGCTGCGGTAAGACCACGGTGATCAATCTGCTCATGCGGTTCTACGATGTGGACAGCGGTTCCATTCAGGTGGACGGACACGACGTGCGGAACGTGACGCGCAAGAGCCTGCGCACCAACTTTGGCATGGTGCTCCAGGAGACCTGGCTGAAGTCCGGCACCATCCGGGAGAACATCGCTTACGGGAAGCCGGATGCCACGGAGGAGGAGATCGTTCAGGCGGCCAGGGAGGCCCATGCCTACAGCTTTATCAAGCGTATGCCGCAGGGCTACGACACGGTGATCGGCGAGGACGGCGGCAACCTTTCCCAGGGACAGAAGCAGCTGCTGTGCATCGCCCGGGTGATGCTCTGTCTGCCGCCCATGCTGATCCTGGACGAGGCCACCTCCTCCATTGACACCCGCACGGAGATCCGCATCCAGAAAGCGTTTTCCCGCATGATGGAGGGGCGCACCAGCTTTATCGTGGCCCACCGCCTTTCCACGATCCGGGAGGCGGACCGAATTCTGGTGATGAGGGCCGGACGGATTGTGGAGCAGGGAACGCATGGGGATCTGCTGGAGAAAAACGGCTTTTACGCAGAAATTTACAACAGTCAGTTTGCGCGGGAGTAGGGCGCAGATGGGGGTGACCGGATTTTGGGAGCGTTTGGGAAGCCGGATTTGGGATTTGGAAATTGATGGATTCTCTGTTTGCAAAAAGAGGTTGTATCACTTATAATGGTAGCAGCGGGCCCGGCGTTTCCCGGGCCCATTTTTTTGGAATCAAACGGAGTGGGGAGGCGGATCTGCGGCATAGCGCGGACCGCTTCGCATGCCCTTAAGCGGGCGGGAGATGAAAGGAACATGCAGGAACTGGACAGAGCCTTTTTGTTGGCTGCGTTGGACGGGTTGAACACGAATATCTGTATTACGGATACGGTCACAAACCGCATCGTGTATGCAAACGAGAACATGAAGCGCATTTTCGGGCTGGCGGAGCCGGAGGGGCGCATTTGCTGGGAGGTGCTGCAGGACGGCATGGACGGCCTCTGCCCCTTCTGCCGGATTCGCCGGCTTCAGGCCATGGGCGGGGAACAGAGCTGCGTGTGGGATGAGATGAATACCCTCACCGGCTGGACGTACAAGAATTTCGACTGTCTGATCCGGTGGGAGGGACGGGATTACTATGTCCAGAATTCCATCGATGTGACGGAATACCGCAAGCTCACCGAGGAGGCCGGGCTGGATGAGCTGACCCAGATGATGAACCGCCGCGCCGGAAAAGCCATGATGGAGACGGCCCTTAAGGCCGCCCGGGAGGGGAAACGGCAGATGGCGGTGGTGCTGCTGGATATCAATGAACTGAAGCGGATCAACGACCTGTACGGCCACAGCGAGGGGGACCGGCTGCTGCAGTACGTCTCGGCCCCGCGGGCGGCGCCTTCAGGTACA
>OBXQ01000306.1_pt1 | contig 32662 bp, 22 predicted proteins | sample 1476641 | NCBI WGS metagenome assembly OBXQ01 (sample SAMEA2580174, study PRJEB22360) | human gut metagenome | biome: human gut; feature: human-associated habitat; material: faeces | place: Denmark | collected 2008/2010
AGAAAATCCATACCTTTCTTTTGCATCAATAACGATTAACTTTTTATACTCATCCGGGATGGCGGGTATGGAATCTCGGATTACATTTCACGATTTTCTTTTTTCAACGTTTTCTTTTTCCAACGCAAACGCAAATACATTCCTCCATCGCACTCCCGCACCGCCGGTACCCCAACACATAAAAACGCCGCCGCCAGCACCAGCGCGCCTGCGATGAGAAACCATTTCTCAACCCCATACCGCTCCGCAAACGCCCCCGAGACCACCAGACCCAGGGGGCCGCTGAGCAGCCGGATGCTGGAGGAGAGGGACAACACCCGGCCCAGGTAGCGGTCCTCGAAGTTGCTCTGAAGGAGCGGCGTGTACATTCCCCAGTAAAATGGACCGGACACGCCCATGAGCCAGGAACAGGCGGCGAACAGCCAGAAGCCGCCGGGCGGCAGCATGCCGGAGATAAATAAGCTGAAGCTCATAAGAAGGAATGAACCAACAATGGTGTAAACCCTGTTTTTCGTCCCTCCCCATCTCGACAGCACCAGGGAACCAAACAGCAGGCCAACGGAAAATACCACCTCCACGATGCTGGCGTTTGTGCTGGTGCCGTTGAAATAGGACATGCTCATCAGGGGAAACAGGGCGCTGGTGGGCATCAGCGCCAGGGTGTACAGGCTGCCGATCAAAACCAGCCCCAGCATCCCCTTGTTGGTCTGAAGAATCCGAAATCCCTCCATCGCCTCCTGCAGCACCCGCACGCCGCCGCTGTTCTCATCCCGCTGCAATTCAGGTATCACGGCGATCCCCAGGGTAAATACCGCGATCAGCGCGCCGATGACGTCCAGGAAAACGATTCCGCTTAAGCTCCAGGAGCTGTAGAGCACGGCCGCCACCGCCGGGCTTAAAATCTGGGACACGGACTCCAGAGCCTGGGAGTAACCGGAGCACCTGGTCAGCTGGTCCGGCGGAACGATCTGAGGCGTGACCGCCTGCAGGCACGGCGTGTGGAAGGCGGCGCCCACGGAGCGGAGCAGCAGCACGACTAAAATCAGCTCCGTGGTCAGCGCCCCCATCCATCCGGCCGCCACCATGGCAAAGCTGGCCGCGGAAATCAGCAGGTCCGAGATGATCATGATCCGCTTTCGGCTGTACCGGTCGATGAACACGCCGATAAACGGCCCCAGAACGCCCTGGGGCAGAAAGCCCATCATCATGGCGATGGTCAGCACCATGGCGGAGCCGGTTTGGTCCGTCAGATACCACACGATGGCGAACTGGAGGACAGAGCTTGAAAACTGGGAAAAAGCCTGGCCGGTCCAGATGGTGAAGAAATTTTGTTTCCAGTTAGTTGATGCGGTGTTCATTTCGGTCCTCCCATGGTGTCCTCGCGTTTCTTCGCATAGTATACCATAAATCTTCAGGAGACACCACAGCGATATCTCGCGCCTCTATCTCAAAAACGACTGAACCTTGTCCTCCGGCATAGATCCAAGCCGCTTATCCAGCAAATCCAAAAAGCGTCGGATAGCGGCAAGCTTTTTATTTCCATTAGCCAAATAATAAATGATCTGATGGGGCGGAGCTTCCTTCAGCTCGTAGATGTAAGCGCCCTTCCTGCGAAAATGCTCTCCTGTGGTATAAGGGGCGAAGGTCCAGTAATCGTCCCGCAGCAGGTACGCGGCCAGGGACGAGTGCTCCAGATACACATAAGGCGATATCTGTTCGTCAAAATGATCCGCATGCCAGGCTTTGAATTCCTTGTTCCACGCCACATAAATTTCCTTCTCCTCTTCCAGACATTCCGTGGTAACGAACCCATTTTCATTCGGCAGCTCCCGGTAGGTGGCCACCACAAAGGCTTCTGCGTAGGCCGGCCGGATCTGGGTCCTGGCGGGGAGAGGCTGAGTGTAATCCTGCAATGTGATGAATGCCAGGTCGTAAATTCCCCGCTCCATATACTGGTAGGCGTCCTCGGAAAAGGCGTTATAAAGCCGGAGCAGATAGCCCAGCTTGATAAACTCGGGGAACAGATCGGTGAATAGATTGTGATTCAACGTATCCACCGAGGCGATGGCAAGGGATTCCCTGGATTTATTAACGGTGATGGAATTGGTCTCCTCCCACAGCCGCTGCCATTTCCACGCGATATGGTAAAACTCAGCTCCCTGGTCGGTGAGCTGGGCTTCGCGCTGCCCCTTGCGACGGATGAACAGCGGATATCCCAGCTCCTGTTCCATGATCTGGATTCTCCTGGTCAGCGCCGGCTGGGTGATAAACAGATTTTGGGCCGCGGTAGACAGATTGCTGTACTTGACCACCGCCAGAAACGCCTCGATTTCCAAAAGTGTCATGACTCTCCCCCCTTAATATAAAATTCTATTTATATTTTATATCAGATACCGGCATTATTCAATTCAAACAGATTCCGGTATACTGAATTTACCAAAGCCATGGCAGGAAACATCAGGAGGTATACGAACACTATGAAGTATCAATTTGACGTTACATTGGATCATCGGTTTACAGGATCCACGCGTTGGCTCCAGCCGGAAGGGCGGGAGGACGTGATTGGCATGGGAACTGCCGATCTGGACTTCGCCTGCCCCCCATGCGTAAAGGAAGCCACTCTGGCGGTATGCGGGGAAAACACCTTCAACTACCGCTATAAACCCGCCCGTTATTACGACGCGATCATCAGCTGGTTTGACCGCAAGTATGGATTGGCGGTTCAACAGGAGTGGATCAGCAGCATCCCCGGGACATTGGCGGCTATCCATATGGCTGTCCGGCTGTTTGGGAAGCCGGGGGATTACGTGCTGATGCAGACTCCCTATTTCACACCGTTAAAAGCAGGGATCGAGGGCGCGGGCTGCCGCTTTCTGGCAAATCCCATGGTGCAAAGGAATGGGCGCTACGAATTGGATTTTGATGATTTTGAGGAAAAAATACGCCGGTACAGGCCGTCGCTGTTTCTGCTGGTGAATCCTCATAATCCCACCGGACGCATTTTCACCATGGAGGAGCTGACGCAGATGGTGGACATCTGCGCCAGGTACAACGTCCGCATTCTCTCGGACGAGGTGCATTTCCTGATCACCTATGACGGAAAGAAGCATATCCCTATCTACGCGGTGTCTGAACGGGCGAAGGAAATATCCATTCTGATCTTCAGCTTCAGCAAGGGCTTCAACCTTATGAGCCTTCCCCACGCCGTGGTGATGATCGCCGACCGGGCCATGCGGGAACGGTGGGAGCGGTTCGTGTACTGCTACAATTTTAACTATGCCTCCAACTCCTTCTCCATCGCGGCCGTGACGGCGGTTGCAGGCGGTAGCGCCGATCTGTGGCTGGAGGAACTGACCGCCTACCTCAAAGAGAATCGGGATCATTTTATCAGGACAGTAAGTGAAATTGGACTGCCCATCACGCCGCTTAAGCCGGAAGCCGGATTCCTGTTCTGGATCGACTGCAGCGAAAGCGGCATCAAACCGGAAGCCCTGGACCGGGTCTTTCTGGACAAGGCTGGAATTAGCCTGAACAACGGGCTGGCCCACGGGGAGGACGGGCGCGGCTTTGTGAGGATGAATTTCGGCGTTACCAAAAAAACCCTTCAAACGGCTCTGGATCGTATGAATACTATGTTTGACAAGAACTGACACCGCTCAAAACCTTTGATCTGTACACAGGAGGAATGATATGGATTCTTTATTTGCTTTTACGTTGATATTTATTGTATACGCCCTGGGCGATGCCGTCGCCACAAAAACCAAAGGCGTCATTTCCATGATGTTGTTCGCATTTGTCTTCTATCTCATTGGATTCTGGACCTTTCTGCCCTCAACCGCACTGCAGGATTCCGGCTTTACCGCCGTATCCAACGCGCTGGTCTGCCTCTTGATGGTACATATCGGAACCACCATCAAACTCAGGGACTTTGTGGAGCAATGGAAAACCGTGGTCATCGCGCTGATCGCCTGCGCAGGCGTTTGCTTCGGCATCTGCCTGATCGCCACTCTGTTTATCGACCGGGGCTATGCGTTGGTGGGCGGACCCATTCTGTCCGGCGCCATTGTGGCGGCCCTGATCATGCAGGAAGCTGCCCAGGCTATCGGCCGGGAGGATCTGGTGGTGTTCGCCTCCGTTATACTGGTGGTACAAAATTTTATCGGCATCCCCATCGCCTCCCTCTGTTTAAAAAGCGAGGCGAAGCGGCTGAAAGCCCTGATCACCGGCGGGGATCTGGACAGGACAGTGGAAAATGGGGCGGCGCAGAACAAATCCGCCCTGTGCATCATTCCTCCGATTCCTGCGAAATACCTCTCCGGCAATGTGATCATCGCCAAACTGGCCATCGTCTCGGTGATCTCCACCGTGATTGCAAACGCCACCGACGGCAAGCTGAATAAACTGGTAGTGTGCCTGGTCCTGGGCGTACTGTTAAAGGAAATTGGCTTTTTGGAGGAAAGCTCCATCACCAAAGCCAACGGCAGCGTGTTTGTAATGGCCGCGGCTCCCATCGCCGCCTTTATCGGGCTGGTCAATGCCACTCCCCAGATGCTGCTGGGTCAGCTGGCTCCTCTGGCGGTTGTGGTGGTCATCGGTTTAATCTGCCTGGCAGTTTCTTCGGTGGTTGTTGGAAAACTTTTTCACTATAGCTGGCAGATGAGCACGGCCCTGGGCACATCCGCGCTGTTCGGCTTCCCCACCACTTACATTCTGGCCAATGAAATCGCGTGCAGCGTGGGCGAAAATGAGGCGGAGCAGAATTATCTGCGCAGCAAACTACAGCCCCACATGGTGATCGCGGGAATTGTGACCGTATCCATTTCCTCTGTGATCTTTGCGGGGATAGTAGCCAACTGGCTGTAAACGGAAAGGAGAAATTTTATGGAGATTCACAGATTAATCGAAGAGATTTATGAGGAGATGGTCGGCTGGAGGCGGAAGCTGCACGAAGAACCGGAGCTGAGCTTTGAGGAGCATCAGACCGCAGCGTTTATTTATGACAAACTGGCGGAGTTCAAGTTGGACCGGGTGGATTATGTCTGTGAGACGGCGGTAGTGGCTCTGTTAAACGGCGGAAAGGGCGCTGGAAAATGCCTGGCCATCCGGGCGGATATCGACGCGCTGCCGGTGACGGAGCAGACAGGGTACGCCTTTGCCTCCAGGCGGGACGGGCTCATGCACGCCTGCGGCCACGACGGCCATGTGGCCATTCTGCTGGCAACAGCCAAAATCCTGGCTGAGCACCGGGATTCATTTAAAGGATGTATCAAGTTCATTTTTGAACACGGGGAGGAGAAATTCCCCGGCGGCGCAAAGGCCCTGGTTCACGCGGGCGTTATGGAACATCCACATGTGGACTCCATCATTGGGCTTCACATCGTGCCCTCCGACGAGTGCGGCAGAATCCGTATCAAATCCGGTCCTGTGGCCATCGGCTGCGACGTGGTGAACGTGAAAATCAGAGGAAAAAGCGGCCATGCCGCCAGGCCCCACGAAGCTCACGACGCCCTTCTGGCGTCCTGCCAGTATGTAGTGGCGCTACAGCAGATCATCAGCCGGAATATCGATCCGAAAAATACGGAGATCATCAGCGTGGGGACCCTGAACGCGGGAACCGCCGTCAATATTATCGCCGATCATGCCAGATTGAGCATGAACGTGCGCTCCTACGATATTGCGTCCCGTGATATCACAAAGCGTAAATTATATGATATCGCAGACGGAATCGGGAAAATCACGGATTGCGCCTTTGAGTTGGAGTATGTGGATGGGTATGAACCCACCATCAACCATGAAGGAGTTGCGGAACTGGTCGCGGACGCCTGCAGAAAGCATCTGGGCGGGGACTCCGTGGAGATCGGTGACTATGATCTGGGCAGCGACGATTTCAGTTACTACATGAATGCAACCGGCACTCCCGGTGCGTATTTCTTCCTGTTGGCCGGGTATGAGGGCGGCGGGCGGTATGTAAACCATCATCCGCGCTTTAGCTGGAAGGAGGCGGCTATGAAAACGGGAGTGGGGGCGTATCTGGCGGTAGTAAACGAATATTTGAGATAGCGAAAGAAGACCGCGTGGTATGAGGCGAATTGCCTGGCCGCGCGGTCTTTTGGAAAACTGATATGGCTATGATGGGTATTTGGGTAAAATCATAGTTCCCCCGGCGCCCTCATCCCTTCCGGCAGCGGACACCGATAAGGTTTTCCCTTTGTTGCCTTCCTGAATTCCTGTCCCGCCTTTTCCATAAGCTCCGGAACCGTGAGCAGTTCAAGGGCTGATTTTGCCAGTATTTTCGCCCCGTACAGCATCCCCTTCCAGCCGATGCTGTGGGCGGAGCAGGCAGTGATCTGCCAGCTGTGACCCGGCGCGCCAATATTGCTGCACGCCGTTGTAAAAAAGGCGGTGGGGACGATGTGGGCCACATCCCCGACGTCCGATGAGCTGCAATCGCCATATGTAAGCATGGGGAGGACGCCCTCGTGGATCTCCATATTGTCCGGCAGATCGTACCGGTCCAGCACCGCCGCCCGGTTCGCCTCATAGAAGCGGTTCAGCTCAGACGCGTACGCGATCTCCTCCCCGGTCCAGGGTTCCTGCCTAGTCTCCAGCATGGCCCGGTGAACCACCTCCTCCAGCACGCTGTTGTTTAACGTATCATAACACCCGCCCAGATACTCGACCTCCAGCTGGGTGCCGGTCATAAGGGCCGCCCCTCTCGCCACATCTACCAGCCGCTCATACACCTCCTCCACGTCCTCCCGCCTCGCCGCTCTCACAAAATACCAGACGCACGCCCGTTCCGGAACAATATTGGGCGCTGTCCCGCCTTCCGTGATCACATAATGGATTCTGGCGTCAGGCTTGATGTGTTCCCTGAGATAGTTCGCCCCGATGTCCATCAGTTCCACCGCGTCCAACGCCGAGCGGCCGTTGTAGGGATCCGCGGAGGCATGGGCGGAAATCCCCTTAAAATGGAACTTCGCCATATCCGCGGCGGCCATGTTTCCGCAGGTCGTCATGTTGCTCTCCATGGGGTGGAACGCCAGGGCCGCGTCCAGCCCGTCAAACAGACCTGCCCGCGCCATAAAGGGTTTTCCCGTGAGAACCTCTTCCGCCGGACAGCCGTAGAATACGATTGTACCCGGTATATGATCCCGCTCCATCTGCGCTTTCAGGGCAATGACCGCGCCTGCGTTCGCGCCGCAGATCAGATTGTGGCCGCAGCCGTGGCCATAGTTCTGCCCGGGAACCGGCTCCGGCGCGCTGCTCCTTGCCTGGCTCAGGCCGGGGAGCGCGTCATATTCCCCCAGAAAACCGATGACCGGACGGCCTGCGCCATAGCGGGCTTTGATGGCGGTCTTAATCCCTCCGGCCTCCCGCTCCACCTCAAATCCGTGTTTCTCCAAAAGATCTGCGGTCCAGGCGCTGGCCTTGAACTCCTCATATGGTCCTTCCGGGTTCTCCCACAGATCGAGGCTCAGCTTTACGATCTCATCCCTGTTCCGTTCAATCTCCGAACTGATAAAATCCGCGTCCATCACAACCTCCTCCCCACAATCCTGATCATAGGAAAATGTTTCCGGCCAGTATACCCAGTGCGTTGCCGATAATATATCCGTATACGCCGATCAGCACGGCCGGTATCATGAGCCTCTGCCACTTTTTGCTCCCAACGTAGGCACAGGCTGTGGCCGGTCCGCCGTAGCTGGAGTTGATTGAGATCAGGGCTTCCTCCAGATTCATTTTAAAGATTTTGGCAATCCCCAATGTGATCGTCATGATGAAGAAAATGATGATAATTTCAGCGACAACGATCATCGGGGCGATCTGAATGATTTCAATGATGCTGGCTCCCGTGCCCATCACCGTCATGAACAGCAGCAGCATAAAGGAGCCGATCTCCTGTCCAAACCGCATGGATTCCGCAAACCGCGGAAATGTGGTGACGATCACCAGGGTCAGAACGGATGTGACCAGATAAATATTGCTGAACAACATATCAAAAACAGTGGGCAGTCCCAGAGAGCCCATGAAATTACAGATCAGCGTGGACACTCCCAGCACGCCGAAGGAGAAGGCCATCAGCTTCGCAAATCCCAGCACCGTATATCCAAGCGCCTCCCCGGCCGCTGCTGTCTCCACCTGCTGGGCCGGGCATACTTCCTGGGCTTCCAGCTCGTCCATATACGGGTGCCTGAAATTCTTTTTGAAAAACTTCAAGTTGGGGATCATCCCGATGATGACCAGGAAGGACACCGCCACCAGATTGCTTCCCACCGCGGCCGCCCCCACCACGTCGTGGCTTACGTTAAAGGTTTTCGCCATTGCCGCCTGGTTTACCGTACCTCCGGTACACACGCCCACCTCCATGGCCACATACCCGGCGATATCCTTTGCGAAGTAGGCGTTATTCCGAAACAGAAATCCCACTGCAATACCGCCGATCACAGCGCCCGCGCAGGCCACATTCATCAGAATAAACGAATGACCGCTCTCTTTTATGATTCGTTTGATGTTCGCCTCAAGCAGCACCATGGGGATTGCAAGAGGCATAATGTAATCATAGACAACGTCATATGCGCCGGACGCAGTGGGCAGCACATGACAGGTGACCAGCGCAACGGCCGTGAATATGCTGACGCCCATACCGGATAAAATACCGGCCCAGCGCCATTTTTTCTCGGCATACATTCCAAAGGCCGTGACTCCAATGATGATTGCAAAGATTAACAGGGTATCATTGATTAACACTCCATCCATATGTATTCCTCCGCTTTCGTAACGGTTCAAGGTCTGCCGGTTCTCTATCTCTCTTTTGATTTCAAAATATAGCCCATAAATTCAATCATCATTCTGGCCGCAAAGATCCCAGTATACCCGGACGGATCATACTGGGGCGCAACCTCCACCAGGTCGAATCCCACAACCTCCCCCTTCTTTGTGATTCCGTAGAGAAGATCATTGATTTCATAGTAGTCAAGTCCGCCGGCGGAGGGGGTTCCCGTTCCCGTGACCAGAGCCGGGTCCGTTCCGTCGATATCGTATGTGATATAGTAACGCTCGGCCGGTGGAATCTGGCTGAGGGCGTAATCAATCCCCTTCTTTTTCACATCTCTGGCGGAAATGATCACGCTTCCATACGCCCGAGCCGCCTCGAAGTCAGACTTCATGCTGCTGCCAAGGCCCCGGATTCCCACCTGGGCCATGCCGTCTACGTGTTTCATCTCGGAAAGCCTGCGCATGGGACTTCCCTGCCCCAATTTCTGTCCTGCCCGCTCGTCGCACCAGTCCAGATGGGCGTCGATCTGGACCACGCAGACCGGTCCCAGGCTGTCCAACGCCCTGACAACCGGTATTGTGATGGAATGGTCTCCCCCCATCACCACGGGTATAGCGCCCCTTGCAACGATCTTGCGTACCGATTCCTCGATATTCCGAAAACTCTGCTCCAGGTCGCCGTGGACGATATCGGCGTCGCCGCAATCCACGATGCGCCAGCGGCTGTCCAGAAACATCTCATCCCGGTCCGGATCATATACCCCGTCGTCGTTGGTAAAAGCCGTCAGCTTGGAACCGGCCCGGATGCATTCCGGACCCTGATTGGTGCCGGAGCGGTATTGGATTCCCATATCATAGGGCACGCCAAGAACCGCCACATCGGCCTCCAACCGATCCAAATCCGTGCAGATTTCCTTTTTCATAAATGAACAGATGCCTGTCATCGGCAGATTTAATCGCTTTCCATCCATATCATAACCTCCATAAGAAACTTGGTTGAATCGTTCCGCTTCAGGGCCCCTCAGCTTTGACCTCCATCTTATATGCATGTCCCGAACCGGTCAACGGCAAAAACAATTCAATTTTGAATTATAATGCTGAATTGTCCGTTCACGTTTTATGGTATCATATGAACACTTGACGAGGTCTTTTCGGATCTAGTGAGAATACATGCCGAAACACTTAGCGAAGTCTTTCACGAGCTTAGTGTTTTTGGTATAATTAAAGTAACGCAGGAAACAAACAAGGGGGATCATTATGGACGCAAAATACGTTGATCGTGTTCCAATTTTTTACTTTAATCAGAGTATCCGGGATTTGCTCCACTATCTGCTGCAAAATGATATTGACAATGATCACATCATTTTGTGCGACGCCAGGAGAAAACCCTGCGGAATCATTCACACCGGCAAGCTCTATAAGGAGATTGCCTTTGGCCTGCAATTCGATCATGTATTGGAGTCCATAAGCGACAGCAGCTATGTGACGCTCTCGCAGAACTGCCGCTTCATCAACCCGGAACTGATCGCGGGCAAAACCATTGTGGTAACCGATGAGGACGGCCGCTGCGTCGGGATCGCCAATCAAACGGCCCTCCTGCTGGATCACATTAAATCCGACGACACCTACCGGAAAAAAATCAGCAAATCCTTCCTGGCCGATCTCAATTTTGGTTTCATGTTCTCGGATATACATGGAAATATCCTGAGCATGAACACGGCCGCCAACCGTCTGCTCTGCAAAACCGGCCTGTCCAGCCTCGGGCGGATCGACGATATCCTCCCCAGATTTAACTACTCCAATCTCAAGCAGACCTATCAGGCCGTATACCGCGACATCAGCCTGGAGATTCAATCCTATCCCTATTACGAGGCGGACGAACCGGTCAAAATCGCGCTGTTCCTGTTCAATCTGTCGGGTCTGCATGCCAGCAAAAAATCTTTAGCCGAGGTAAAGGCGAAGTACAAGGAACTGCTGGAGATCGCCAACCACTCTTACGACGAGATATACGTCACGGACAACGCCTGTATGTGTGTGTTTGTAAACAAGGCATGCGAGCGGATCTACGGACTGAGGCGGGAAGAGATGCTGGGAAAAACAAGCGCGCAGATGAAGGCGGGCGGGTTTATTTCCTCGGACCTCAGCGAAAAGGTCATCCAAACGAAGCGCCGGCTCCAGGAGGTCCAGACGACTAAAATCGGGCAGAAAATCCTGGTCATCGCAAGTCCTATACTGGACAAAAACGGGGATGTGCGCAGAGTTGTGATCAATTCCAGAGAAATTTCCGATATGATCGACGTCAGGGTCTCGGCGGACAATCTGAGCCGCCAGAACTGCTCCAATATTGCGGACAAGCTCATGGACCTGACCCTGACCTCGAATAAGATTGTGGCCGAATCCGGGATCATGCGCAAGGTGATCAAACAGGTGACCCGCATCTCCCAGACAGACGCACACGTTCTGATCTCAGGGGAGACCGGCGTGGGTAAAGACGTGATCGCCACTCTGATCCACGAAATCAGCAGCAGGCGCGGCCACAATTTGGTCCGACTGGACTGCGGGGCTCTTTCCGGCGGACTCATCGAGTCGGAACTGTTCGGCAGCGAAACGCCGGCTGCGGCCGGGCGGAACGCCGGAAGACCGGGTTTATTAGCCCTTGCGGACAAAAGCACCCTGTTTCTGGACAAAATTGACGAGTTTCCCTATGACCTCCAGGGGAAGCTTTTGCACGCAATCGACGACAAATGCTATACGCCCATGGGCAGCAGTCGATCCGTCAACAGCGATTTCCGGCTTGTCGCAGCCACAAGCAAAAATCTTCCCGAGCTCGTCCGGGAAGGGCGGTTTCGGGAAGATTTATACTACAGACTGAATGTAATGTCGGTGGTGATTCCCCCGCTCAGGGAACGCCGGGAGGATATTCCGTTTCTGATTCAAAGCTTTTTAAGCGGCATCAATAAAGCGGCGGGAACCCAGAAGCGCATCAGCCCGGGGACGATTGAACAGCTGAAGCGGCATCAATGGGGCGGAAATCTGCGGGAGCTGAAAAATATACTGGAACAGCTCTGCGTGCTATCCGACGGGGACCAAATCGAGGAAAAGGATCTGTTTCTTTTGCCTGAATTTGCAGCGAATGAGGCGGAGCCTGCCGACGATTATACCTCCCTGATCGGACAGCGGGAGCTGCCCGCCATACTGGATCTGTTGGAGGAAAAGCTGCTCAGGAGTTCGGTCAAGCAGTGCGATTCAACTTACAGCCTTGGGAAGCTGTTGGGGATCAGCCAGGCTACAGCAGTGCGGAAATTGCAAAAATACGGGCTAAGATTTTAATTCCCGCCGATTTCCGCCTGCGGGCTTTTTATGTATTTTTCTTCATACTCTGAAATCGGTATCGGTCTGCTGAACAGATAGCCCTGCACGGTTTTGACTCCGTATTCTCTCACAACGTCTAACTGCTGCTCGTCCTCGATGCCTTCGGCAATTAATTGAATGCCCATTTCTTCGCACATTTCCGTCATGGTCCCGATGATTATCTGCGCTCTCTTATTTGTAACAATATCTTTTACAAAGCTTTTATCGATTTTCAACACGTCGATTTTCACGAAGGACAGCATCGCCAGATTCGAACTTTCCACCCCGAAATCGTCCATCGCAACGCTGAACCCTGAATTTCTCATCTGATCAATTCTGGCTACCAGCGTGTCCAAATCTGTAACCTTTGCGCTTTCCGTAATCTCGATCTCCAAATACTTTCGTTGCACATGATACTTCTCGCTAATCGCTTCGATCCGTTTTACAAACTGGTCCTCCATAAACGTGATTCTCGAAAAGTTGCTGGATACCGTAATCCCAGACTTTCCCTGCTGATTCCAGGCGCTCAGGGCTTTGCATACCTCCTCAAATACATAATAATCAATCTTACTGATCAGGTATGTATCTTCCAGCACCGGAATAAATCGATCCGGCGCAACGATCGATCCATTTTCATCCCGGTAACGGATCAGCGCTTCCGCTCCCGCCATCCTGCCGCCTTCCACATCTATTTTAGCTTGTAAATATACGGTGAACTCATGATTCTCTATTTTTTGCTTTAATACATCGGGATCGGCCAAAAATCTCAACACGTCGTTATTATGTCTGTAGCGGCCGGTAGCGTGATGCCCCTGATAAAATTTCTTTTTATCGCTGTACATTAATTCGTCCGCTTCCTTGATAATCTCCTGGATATCAGCCGATTCTTCACTCCATTTGCACCCGATCGCAGCCTGACATGCACTCTTCTCAAAAGCATTTTTTAACAGCTGAACCTTGTCGTAAAAATCCCCCTTCGCGATATCCAGATAGATTATGACGAACTCATCGCCTCCTATGCGGTAAAGATTTTTTGAGGCTGCGCTTTTTTTCATAATATCGGCGCACGCCTTAATCAATTTATCGCCCGCATCGTGGCCAAACGAGTCGTTCGTCTCCTTCAGCCCATTGATATCTAAATAGACCACCCCAACGGAAGCTTTGCGCTCTTTTAATTCCGATACGTCCTGAATAAAGCGATTCCGATTATAAAAAGAAGTCAGCCGGTCGATTTGACTCAACTCAAACAGCATCTTTTCATTTTCATTTCTCTGCATGGTAAGAGAGAGAAAATACTGGACGGTCTGCAAAAACGGCACCGCGATCTCAGCCATCCCCAAATCCTGATTATCCAATCCGATTGTCCCGTTTACCGTTCCATTCTTAATCAGGGGCACCCATATAATATTTCGTATCCCCTGCTGCGTGAGCAGCTCATAGCCAACATGGAATGAATCCTTTATTTCTTCCACATCGTTAATCACTACCTTTTTGTGTTTCTCCAGCTCATCCAGCCATACCTGATAATCGCCGATGGGAATATTTTGCAGGTTATCAATCTCCGGCAAAATACCTTCCTTACACCATTCCGCAATATTGGAATAATAATTGTCATGAAACAGGAATACATAGGAGCGTTCAGCCAGAAACAATTTTCCAATATATTCCAGAACCTTTGTGATTGCGTTTTCTATGTCGCGGTTATTGTAAAGCTCTCTTACGCAGGCAAGGCGTATATCGTCCCGTTCCAGCCTTCTTTTCAATTCATTCTTTTCATTGTTGGCTTCCGTGATGTCAAACGCGATCTCCATTCTCGCGATGCGTCCATCCCATTCAATCAAACGGTCTTTCAAAAGATAATGTTTTTTTATGATCGGGTTTGTATACTCCCAGGAATAGGTTTCATCCAGCTTAAGAAATTGATTCGTGCAAAAAGGACACGGTTCTTCAAAACCCTGCAGCACTTTATAACATTTTAAATTGGGCAGGCTGTCATCCACCTGAAACATTCTCTTTCCCGCTTCATTGACAAACAGCAGGTTATACGTGTCCATATCCGAGACATACATCAATTCTGATATCTCATTCATGGGCGCCATTAATTCCTGCGCCCGTTTTGACAGCTGTTCGCTCCTTTTTATATTTTCCTTCTCCGCTTCGATGAGCTTTATCTGGCGTTTTTCCTGATAAAAGGTAAAAACAGAGCTGCCGATCGCCATTAATATAAATATAAAGTTCGCTGTCACAAGCGACGTTCTTGCGTGCTGCACCGTCTGTTCCGTATATTCTTCCGCGGTGAACACGGTGTCATTGGCCAGTTTAAAGTAGTCTTCGCTCAGTTCATAGAGAAGCTGGCTGGAGGCGCCTTCCCGATACTGATCGATCTGCACTTTGAGATCCTCCCAGTCATCTCTCATTTCGATTAACCGAGTCTGGAATTCTTCACTGTCAAGCTTGATCAGATTTAATTCTTCACTTCCATTTGAAAGTCCCAACAAAATATGATCCAGATAGAGAATCAGCTCATCGTCCGGATCATGATTCAATTCCTTTTTGATCAGTCTCTGCGTTGCACCGCGTACGATGCCGATATAATTTATGACCCTGGCATTTCCCTGTAAATCGTCCGTTAAATTCAGCGACATGGTTGCTGTATAGATCAGCGCTATGCAAAAAATGATCGGAACTAAAATGCCGCCTAATTTCGCTATCATTTTCTTCATATCGTCACCCTCCTTTGTTCTTTGTAATTTATGGTGATTCGTAGGTGCCGCATCGCCGTGCGGAGATCTAACGCACCGGAAACGAACCCCTGCGGCATAAAAGTCTGTCGAGAGTAACAGCAGCGCTGGGTCTGCTCATAGAAAGACTAACTATGATTTTAATCCTTTCCTGTAAAGCTGTCAAACAAAACCAGCAGTTGGCGGACATTTTCCCCACTTACGCTGTAAATTCGTTTACACAAAAAAAGGCCAGCTCCGTCCGATCGGCTGACCTTGAAATTTTGCTATATCCGTTAAAAATCTCCTGGGTAATCAACGCAATGGATTCCCGCCGCTCTCCCCCGATTCCAGCTCATACGCGCTCACCAGATAATAGTGCCTCCCGTTCGCGCTGGTCTCCATCGCCGCAAGCTTCCTCAGCGCCGCCGCCTTCCACCTTCGGGCCTCCGGGGTCATTTCCCCGGCATTTAACAGCAGGTCGCAGAGCTCCAGCGCCCACTGGTATTCCCTCTCCTCCACCGCAGCTTGAACCGCGCGCAGAACCGCCTGGGGGCCGCCCATCAGGGCGACGGCCTTTTCGCCCCTTTTTCCTGGGGCCAGGGGGCGCAGATGGGTGGGGTTGCCGTCGAACCATCCCGCGTACGCCGTAAAGATCGCCCGGACCGTCCACTCGACCGTACCGTAATACTCCCCGAGATAGGGCAGGTTTGCATATTTCTCCGGCAGGGCGATCTCAGCGGCCAAGGTATCCATGTCCTTGCCCTCGTTCATGCCGCGGAGGGTCTCTTCCAGCACATAGGCGATGGCGTTGCGGAAATTGCCCAGCACCTCCTCCACCTGTTCCCGGCCGCAAACAGGCTTCGTATGCCCGGGCAGCAGGTACTCCGCCTGATAAGAACGGATCTTGTCAAGGCTTCTGACCCAGGCGGCGATATCCCGGTACTGGCCGCCCCGGATGGCGTAGAGATTGGGCCAGCAGCCATAATAATTATCGCCGCAGCAGAGCACTTTTTTCTCAGGAAGCCAGACCATAATCTGATCGTCGGTTTCACCCTGAATCCGCGTCATCTCCACGGTGACGCCGTCGATTTCCCGGATCACCTGATCCTGGTTGTAAACAACGGTCGGCTTGCGGAATGCCCTGGACTCCCCGTACACCGCGCCGGTACGGATTCCGATTCCCTGGGAAATGTTCTCCTCGTCGCTCAGGGTAAAGCCGAACTGCCGCGCGCCCCGTTTGTTCAGGATATCCTGCACCATGCCGCTGTGTTCCAGCACCGGGACACAGGGTGAAAAGGCAATGGTCTCCGGGTCCGAGGGATCGAAGGCTCCGCCGCCGCCCCTGTGGTCCACGTGGCTGTGGGTGTAGATGATGGTCCCCACCTCTTTCCCGGTTGTAGCGTGGATGATCTCCCGGAGGCGCTCTCCCCGTTTGCCGGTGTCAAGGGTGTCAATCAGGATGATGGAGGTATTGCCTTCGATAAAGATTGCGTTGCTGTGGCCGATGCTTAAAGCGATCCAGACGCCCGGAACAATCTCCTCCACTGATTCCTGGAAGGTATTCTCTGTAAAATTCCTTAAATCCTGTTCTCCGTTTTGTTTCAACATTTTGATTTCCCTCTGTTTCGCGTTTATTAGTTTTATCTTAGCCAATATTCCAGGGATTGTAAAGCAAAAGACGGAAACAGCCGCGCAGATATCTCCGCCCAACTGTTTCCGTTTCCGCTTCCATTATTCCCGCTCCACGGCCGTCTCCCCCGCGATCATCTCCCGCAGGACCGAGACCACCAGCGCGTGGTCCTCATGCTCGGCCAGGCCGGATACCGTCACCGTGCCCACAATGCCTGCGCCCTTCACGCACACCGGGACCGAACCCCCGGCGGCCGCGTAAAGCCCGTCCTCCAGGCCGTACCGCGGCCCTATGGAATCCCCTTTCAGCTTCATATACAAAGACATTTCATAGGAGCTCTTGAAAAACTTGTAGACAGTATTTTCTTTTCTCCTGACCCACTCGTCGTTGATGGGAGTGGTTCCCGCCATGGCGCAGGCAAAGAGCCGCCTGCGGTTCAGGGTTATGGAAATGGCCACCGCATACCCCTTCTCCCGGGCGATCTGGCGGAGGCGGTTTCCCGTCTCCCAGGCCGTCTGTTCGTCAAAAGCGCCGAATACCAGCTCCTCCTGCTCCCGTCTGATTCTCTCTATCTCTTTTTGCAGCTCTTCCATATCACTTGCTGGTCTCCATGGTAACCCCTTTGCCGCACAGGCCCTCGAAATCCTTCACAAAAGCCTCCACCGCCATGGCTACGGAATCATTTTTGATCAGTGCCTCAATGACGTCCGGGGAAATGGTGGCGGCTCCGATCCCATACTCGCACAGCTCCTGTACCTGCTGGGAATTCTTGAAACTGGCCGCCAGCACCTGGCAGTCCAGGCCGTTCTTCCGGAAGATGTCGTGAATATCCTGGGCCGTCTTCACGCCGTCGCCGCCCAGATTGTCAATGCGGTTCACGTAGGGCGCCGCGTAGTCCGCCCCCGCCTTGGCCGCGAGAAACGCCTGCATCCGGGTGTAAATGGCCGTGGCCGTGACCCGGATGCCCTCCGCGTGAAGCAGCTTCATGGCTCTCAGGCCTTCCTTTGTGGTGGGCACCTTGACGTAGGTATTTTTTCCAAGCACCTCCACGATCCGATGACCGTCCCGCACCATGCCCTCGGCGTCCGGTGCGATCACCTGCACGTGCAGTTCCGCATCCGGCCCGATGAACTCCCTGATTTCCGTGAGAACCTCGTAGGGCTGCCGGCCGCTTTTGGCCAGGATCGACGGGTTGGTGGTCACCCCATCCACTGCAAAGGTGTTGTAAATATCCTTGATTTTTGCAATATCCGCATCATCGATAATAAATTTCATATTCTGTACCTATCCTTCCACAATAACATTTCTGACTCCATTTTCCCGCGCCGTCCGGGCAAATGCTTCCATCTCCTCCGCCGTGTAGCGCCCGGGATTCTCTTTGAAACAGAACTCCCGGTCCACCAGATGATATTTGGCTTCCGCCAGCGGATTGTAATTGAGCAGCTCCCAGGCGACGTCAGGGTAGATGCCCGACAAAAGCCTGGCGATTCCGGCGATATTTTCCCGGTACGCCGTAAATTCAGGGATCAGGGGCGTCCTGATGACGGCCCGGTCCCGCTTTTCGGATGTGAGCAGCAGCTCCAGATTGTCCAGAATCTGCTCATTGGAGGCCCCCACATACCGTCTGTGGCGTTCCCTGTCACAAATCTTCACGTCCGCATAGATCAGATCCAGGTGCGGCAGCACCATACGCAGCGCCTCCGAACCGGCGTAAAGGGACGTCTCCATGGCCGTGTGGACGCCTTCCTCCTGCATCCCTTTCAGCACAGCGGCCGCAAATTCCGGCTGGAGAAGCGGCTCCCCGCCCGAGAGGGTAATCCCGCCCCCATATTTAAAAAATGCCCTGTCTTTCAAAAGCTCCTCCACAGCCTGGCCGACGGTAACCGTCCTGGAATCCCAGGCCAGGGCCCCGGCCGGACAGGCGTCCACCAGTGCAGGCCAGTCCTCCTGGCGGTCCGGGTGAAGCCGCACGCCCCCGTCCTCCCGGGTCATTCCGCCATGCTTTGCCAGGCGGCAGCAGATGCCGCAGCCCATGCATTTGGTTGGAAAATGCAGGGGCCTGGGCTCCACGGAGATTCCCTCCGGGTTGTGGCACCAGACGCAGGACAGGGGGCAGCCCTTCATGAACATGGTGGTCCTGATTCCGCCCCCGTCATGGGTGGAAAATCGTCTGACATCAAAGATGGTTCCCGTCATTCGTCAGCCTCCCCGTCAGATATCCGTATAGCTGGTTCTGGCTATAATTTCCCGTTGGAGCTCATCCGCCAGCTCCGTAAAGTAGGCGGTATATCCGGCCACGCGAATGGTCAGCCCCCGGTACTGCTCAGGATTCTCCCTTGCGGCGATCAGATCCTCCCTGCGCACTACGTTGAACTGAATGTGGGGGATCTCCAGGTCCACAAAGGTTCTGAGGAATGCGGCAAACTGATCGATTCCCGTCTCCGTCCTGAAAAACTCCGGCAGGAATTTCATGTTCAGAAGGCCCCCGTTGCTGGTCAGGTTCCGGTCCAGACGGGCTACGGAGTTCAGCACGGCCGTGGGGCCGGAGACGTCTCTCCCGTACGCCGGCGACATTCCGCCGTCGGCCAGCGGCGTCCCGGACAGCCTTCCGTCCGGTCCGGCCCCCACGTTCTCCCCCATGGGCACATGGGCCGAAACCGTATACATGCCGGTGTGGTAGCGTCCGCCCCTGTAATTCGTATAATGGGACAGCCGGTCCTTAAAATATTCCGCCCATTTGGCCCCCAGCCGGTCCACCCACTCCACATCGTTGCCGTATTTGGGCGCTTTGTTGAGGAGTGTAACGCGCAGGACCTCATCTCCCTCGAAATTGTGCTCCAGGGCCCGCAGCAGTTCCTCCCTGCCGATGCGCTTCTCGTCAAATACCAGCTTTTTTAAAGCCGCCAGGCTGTCCGCCAGGTTCGCCACCTGGATCATCTGGATGCCGGACAGGTTGTACCGGGCTCCGCCCGCGGTCACGTCCATTCCCTTCTCCATGCAGTCGCCGATCACCGCGGAGAGGAAGGGCGAGGGCAAAAGCTCCATATGGGCCTTTTCCACCACCTCACAGGCTTTGACCATCCGGTCCATGTACTCGTCCAGATACCGTTTCAGCACAGCCTCCAGCTTTTCGTAGGTGTCATAGGTGGTCAGATCGCCGTAGTCCAGACCCAGTTTTGCGCCGGTCAGAAGGCATTTTCCGCCGGTGAGGGTCAGCTCCAGGGCCTTGTTCAGATTGAACATGGCAGCGTCGCTCCATCCCAGGTTGTTCCCCTGGGTGGTCAGCTCCACGCAGCCCACCACGGCGTAGTCCCTGGCGTCCTTTTCGTCGATTCCCAGTTCCTCCAGAGCCGGTATCACCGCCTTGTCGTTGAAGAACTGGGGCATCCCGCTGCCCTTTGCCACCACCCGGATGGCCGCCTTCAAAAACTCGTCCCCGGTCCCCGGGTGGAGCCGGACGGAGAGATTGGGCTGGGGCAGGCCCAGATGCTCCTGGGCTTTCAAAAACAGGAAGGATAAGTCGTTGACAAAATCATTTCCGTTCTCATCCTGGCCGCCGGTGACAATATTGAAGCCGATGGGAAAGCCCGCGAAGAATTTGGCGCTGTTGGCGTTTCTCAGATAGACGATCTGGTTGAATTTCAGCCACAGGCACTCGATGATCTCCAGCGCCTTTTCCCGGTCCAACGTCCCGGCCTCAATATCTCTATTATAATACGGCGCCAGGTAACTGTCCATCCGGCCCGGCGAAAAGGACGAGGCGTTGGACTCCATATGCAGGATGACGAACAGAAACCAGATGGACTGCACGGCCTCGTGAAAGGTTTCCGCCGGCCGCTTTGAAAGGTTCCGGCAGTTTTCCGCCACGGACCGCATGCTCTCCTGAAGCTTCGGGTCCTGTTCCTGACCGGCCAGTTTCTCCATCAGATCGTGATAGCGGTCCATGAACGCCATGGCGCCTTCCATCACCAGCGCGACGCTCCGGTAGAAATCCGTCTCCGGGCCCTGGCCGTCCGCAGTCTTAAGGTGCTCAAGGGCCTCCTCCCGCAGCGCCGCCGGGCCCATTTTCAGCCATCGGGCGCAGTCCGGGCAGATGTGGCCCTGGGCGTGGTCCTTCTGGTTGATCTTTACCACTTTCGCGATCTGGTCCAGCTCCCCGCCGTATCGCGCCCGCAGCACGTCCTCCAGGGATTTCCCCGCCCAGTAGGGTTTTATCTCCTCCCGGAAGCAGCGGATATCCTCCTCCCGCACCTGAAAACGGTCCTGAGGGCGGGTGGGCAGCGTTTCAAACTCCCGGTCCACCCAGGAACTTCCGCTCTCGGGAAATACCACCCCGTAGCGGACTCCCGCCGTCCGGTTGCCCACGATCAGCTCCTCCGGCTCCACCCGGATCTCCATCTGCTCCAGCGCGGCTTTCAGCGCCAGAGCCCTCTGGATGATCCTGGGTTTCTCTTCATTGGCCTGGTAGGTTTTTGTGATAATTTTTGCCTGTTCAATGGACGCGTACCGCGGCTCGGACAGCATCCGCTCCTTCAGCCGCCCGATCCGGGCGTTCATCTTTAATTCTTCCACCGGCGCTCACCTCCCACGGTCAAGCCGTTTCATTCTTCTCGTTCAACAGTTTTTCAATTTTTCCGATAATGGCGTCGGCCTTCTTGATCGCGTCCCCAATCCACACTCTCACAATGGGAATATCCTTAAAACGCTCCTCGCCCAGAATCGACATATCCTTTGTCAGAATAATGGCGTCGGCCGCCGCTACGTCCTCGGCCGTAATCTCATTTTCCACTCCGATGGACCCCTGGGTCTCCACTTTGATCTGGATTCCATGTTTCTTAGCCGCCTTCTGCAAGGCCTCGGCCGCCATATAGGTATGGGCAACGCCCGATGGACAAGATGTAATTGCCAGTAATTTCATAATCTATGTTCTCCTTTCAATCTACTCAAAGCTGATATCGATATCGTCCCCGGAATCGTCCGCCGCTTTTTCAGCGGCCGGTTTTTTCACCAGGTTCACCAGAATCGCCGTCACCGCGGCTCCCACCAGCACGGAGATGATCCAGCCGATCCGGTTGCTGATGGCCGGAAGTACGATGAATCCGCCCCATGCAACGGTGCAGGTGGTATTGAGGGTGAAGGCCAGGGCGCTGCCCACGGCGTCGCCGATCATCAGACAGGGGATGACGCGCAGGGGATCGTTGGCCGCAAAGGGGATGGCTCCCTCCGTGATTCCCACGCAGCCCATGGCCAGCGCGGCCTTTCCGGCTTCCTTCTCCTCAGAGGTGTACTTCTTTGGGGCCAAAAATGTAGCCAGCGCCATGCCCAGCGGAGGGATACAAACGGCGGCAGCGGAGGGTCCCGCGTAGGTATAGATTCCCGCGCTGACCGTTCCAACACAGAATGCATAAGAAACCTTGTTCACCGGTCCGCCCATATCAAAGGCCGTCATCAAACCGCAGATCACGCCCAGAAGAATTTTGTTGCCCTGGGACATTCCGGTCAGCCATGCGGTCAGCGCTTCCATCAGGCCCGCGATGGGGGTTCCGATTACCCAGTACATGATGCCCGCGGATACCGTCACGCCCACAACCGGGATAATGATGATGGATTTCAGCGAACTAAGCGATTTCGGCAGTTTGATTTTTTTCAGATAAAAGCATGTCACACCGGCGATAAAGCCGCCTGCGATGCCGCCTAAAAATCCCGCTCCGATGCTGTTTGCGATGAAACCGGCGGCCATGCCGGGGGCCAGACCAGGACGGTCGGCAATGGAAAATGCGATAAATCCGGCCAGAATCGGCACCATGAAGCCCATGGCGGCGGCGCCCAGCGCCCACAGGTCAGCCGCAAATCCGGTATCGGGAACCGCGCCCTCCCCGTTGATGATCACCGCAGCGGCAAACAGCACGCCGCCTGCCACCACGAAGGGGATCATGTGCGACACGCCCTTCATCAAATGTTTCCTTGCATCCCTTAAAATCCCTAATAATTCATTCATATTCCCTAAACCCTCCTATATTATTTTCGTCTATTGTAATGATACAGGCTACTGAACCCCAATCTGGTCCCCGATCAATGCCAGAATCTCCTCTGCGCTGGCCGCCGCCGCAATCTGATCCCTGAATTCGTCGTAGATCAGCTTCCGCGAGAGGGCCGCCAGAATTTGTAAATGAAGGTCCCCCGCCCCCGTACAGGGCACAGCCAGCTGGAAAATCATGGTGACGTCGTCGTCCTCATCCCAGTGGATGGCCTTTTTGAGGCGGGCAAAGGCCACGCTGGCCGTCTTTACCGCATCCGTCTTGGCATGGGGCGTCGCCACCGAGAATCCAACTCCCGTGGCGTAGGTTTCCTCCCGTTTGAAAACCTCCGCAATATACGTTTCCCTGTCATTGAGTCTCCCGGCCCCGTCAAGCTTCTCCGCCAGCAGGCGGATAACGTCCTCCTTGGACTCCGCCTCCACATCCAGGCAGACCAAATCCGTTGTAATGACCTGTTCCATATCAATCTCCCCTCTCTGTTGTTGCTAAATTACACACAATTCTCCGATATCACCCGGATCAGTTCCCCCGGACTTGTCACGCCCCGCAAAAGCTCCACAATCTTCACTTCGCAGGTCAGGTGATAAAAACCGTTGAAAAATGCCCTGGTGCTCTCGATATCTTTAAAGTTCAGCGCCAGCATGAAGATCAGACTGACCGGCTCCCCCGCCCAGTCCATACTCTCCTCCAGGCGCACCACGCTGACCGCAGGGCGGTTGACGTACCCGGACACTCCGTGGGGAATCGCCACGCCAAATCCCAGAGCCGTGCTCCCCCGGCTCTCTCTGGCCATAACGTCCTCCAGAAACTGTTCCGTCACATACCCTTTCTGCTCCAGTCCCTCCGCCATAAAGCGCAGCACCTGATCCTTGTCTCTCCCCTGGTAATCCAGAACGATCAGGTCCTCGTCCAGCAGACCGGCCAGGCCGTTCCGGCAGGTCTCGGCCTTGGTGTAGACTTCGGCGCAGGCCCGGTTTAAAAGCTTTAAATCCCGCTCTCCCAGCACCGGTGAGATGAGCACCGACGGGCAGGGGGTCTGAATGCCGCTCACCGTGGTGATCACCAGCTGGGGGCGCAGCCTTGCGGCCTCCCTGACCTGCTCCGAGCCGAAGATTCCCAGAATCATCAGCTGGGGAAGCCGGTCTCTCAGCTTCCTTGCCAGAATCTGGGAGGTTCCCACCCCTCCGTTGCAGATCACCACAGCGCTGATCTTCTTCTCCGACCGGACAATGGCTCCTCCGATCAGGAGAGAAAGGTAGGAGACCTCATTTTCCGAAAGCTCCTCGCCCGTCACCCTGGGGTAGATCACGCTGCCCGCTGCAAAGCAGGCTGAGAACACAGCGGGGTAGGTCTTTTTTACATCCTCCAAAAACGGATTCTCCAGCTCGATCCCGTACCGGCACCGCAGCGCGGAGGACCGGTGATACCAGTTCAGGGTCTGCCTCAAAAGCGTGTCGCCAGTGAAATCCAGGCCGATGACGCCGGAGACGTAGCGGATCAGGTCGTCGGTCAGGAGTTCGGCCTCGGTTTTCGCGGGCTTGTCGGCGATTCCGGCTCCCCCGGACCCGGCGGCATTTTCCCCTGCCTTGGCTTCGTCTCCCCAGACCTCCGGCGGCTCCCCCGCCTCGGTCTCCACCTGTCCCTGGTATTCCATGCAGTCTAAAAGCAGCTGCACGTAAGCCCGCTCCTCCTTTGGCAGCTCCAGAGCCTTTGCCAGGAATGCGGCCTGCTTCGCGGCCCCCTCACAGTTCTCACCCTCGCCGGCCCTGAAGCCCTTCTGGATCACATGGCCGTTCTTTGCCCTGAGACTGGTGACGATCAGATATTCCGTCAGCGCTTCCAGGGCCCGGTCGGACAGCTTTCTCCCCCAGCTAGCCTCCATTTTCCGGATCAACTCCACGCAGGTCTTTACACGGCAGCCACGATAGCAGGTCTCCAGCCTGACGAAGGTCTCTGCCTTCATCCGGCAGTCCCCGGTATCCCGTTTCGGCTGATTCCCAGCCCCCTTTTCGTCCGGGCCGGCCATGCGGTTCACCCGCACCATGGCCCGCCTGAGCTTGGGCTCCGGTCCCTGGACATAGATACCGGCTCCCGTCTTTTTCACTACCTCCAGACCCATCCGGTTCAGCTGTTCCTCCGCCCGCTTTAAATCCTGGCAGACCGTATTCTTCGACACCTTCAAGTCCTCGGCAAAGAGCGCCGTGGTGTAACTGTTCCAGTTGTTTAGGAGAACCCGGACCATATAGCGGACCCTGGAATCCGGGGAATCCGCCCGGCCGATCTGTCCCGAGAGAAGCCTCGCAAGCTCCTCCTCCCTTCCGGGACAGCAAACCGCGATTCCCACTCCGGTCTTATTGCTCACGCGGATGTTCTCTTCCCGGCAGAAGTCGTAGACCTCTTTCAAATATGTATTGACGCTGCGCTCCGAGATTCCCAGCGCACCGGCGATCTTTCCGGCCGTCATGGTCCTATTTTCATGCCGGATCAACAATAACAATATCTTTGCAGCCTTTTCCGACAGCATATGATCCCCCACCGTTCTGTCAGCCAATTCCTCCGAATTTCTCAATCAACGCCTGTTCCATCACATCGTAGTCCGGGCGGATTCCCAGATACAGCTCATCCTGGGCAATGGCCTGAAGTATCAGCATTTTCGTTCCCCGCACCACCCGGCAGCCTGCCTTCAAGGCCTCTGCCGCAAAGGTGGTGTGTATGGGGTTGAACACCACATCCAGCACCACAATGCCCGGCGGAAATTCCTCCGCCATTAAAAGCGTCTCGCTGGACTGATTCCCCACCGGGGTGGCGTTGATCAGCACATCCCAGCCGGCGTTTTTGTCAAATGCCCCAGGCAGACCGCCGAACTGCGCGCCCATCTCCCGGCACAGGGCCTCCGCCTGTTCAGGAAGCACATTGTACACGGTCACCCTGGCCCCCTCCTTTAAGAGTCCATAGAGAATGGCCCTACCCACTCCCCCGGAGCCAAACAGCGCGACCTTCTTATCCCGCAGCCCGGTCTCCTCCAGCAACCCGTCGATGGCCCCACGGTAGTCCGTGTTGTACCCGGTCAGCTTTCCCTGGTCATTGACAATGGTATTCACCGCCCCTATGGCGGCCGCCGTCTCGTCAATCTCGTCCAGATACTCCATGATCTCCGTCTTGTAGGGCATTGTGACGCCCATTCCGCGGATTCCCAGATTTCTCATGGCCTCCACCGCTTCCTTTGCCCCTGTGGGCTCAAAGGATACATAGACTGCCTCGAGCCCCGCCTTCTGGTAGGCCCTGTTGTGCATCACAACTCCCAGTCCCCCCGATCTTCCCCGCGATGGAACCGCAGAGTATGGGTTTTGATCCCGGCATATACATCCCTCCTTATTCCAGCAATACGCCTGCCTTCTGGGCTTTTTCCCCGATCTCCCGATCCGGTTCCCGGTCCAGAATCACCGCTTCAAACTGGGTCAGCCTGGCAAATTCATAATTGCCGTCCTTGTGAAACTTCTCCTGCTCCGCCACCAGAAACGCTCTTCTGCACGACCGGATCGCGGCGCTCTTCACACTGCCGTCCTCCAGATCGTAAGTGAACGCCCCTCCGGTGTCCACATCCATACCCACGGCCCCGAAGAAGCCCTTGTCAAAGCGGAATCTTTCAATGAACCGGATCGCGCCCGAACCCCAGAAACCGTCGCCGGTTCTGTTGAGCTCCCCTCCGGTGAAGAACAACTGAATTCCACCCGAGGCGGCCAGGGGAATCAAGTCCACCATGTTGGTCACCACCTTGACCTCCAGACTGTTTCGCACAATCTCCTTCATCAGCTCTAAGTTGGAGGTGGAAATATCCAGATACACCGTATCCCCTCTGGACAGATGGGCAAACGCCTTTTTGGCGATCATCTGTTTCCCCTCGATATCTTCCGATTTCCGGTCGCTGACATGAAATTTATGCGGATTGCTGCGAAGCTCCATGGCTCCCCCGTAGGTTCTCTTTAAAAACCCCTGATTCTCCAGAAACGCCAGGTCCTTGCGGATGCAATCCTCCGTCACGGCAAACCGCTCGCTCAAGTCCTTCACCAGCACCGTTCCATCCTGGTGCAACACCTGAAGAATCACGTCCCTACGCTCCTGTGCAAACATCCTTTCACCTCCCTGTTGTCAATCCTGTTCTGTGACTTTACTTTACTATTATTCTTTATCATTGTCAATCGTTTAGAATTGTTTTCATTTGTTTGTTATCCTTCTTTTTCGGTATGATACTGCAAAAAAGAAGCCGGAGGCCTGGTTGGGGCTGTCCGACTCCTGTTTGCTCATCTTTCGATATTTTAAGTGTTCCATTCACTTTTATCGTTTTAGGTTCTATATTCAACCAGTTTTTATAACCTTACCGACCTTCAATATAAGTAACCACTTCGTCCAAAGGATTACGAGTTGTGGCGCTGGGAGCGTTGATTCCAGCCATCAGTATCGTCTCAATGTCATCGTCATTTACCGTTTCAACCGTAAAAAATTGGGTGGTTGCAATGTCGCTAACCAGTTCTACTGCATTGAAACGCTATGTTTGTTCTGTACCAGAGGATTCCTGGCTTAAATTGTCGCTCGTCTTGGAATTGGTTTGGGAACAACCGCAGATCAGGCAAAACGCAGATATCGCTGCAACAAGAGGGAGGCACTTTGCTTTCATCATACACTCGCCGTCCTTTCTAAAAATAATTCAGTTGTTGTCTAAGCTTACCGAAATCAGTGTTTATATGTCTTCGCCACGACCAGACCAATGGCAAGCACAGCCACCGAAGCGGCGATCCAGATCCAGCCGGTCCGCTCGGATGGAGAGTTTTCGGTACCATCCGTGTCAAAGCTGAAATCACCGCTGGGCGTTTGTATTTTGAAGCCGGATGGCTGGTCCGAGAAATTGCCGGGCAGGCAGATTCTTGGAAGCCGATTTCCTGCCTGCCCGATTACGGTACTTAAGATTCCTTTTTCGCCTCTCCGTTCCACACGCCATTTTTATCCACATACCAGCCGTCAATCCAGGCATCCTCAATCATGATTCCTTTCTTTCCGTCCGATAGCGGATTAAAATAACGCCATTGCCCGTCAATCAGCTGCCAGCCTGTTTTCATGCCGGAGTTAATGTCTATGTAGAAATATCCGCCCAAAGCCGGGTCCGGAACAAGGCCATTTTTTGCATAACCGTCTGCTCCGAATGCATACCAAGCGCCGTTTATCATTTCCCATGCGGGCTGTTCATAAGTGCTGCCGTCAGCGGCCGCTGCTATGGTTCCTGAGGCAAAGGTGCCATCCGCATACCGGAGTTTCCAACCCGTATTGTCCTGATTCCAGCTGGAATATCCGTCTCCGGTTCCTGTGATAATTCCGGTCAGGGTATTTACCATACCCTTTTTGGCATCGGCTGATGTAGTTCCCGCCGGCCTGGAAGCACTGCCCCCGCCTCTGGAGCTTCCGCCTGAGGAACCGCCTGATCCGCCGGAGGAGCCGCCTGACCCACCGCTGTACCGCGCTGCGGTAATACTCCCATTTATCTCACCTGTAACGTCCTGTATGCCGTCTTTGGCAAGGGTCACGGTAAATAAGAAGCTGCCGTTTGTGCCGTTTGGATTTTCCGGGGTACCGGAAACTGCCGCGTGGAAGCTGTTGTCTGTAAAAATAATATCGCCTGCGGTTATCACAACACCGGATTTCTTTAGACCCGGCAAAGCGTTTATGGTTTCTGCCAGCCAGGATTTTATGGCGTCCTCCGTGTTGGCGGCTCCTTGTTCTGCTGTATATAAAGCGCCGCCGCCCTCGATGATCCCTTTTAATAACTCCAGGATCTGCTGGTCGGATTGGCCGCTGTACGGCATTGCAATGATGATTCCTTCTTTCTCGGTGGTGGTTTCATTTACGTTGCCCCTGTGAAGAGACACGTTGAAGCGGAAACTTCCGTTAGTTCCTGCTGGTTTTTCCGGGGTCCCCGAGGCCGCCGCACGGAAACTTCCGGGCGTAATGGTAATGTCTTCCGCCTTAACGGAGATACCGGCCGTGTTCATGCCGGGCAGGTCATTGATTCTGCCGGCCAGCCACACCTTCACATCACCTTCCGTATTGGCAGAAGCCTGGTCTGCCGTGTAGATGGATGACCCGCTGTTCTCAATCGCCGCCTTTGCCGCCTCCACCGACTGCTGGTCCGTCTGTCCGGTATATGGGGTCGCTGTTATAATACCGCTCGTCATGTTTGTCTCGACGGAGGCGCCGCCTTTGCTCAAGGAGACCGTAAACCGGAATCCGCCATCCGTTCCTGTGGAAGTCGCTGCATTCCCCGCTTCGGCAGGCTGGAAGCTTTGCTGTTCCATGCTGATATCCCCGGCCCCCACGGTAATACCCGCTGCCTTTATACCAGGCAGCGCGTTTACAGTCTCCACAAGCCATGCCTGGACCTCAGACAGTGTGTTGGCTGTCGCCTGCCTTACCATATAAGCGGAAGCGCTGTTCTCTATAACTGCCTTTGCCACATCCACTGCCTGCTGGTCGTTCTGCACCGCATACGCCCTGGCGGTAATGATTCCGCTCCTTTCGCCGGATACAAGGCTCTGACTGCCCTTTGTAAATGACACCTTGAACCGGAAGCTACCGTTCGTACCTGCCGGTGTGATGGCGCTTCCCTCTACGGCGGGCTGGAAGTCTGTCAGGGTAATGTCTGCCGCGGTTACGGATATGCCCGTTTCATGGATGCCGGGCAGTCCTTCTATCATACGGGCCAGCCATTCCTGTACGGTCTCTCCCGTGTTCGCCGTTTCCTGCCCGATGGTATAGAGGGCGTCACCGCTGCTCTCAAATGCTTCCTTTGCCTCTGTCACAAGCTCCAGATCCGTCTTGCCGCCGTAGACCGTGGCAGTGATGGTTCCGTCCTTCGGCCCGGCCTCTGTCTGCGCAAATCCTTTGGCCAGTTTCACCGTGAACCGGAAGCTTCCGTCTGTCCCCGGCTGGCCGGAATCACCGGCAACCGCGGCACGGAAACCGCCGCTTGTAAAAGTAATGTCACCTGCCGAAACGGTAATCCCCGTTCCGCTCATTCCTTCCGTGGCATTGATTGTTTCCACCAGCCAGTTTTTCACGGCATCCTGGGTATTCGCCGTGTTCTGGTCTACCATATAGGTTGCACCGCCGATGATTCCTTTTGCATCGTTCACAGCCTTCTGGTCTGCTGATTCCACGTATGGCGTGGCCGTGATGGTCCCGTTTAGTTCCTTTATCCAAACACGGCTAATCTTTTCCAGAGTCACGTCAAACTGGAAACTTCCGTCTGTTCCATGGGGATTTTGGCTGTCTCCCTGGACGGCCATTCGAAGGCTGCCCTCTGTCAGACTGACACTGTCGCTATCCACCGTGACATTTGCCACCTTCATACCCGGCAGGCCGTTGATTTTATCGACTATCCATGTCTTTAGGACTTCTTCCGTATTCGCGTTCTCCTGCTTTACAGTAAAATCCGCTGCAAGAACTTCTTTCGTTGCCAGGTCTACTGCCGCAGCATTTTCCGTCGGGGTATATAGCGGGGTAATCCCAATATCCCCATCCAGGATAAAGCTTACCGGGTTCGCGCTTGCGTCCGCAAGGGTAACTCCCTCCGCCCACCAGCCGTTAAAAGTATGGTCTGCATCAGGATCACTGGCAGTCAGGCTGATCCGGTCTGTCAGCGGTAAAAATGAGGCTATGGTAACGGTTCCTCCTTCCCTCTGGGAGATGGCCAGCTCACCCTTCTGTGTGATCAGCCGTTCAAACGGATTGCCTGTGCAGTACAGAGCATTCAGTTTCGGCAGCTGGGATATATCCAGCTCCTTTATCTGGTTGCCATCACATGTCAGGTTCTGCAAAGCAGAAAGGCCGGACATGCTCAGGGTTTCCAGCTGATTGGTTCCGCAGTCCAGCCTTTTAAGCTCTGGCAGGCTGCTCAGATTCAGTTCGGTCAGGCTGTTGTCTTTGCAGGAAAGGTCGGTTAAACAGGGCAGGCCGGATATGTCCAGGACTCCACTCAGGTTCTTTCCACTCAGATTCAGACGGCCAATTCTTTTTGGCAGTTTGGAATCCCATACCACCAGCCCATTTGTTTCCCACTCGGCCGGTGAATCCGGATTCACGTTCAATTCCGGGTGTTGCTCTAAAAGCGCTTGAAATACCGCCACATCACCGTCATGGTAATTGTCACTGTCTGCGTCTTCATCTTCAGGAGAAAAAACTGCTGTTACCGTCCAAGAATACGTTGACGTTGAATCACGGGGAAGAAGAACAGTCATATCAGTAGCCGATCCCTCAGCATTCGAAGGCAGTCCAAGCCACTTCTGAAAAGTACAGCCTTCTTCTGGAATTGCCGTCAAAGCCAGATTGGTTCCGCCGACCAAACTCCCGATATTGATATCAATTGTCCCGCCAACAGTATGATTAAAATAACTTGTGTATGCCTCATCGGCTGATTCGTAGAATCTAATACGGCTGATTTGGCTCCCACTTGTGAATAGTCCGATACAGGCCCATGAAACCCCTATCTCGGTTAATTGAGTATTTTCACAGTTCAGAGATCGACACACTGCTTCCCTATAGTTTGCTTCTGCCAGTTCCGGATTGTTATCTATATCCAAGCCTCTAACCCGCGCATTAATACTCAGTTTCCGAAGCTGTGGATTGTGCGAAACATCTAGATCGTTTATATAGCTGTCAAAAGGTAACTCCAGTTCCGTGAAATTGTTGTTGCTTAATCTCATCAAAAATATCGTGTTGTTTACTCCAGACAGCTCCATTTGCTCTAATAAATTATTACGGCAATGAAATTCATCCAGTTTTGGAATATTCACTCCAATCAGTGCCGTCAATTCATTATTCTCGCAGTTTAACTCCGTCAATTCCGTCAAACCGGATATATCCAATACTCCGGTCATCCCCTTCTCTTCCAGCATCAATTCTTGTACTTGTTTTCCATTATCCGTTTCTTTCCACGTTACAAAATCCCACTCATCCGGCCGGTTCGTTTGATACCCCTCCAGGCCTGTATCTTCAATAATGCTGTTAATAATCGCCACATCATTCAGGTTATAACCGTCGATTGCCTCTAACTCTTCCGGCAGAAGACTCATCAAGTCGATTTCCTCTACCTTTGTATCTGGCTTGGTTTCTTCCATGGTTTCCTGTATAACCTCGGCGCTGGTTTCTTCCTCGGTCTCCGCTTCAGTCTCAGCCCCGGTTTCTTCCTCGGTCTCCTCTCCCGTCTCGGCCCCGGTTTCTTCCTCAGTCTCCTCTCCCGTCTCAGCCCCGGTATCCTCCTCGGTCTCCTCTCCGGCCTCAGCCCCGGTCTCTTCCTCGGTCTCCTCTCCCGTCTCAGCCCCGTTTTCTTCCTCGGTCTCCTCTCCCGTCTCAGCCCCGTTTTCTTCCTCAATCTCTTCCTCTAACACAGTGACCGTGATCTTCGGCAGATTTACGCCATCGGCAAGGTCATATCCATCCGCCTCCGCCGTAAAGACATATTTGCCGGACAGGTCCCCATCATATTCCGGTTCACTGTCCCAGGATACGTCTACCATATCCCGGAACGTAGTAACCTGTATTTCCGTTTCCCCATCATTGGTCTCGTCCCGCTGCCCCGCTTCTTCCTTTTCAGCGTCAGCAGACAGGTCTTCATCCTCTGCTTTCGTCTTCCCCTCTACCTGATAAATCTTAACCTCCAGTGTATCCGGCAGATCCAGCTCAGAAAGTTCCGTCCTAAATGGGACCTTCTGCTTTGCCGTCCCCTTGTCCAGCGCAGCAAAAGATGCAATGGAGCCATCCTCTGGAACATCCGTTTTTGCCATCGCCACTCCCGGCGTCTGGGTAACTGCCATGGCGGCAGCTAAAAGCATGGCCAGTAACTGTTTTTTCTTTCCTTTCATCTTCATTCCTCCTGATCTTATATTCTTAAAACGAACTGCTCTGTCCCGCTGATACCATAGCAGGATACTTCCTCATATACCGTAAGCTGTCCGTTCTCCGGTATGCTGTCATACCTTCACCTCCTCCCCTCTCAGGTCCCTTCTCAAAGATGAACGATTCTGTTCATATTCCCTAAAAAATCGAGTAGGAGGGAGTGATTAACTCCCGTCCTCTCACACCACCGTGCGTACCGT
>OBXQ01000310.1_pt1 | contig 31974 bp, 37 predicted proteins | sample 1476641 | NCBI WGS metagenome assembly OBXQ01 (sample SAMEA2580174, study PRJEB22360) | human gut metagenome | biome: human gut; feature: human-associated habitat; material: faeces | place: Denmark | collected 2008/2010
TGTTTATATATCTTATTATTAATATATAAAAATATTATTTGTATTTTTTAATATGAATGCTTAATCATTAATATATTGTTTATATGTTTTTTTAAATGCTTTGTCTATATGTTTTTTATATGGATTTTTTTTTAAATTAATTGTTCCTTGTGCTAGCTATGATAATCAGTTTTAAAACCAAAGGAAATGTCCATGAAAAAAAACGCTCTATTTACTGTCTCACTGTTATCTGTATTTATTTCATTATCTTGCTATGCTCATCAAGATGTTATTTTACATTCTGATTCATTATCAGATGCAAAAGTATCTATTAATGATGACACAGGGAAAACACAAATTGAAGTGATAAATACTAATCAAGATGGTACCGCCCATATCTATTATAATCGTCTTGATGTTGGTGATTTTGGTTTATCATTAAAAAATAATGCTGAAGCAGAATTAATTATTAATGAGGTTGTTTCTAAAGATTTTTCAATTCTGAGAGGTGAGCTTGAGTTACAAGGAAAAAAGGCGACAGTGGTTATAGCTAATCCTAATGGAATTTCTTGTCGTGATTGTTCTTTCTCTGGAATTAATGATATTAAACTAATTGCAGGTAGCAGTACAGGGAAATTTTCTAAGACATTCACTATAGCAGATATAGGTTCTAGTGTTGTTTTTGATATGAGAAATAAATTAGATAAAAGTGAACATAGTCATATTAATCGCAATTATAAAGATATTTCATCTGGAATAATAAATATTATCTCTAATGATATAGACTTGATTAAAGGTGATTTAAATGCTGAATATATTCGTTTTGATATGGGGTTAAGTGAGTTTAATCTTGGAGCTAAAAATGATTATGATAGAAATGCTCTATTTTCATTAAATGCCGAGGCAGGAATAAATAGTCGATATTTAATAATAAAAGCAAAAGAGGGTAACGTTTATAATGATGGTAATATAAATACTTTGTCACTAAATCATGAGTCTTATGGCTTAATTAACACAGGACACATAGATATAAATCAAGATGATAATTTATATAGAACAGCTCATGATGGGACGAAACAATCAAAAGTAATGGTTTATGAATATTCTTCTTATATTAATGAATCATCATTTAATGTTAAAGATAGTATTCTATTTGTGAAAGCGGATACGTTGATTTTAGATAGAACATTTAATATTGATGATAGTTATTTATATGGAAGAGTAGGAACCCTAGAAATAAACAATATATCATTGTCGTATAATAGTGTTTTTCATATTGTCGCTGATGATAGTATATCTCTTGGTGGTAAAATCCAGGGGCATGGTCATGTTATATTACAATTAAATGATGATAAAGTTGATATTGAAGGTAAAAACTTGTTAATAGGAACAGAGGAATTAAGATTAGAGGGGGGAACAAAATATAAATTAGGTAGATCAACTATTATAGATTATAGTAAATACAAATAAGGCTATTTTAATTTAAAATATAATTCTTATTATTACTATCGATTTAAATCGTAACGCTAATTCAATCTTTATTTGAAGATTGTTACATATAAATCAATATATTAAACAAAACACTCCCTGTATTATATTGAAATAATACAGGGACTATTCTTTAATTATAAAAGAAAATTATATTTGTATTTTTCGCCCAGCTAATATTGAACGCTGTGCTTGTCCATCTGCACCATAAAGTGTTGGGCTATGATTTTTCTGTAGAAAATGCAGCGTTTCACTATTGCGAGTAATATGTTGCTCTAACAATAAGCCATTGTGTTGATTAAGATGTTTTAACTCTTCCGTTAGATCAACCAGTTGCCCCCATAAATCAGCTAAAAAAGGCTGTCCTTGATAGGGTCTATCAATACCGACTTGTTTACTGAGTATTTGACGTTTTTGATCGGTATGACCTAGAGCTGTTAATACAAAATTCTTCTGTTCAGTTATTTCATGCAGCTTATTGATATCAATACTTCCTGCACATAATAACTGTTGCTCAGCACGTAAAATACCCGCAATGGTATTGAGCTGTGATAACTGAAGATCTAAGGTCTGGCGGAGTTCTTCCATCATAATCTTTAATATTATTTAGTTATGCTTTCAGCAGCTTCTCGGAAAAGTGCTTCCGCAATTTTGCTGCTGTCCATTGTTAATGTTCCATCGGCAATCGCTGCTTTTAAACGGGCAACTTTCTCGACATTGATGTCTTGATTGCTAGGTTGAACTAATTTTTTCTGTGCTTCACTTAGTTTCACAGAAGTATCACCCGCCATTGCTTTTGTTTGCGTATTACCGGTTTTTCGTGCTTCTTGGGCACCTTCATTAAGGTTACGCTGAGAAATGGCCGTGATTGGGATAAGTGGATTTGTGCGTTCAATACTCATAGGAAAATCCTTTGTTAGGCATCAATTAATCGTCAGATGAAGCCATTGTAAACAACCTATGTGTTTTCGCCTATCATCTTGTAGTTTTATATCGGCAGTGTAGATATAAACTTTAATGTTATCTTACTCGTCATACTTCAAGCTGTATCGTTGTTGGCGTCACTCATTCGCACTAGTCACATACTTATGTATGCTCCTAGCGACTCATTCGCTAGCCGCCTAGCTACAACTTGAATTATTTAGAGTATTTTCTCGTCATACTTCAAGCTGTAGCGTACTCATTAGCACTAGTCTACAAGCAGCGTTTTTATTCAACTTATAGTGCAAGAGAGTTTACCTTGCCTTGTTATCATTAAAACGGTTAACAAGTCATTTAATATAGGCTTATTCTGCTTATCGTTACCTTTAATTGTTATCTGTAATGTATTACAAGGGGATACGTACAGAGCCATTTTCCAGCGCTTCACCAGTAATAATTTGTCCTGATTTGACCCGTATACGAATACTTTCATTGGCAACGGCATTGTTAATCGCTTTTCCTTCATAACGGATTTGAAAGTGATCACCTTGTGCAAAAACCGTTACAGTTTGCCCCGCTAAAATGGCCCAAGGGCGACGAACCATGGTTGATGTTATCGGTTTTCCGGTCGCAATATGGCGCATAGCAATGGCATTTTTAATAAAAACAGCATCTCTTAACACGTCATAAGGTAGCTTTTCTAAATCTCCTTTTATGATCTTAATCGAAGATGTTGTTATTACATCATCACGATTAATCTCTTTTTTAGCGACTAAATATTGTCCATAAACATTCACATCTACTTGTATAAAACGACGTTGATTATCGCACTGAATGGGGATGGAAAGACGTCCCCAATTGCGAGAGCCTGCATGCTGTAGGATTTCTTGTTGTTGGCAATGTGGCCATTTATCTTCTGGGGTTAAAACGGTTACGGTGACTTTATCGTCTTTGTGGTGGCGCGTTTGGAAAAATTGCTGTAGCGCTTCGGGTAGGGGATTGGCTATACCGCTATTTACTATAAAGAAAAAAGAAATAACACCGATAAACGTTCTAACAGACATAGTTTGTATCACCTTATAAAGTTTATGCTAATGGTGTGGTTAAACTTATTTAGCCAAAATAGTGTACATCCTCTTCACATACCTTAAACGCATAAATAGCAATTCAATTTACCCCTATTCCTCCAATCATCTTTTTTTTGAGCGTTTATTCTGTTAACTGAAATTGTTTTATCAGCTGAGGTGAGTGGCTTAGCCACCAAGGATAGAAGATGCTCGATAAATTAGAAAATACGTTTCATTTTCAACAAGAAGCGCTTTCACTACGTAATAAACGCCAAGAAATTTTGGCGGCAAATATTGCTAATGCTGATACGCCAGGCTTCCAAGCTCGGGATATTGATTTCGCAGCTGAGTTGAAAAAAACCATGGAAAACGGGCGTACTGGTAGTCATGGATTGCAACTAACAATGACATCAGAACGGCATATTCCTATTAAGCCGGGTTATCGCTTAGAGGCTGATTTGCTTTATCGGGTTCCTCATCAAACATCGATGGATGGTAACACGGTCGATATGGATATGGAACGGAGTAATTTTGCCGATAATAGCGTTAAATATCAGGCAGATGTGACATTTATTAACTCTCAAGTTAAAAGCATGATGGCTGTATTGCAACAAGGATAAAGAGTATGTCTTTATTTAGTATTTTCGATATTTCAGGTTCTGCACTTTCAGCACAATCACAACGTTTAAACGTCAGTGCAAGTAATATGGCCAACGTAGATAGCGTTGTGGGGCCTGATGGTGAACCTTACCGTGCAAAACAAGTCGTTTTCCAAGTAAATGCGCCGGCAGGCCAAGATATTGGTGGTGTTCATGTTACGCAAGTGGTGGATGATCCGACCCCCTTTCGTATGGAATACCAGCCAGGAAATCCATTTGCAGATGAAAAAGGCTATGTGCGTAAGCCTAATGTCGATGTAGTCGGTGAAATGATCAACACCATTTCGGCGTCAAGAAGTTATCAGGCTAACGTTGAAGTGATGAATACAGCGAAATCGCTGATGCAAAAAACGCTAATGATAGGTCAATAGGGAGAATAAATTGTGGGTATTTCTGCCTCAATGAATGAACCTACTGATAATACCATTATCGGGGAAGCGCCTTCGTCCTACCACACTAAAAAAGGGGGGAGTGATGATATTAAAGGTAATTTCCTGACGTTGCTTATCACGCAGATGCAAAACCAAGATCCCACCAATCCAATGCAGAATAATGAGTTAACGTCACAGTTAGCACAGATTTCTACGGTTGAAGGGATAGAGACGCTAAATAAAACAGTCAATACTATTGTTGGGCAAATTGACCAAAGTCAGGCATTACGTGCGACCTCATTGGTTAATCATATGGTGATGATTGCCGGTAATGATATCTACGTTGATAAGAGTAATAATGGTGAAAACGCTGGATCTGATGCAGATACAGATAAAGATACAGATACAACACCTGATACTAAATTAGATCCGTTATTAAGATCTGCTGATACGCCAGATCCTGATAATGAAAATATCTTCGCCAGCGCCTTTGGTTTTGAATCCTTTAGTCCAATAGATACGCTTACAGTCAATATTACTGATAGTAGTGGGGCTAAAGTTCGCACGATCGAAATGAATTCAAAACTTCTGCCGGATGTTTATCACTTCTTTTGGGATTGCATTGATGATGATGGTAATACAGTTCCTACTGGAAATTATAAATTTACAGTGAACGCCACATTTAATGATGCGCAAGTCCCAGTAAAAACACTTAAAAGTGCGGTAGTCAATTCCGTTTCTATGAAAGAGGGAAAACCTCATCTTGATGTTGGCCTCGGTGTCATCGTTTCATTGGACGAAATTCGTAAAGTTTTTTAATCAACATTAATTCAATAATGGAGGGCGCATGTCCTTTTCTCAAGCAGTCAGTGGTTTAAATGCAGCAGCCGCTAATTTAGATACTATTGGTAATAATATCTCAAACTCCGCAACCTACGGTTTTAAAGGTGCAACAGTCTCTTTTGCTGATGTTTTTGCCGGCTCTGGTGCAGGGCTTGGTGTAAAAGTATCAGGCATTAGCCAAAACTTTAAAGATGGTAGTATCACTACTACTAACCGCCCAACCGATGTGGCGATTTCTGGTGGTGGTTTCTTCCGTATTGAAGATAGCAACGGTGGCGTTTTCTATTCACGTAATGGTGAATTTGGCAAAGATAAAAACGGCTATCTCACTAATATGCAAGGCATGCGTATTACAGGTTATCCAGTACAAAACGTAGACGGTAAAAATGTAGTACAAAAAGGGGCAACACCAACGCCTATCATTATTCCTACCGATATGATGAATGCAAGTGCAACCGATAAAATGGATATGACGGTTAACTTGAATTCAGCTGAAGAGGCTATCGATCAAACAACACATAAATTTGATCCCAAAGATAACGATTCTTATAACTTTAGTACTAACGTGACAACCTACGATAGCTTAGGTAATGAACATAACCTGAACTTATTCTTTGTTAAAACTAAAGATAACGAATGGAGTGTTTATGCTCAAGACACCACAACAGGTGAGCCAGCACAAGATCTTGGTAAATTAGTTTATAAGGATAATGGGGTATTAGATGAAACAGTATCTAAGCTGAAAAACTTTACTACTGTTGCTTATAAAGGTTCACAACCCATGGATATGGAAATGAACTTTAGTGGTAGTACGCAGCAAAAAGTCGCTGAATCAAGTGTCTCTAAACTCGCGCAAAATGGTTACCAAGCAGGGGAATTTACCAATTTCCGTATTGAGCCAGATGGTTCCATTATGGCGACCTACTCAAACCAACAAAGCCAAGTGGTTGGTCAAATCGCATTAGCTAACTTTGCCAATCCTGGTGGCTTAAGTTCACAAGGTGACAATATGTGGTCTGAAACCAATGGTTCAGGCTCACCCATTGTTGGTGTGGCAGGCTCTGGCGTATTCGGTAAATTAACCAACAATGCCTTAGAAGCCTCTAACGTAGATATGAGCCAAGAGTTAGTTAACATGATTGTTGCTCAACGTAACTATCAATCTAATGCGCAGACTATCAAAACTCAGGATCAGATCCTGCAAACACTAGTTAGCATGCGCTAATAACGCAGGAAATCATCTGTTATGGATCATGTGATTTATACCGCGATGGGCGGTGCCAGACACTCAATGGAAAACCAAGCTGTCGTGGCGAACAATTTAGCAAATGCATCAACACCAGGGTTTAAAGCGCAACTTAGTGCGATGCGAGCCGTACCTATCAATGGCGAAACCTTACCGACGCGTACACTTACCGTCGCGTCAACGCCCGGTAGTGATCAGCGTCAGGGAACGATGAATTACACCGGCAGACCGATGGACGTTGCTTTAAGTGATAATGGCTATTTGGCTGTTCAACTTGAAGATGGTACGCAAGCGTATACCCGAAACGGCAATATTGAGCGTAACGCTGATGGCATGTTGATGGTACAAGGGCGTCTTTTGATGGGCGATAATGGCGCAATTGAAGTGCCACCACAAGCGGAAATTAGCATTGCTAATAACGGCATTGTCACGGCTCATGTCCCTACCGATCCACCGAAAATGCTAGGGCAAATTGGTCGCCTAAAAATGGTGAAGCCAGAACAAAATGATTTGGTACGAGGCGATGATGGTCTATTTCACCTATCACCTCAAGGTACAGCACGAGTGGGTGAAACGTTACCTGCGGACGATAACGTCAAAGTCCTTGCTGGTGTATTAGAAGGTAGCAACGTCAATCCTGCTGAAGCTATGGTCGATATGATTGCCAATGCCCGCCGTTTCGAAATGCAAATGAAGGTGATCCACAGTGCAGATGATAATGCGCAGCGCGCTAACCAATTGCTATCAATGAGTTAAATAGTGTAAGGGGAAAACCATGATCCGTTCTTTATGGATTGCTAAAACAGGGTTGGATGCACAACAAACTAACATGGATGTGATTTCCAACAACCTCGCAAACGTCAGCACAAATGGTTTTAAACGCCAACGTGCGGTTTTTGAGGATTTACTCTATCAAACTATTCGTCAACCGGGAGCGATGACATCCGAGCAGACGAATGCGCCTTCTGGTTTACAAATTGGTACTGGTGTTCGCCCAGTGGCGACAGAGCGTTTACATAGCCAAGGTAATTTAGCCCAAACTAATGGTACGCGTGATGTTGCTATCAAAGGGCAAGGTTTTTTCCATGTTCAATTACCTGATGGTACGGATGCTTATACTCGTGATGGCTCTTTTCAAATGGACCAAAATGGGCAATTAGTGACCTCCAGTGGCTTTCAAATCGTCCCAGCGATTATTTTGCCAGAAACCGCTAAAAAGGTGATGGTAGGTCGTGATGGTATTGTCAGTGTGGAGATTGAAGGATCGCCCGCACCTCAACAAGTAGGGCAATTAACACTCACCACATTTATTAATGATAGCGGGTTAGAAAGTGTTGGGGAAAATCTGTACTTAGAAACAGCCAGCTCCGGAGCACCCACTGAAAATGCGCCGGGTATTAACGGTGCAGGCTTGTTATATCAGGGATATGTTGAAACCTCTAACGTTAATGTCGCGGAAGAATTGGTCAATATGATCCAAACTCAGCGTGCTTATGAAATTAATAGTAAAGCGATTTCAACTTCTGATCAGATGTTACAGAAACTCACGCAACTCTAATTTCGTTGATTCATTAGCCTGACAGAATTTCTGTCAGGCGTATTACTAAAAGAGTATCGAAGATGGATACAAAGGTCATTACTGACAATTCTGGGGCAAGCAAGCTTAGTGTCAGATGGCGTCGTCATCAACGTTTAGGTACCGCCCTGTTGGTACTGACACTAGCAGGGTGCGCTCAGATACCGAAAAAACCATTGGTTGAAGGACACACCACGGCAATACCTACTGCGCCTACCACACCAGCACCTAATGGCTCTATTTTTCAGGCTACTCAGCCGGTTTATTTTGGTTATCAGCCATTATTTGAAGATAGGCGACCGCGAAATATTGGCGATACATTGACTATCACCTTGCAAGAAAATGTCAGTGCCAGTAAAAACTCGTCGGCGAATGCCAGTCGCAATGGTAAAGCCGGTTTCCTTGCTTCTATTACACCAAGGTTCTTAGAAGGATTATTAGGGAATAGCCGTACTGATATGGGCATGGAAGGAAACAGTGAGTTCGGTGGTAAAGGTGGTGCTAATGCAAATAACACCTTTAAAGGCACCATTACGGTAACGGTTGATCAGTTATTGGCAAATGGCAATCTACACGTTGTGGGTGAAAAACAAATTGCGATAAACCAAGGTACTGAATTTATTAGATTTTCAGGCGTTGTGAATCCGCGCACTATTAGTGGCTCAAACACGGTAAATTCAACCCAAGTTGCTGATGCACGTATTGAATATATCGGAGACGGTTATATTAATGAAGCGCAATCCATGGGATGGCTACAACGTTTCTTCTTAAATGTATCACCTTTTTAACGAGTAGGATCTAGATGAAAAAATTAGCGATTAGCCTTTTCTTTATCGTGATGACATGTGTCGGCTTTTCTGCCCATGCCGAACGGATCAGAGATCTTACTTCGGTTGAAGGGGTAAGAGAAAATGCGCTGATTGGTTATGGTTTGGTTGTCGGCCTCGATGGTACGGGTGACCAAACCATGCAAACACCTTTTACCACGCAAAGTCTAAATAACATGCTCTCACAATTGGGGATCACCGTACCTGCGGGCACTAATATGCAGTTAAAAAACGTCGCGGCAGTGATGGTGACAGCAAAACTACCTCCTTTTGGACGTACTGGACAATCTATCGATGTGGTTGTTTCTTCATTAGGTAATGCCAAAAGTTTACGAGGTGGTACGTTACTGATGACCCCACTTAAAGGGGTAGATAGTCAGGTTTATGCGGTAGCCCAAGGGAACATTGTTGTCGGTGGCTCTGGTGCTTCTGCGGGAGGCAGTAGCGTAAAAGTCAATCAGTTAGCGGGTGGACGTATTAGTAACGGTGCCATTATTGAGCGTGAGTTACCTTCTCAGTTTGGTCAGACGGGATTATTAAACTTACAGCTTAACGAAGAAAACTTCACGCTAGCACAAAGTATTGCTGATGCGATTAATAAACTACGAGGGGTAGGAACAGCGCTTCCTCTTGATGCCCGTACGGTGCAATTACGTGTGCCTCTTGGTAAAAGTGAACAAGTTCGTTTCTTAGCTGATGTGCAAAACCTTGAGGTAAAACGAGTTATTGCTGATGCTAAAGTGATTATCAATGCAAGAACAGGTTCCGTTGTAATGAACCGTGATGTGGTATTAGGTAGCTGTGCCATCGCACAAGGCAACTTATCTGTTACGGTAGATAGCCAAGTGAATGTGAGTCAACCGAATACCCCCTTTGCAGGTGGTAGTACAGTTGTGTCACGTAACACGAGTGTTAATGTCAATGAAAAGGGTGGTTCATTACAAAAAGTCAACGCCAGTGCTAGCCTCAATGAAGTGATCCGTTCACTCAATGCGCTAGGTGCGACCCCAACAGATCTCATGTCGATATTACAAGCGATGGAAAGTGCGGGTTGTTTACGGGCGAGATTGGAGATTATCTGATGAAAGAGTTATCTCTGCTTTCTTCAATGCCGAATATTTCAACGCCGGCATATGATAGTAACGCATTGAATAAACTTAAATATCAGGTTGGACAAAATGCCGATCAGCAAGGGCTGCGCCAAGTGGCGCAGCAACTTGAGGGGGTTTTTGTGCAAATGATGTTAAAAAGTATGCGTGAAGCTATTCCACAAGAGAGTATGTTCAATTCAGAAAGCACTAAAATGTACACCTCTCTTTATGATCAGCAAATTGCTCAAGATTTATCCAAAAAAGGCTTGGGGTTTGCTGACATGATTGAAAAACAACTGTCAGCTAAAGTCACGATGGAACCGAGCGAACTGGCCGGTAAAACGCCGATGCCATTAGACAGCAGTGATATTTTTCAATCAATGCCAACACAAGCATTAGGCCAGCTCTATCGTGCGATGCAACCGTTACAAAATGCAGTTGAAAGTACGGTAGGCAAGTTAAAAGGATTGTCTGAAAGTAGCGCTTCTTTTGCCGCTAAATTGTTAGGGCCTGCTAAACAAGCGACACAAGGTACAGGTATTCATCATCTTTTAGTTGTAGCACAAGCGGCACTAGAATCTGGCTGGGGTAAACGAGAAATTTTAACGGGTGATGGAAAACCGAGCTACAACCTGTTTGGTATTAAAGCGGGGCGTTATTGGAAAGGGCCTGTCACTAATATTATGACAACGGAAGTGATTGACGGTAAATCGATCAAAATGCGTGATAATTTCCGTGTCTACGGCTCTTATGTGGAGGCTATCCAAGATTATCTAAGATTGCTTACTGAAAGCCCGCGCTATGCCAAAGTACCGCAAGCCAAAACACCAGAACAGGCAGCTTTTCATATTCAAGAAGCCGGTTATGCAACCGATCCGGGGTATGCCAAAAAACTTGTTTCTATTATAGGGCAATTAAAGGGACAGGGTGAGCAAGTTGCGAAAACTTATACCCATGATTTAAGTGAACTCTTTTAACTATTCTCCCCTCAAGTTTAGAGGGGAATAACCGATAACAAATAGCAGAGCATCCATATCAATTGCCTAGTTATGCTCCGAACATACAGGAGATGACTAAACGTAAAAGGATAGACAAATGTCCAACAATTTAATTAATACAGCGATGAGCGGGCTTAATGCAGCACAAGCTGCGATGAGCACAATTAGTAATAATATCGCTAACCAAAAAGTAAATTGGTATAACCGTCAAATGACCGTATTTAATGAAAACGGTGGCACGATGACCAGTAATGGTTATATTGGAAATGGTGTTAATGTGAGTCGTATTCATCGCGAATATAATGAGTTCCTTGCGGGGCAAATGAATCGTGCGGTAACAAAACAGAGTGCTTTAAATAGCTATAACAAAAATATCTCGCAAATAAATAATTTATTAGCGGATAAAGGCAATGATGTTTCCAGTGCAATTGATGACTTCTTTACCAGCTTACCTAATGTAACGAACAATGCGGAAGATAACCCAGCTCGTACCACCATACTGGGTAAAGCGGAAGCAATGGTGAATATGTTTAACAAAGCGGATCAATCATTACGCGATCTTGAAAAAGACATTAATAGCCAAGTCACTAATACCACTAAGAATATTAATGAATATTCCAAGCAGATAGCTAAATTAAATCAAGAAATTAGTCGCTCACAAGGTTTTAATGGTGCCGAGCCTAATGATCTGCTCGACCAACGCGACCGCTTAATTCAAGAGCTAAATACGCTAGTTGATGTACAAGTGACCCAACAAGATGGCGGGTTTGTTAATGTCAGCTTTGCGAATGGTCTTCCTCTTGTTGCGGGGACGCGCTCTTATGAAGTCTCTGCTATTCCTTCCAATAAAAACAGTGAACGCCTTGTTGTTGGTTATAGCAACGGTATTGATGAAGTCCGTGAAGTTGATGCTAAACGTATTAATGGCGGTGAATTAGGTGGCGCTTACCGTAGCCGTAATGAAGTATTAGATGCCAGCCGAAATCAATTAAACCAATTAGCTTTAGTGTTGGGCGATCAATTTAATAAACAACATGAGCAAGGTTTTGATTTAAACGGCGATAAAGGTGATAAGTTCTTCAACCTAGGTGGGGCACATACCATGCCTAATGGTAAGAACAAAGGTGATGCGACTTTCGATGTCAAATACACTGACACAAGAGAAGTTAAAGCGGCGGATTATACGGTTAAGTATGAAGGTGGTAAATGGAATGTCACTGTAGAGCCAGGTAATCGTAAATTTACAGCAACACCTAATGCAACAACGGGTGAATTAGAATTCGAAGGAATGAGCATCAAGATCAATGGAGCTGCGCAAGAGGGTGATTCTATTGTTGTTCAATCCGTAGGCAACGTGATTGCAGGGATGAGTGTTGCAATCAGCGATCCAAGCAAAATAGCCGCTGCAGGTACAAAAGACTCTGGGCCTAGTGATAATGAGAACATGAAAAAATTGTTCGAATTACCCGATGAAAAACTTATCGATGGTAAAGCGACAATTGCTGGTGGTTATGGCTCACTAATAAGTATGGTGGGTAATAAAGTGAATACTGCGCAAGTTGATTATGATGCGCAAAATGCGATCACCAGCAGTATTTTAACACAGCAACAATCGGTTTCAGGGGTCAACTTGGATGAAGAATACGGCGAAATGTATCGTATCCAAGAGTATTACATGGCAAATGCAAAAGTTATTCAAACTGCAAATACCATGTTTGATGCGATTATGCAGGTCTTATAAACCCTCTTTGATTAAGGAATAAATCGTGCGTTTAAGTTCAAATCAAATTTACACTCAGCGAGTGGATAATATTACTAGCTCGCAAAGCCGATGGATGACAGAAGGGAATAAAATTTCCAGTGGTCGACGTGTTGAAAAACCTTCTGATGATCCGATGGCGGCCTCACAAGCGGTAATGGTTAAGCAATCTGAAGCGCGTAATCAGCAATATGCGACAGCACGTGGATTTGCTAAAAACAGCATGTCATTGCAAATGAGCCTTTCAAGCCAAATGGTCAATATCACCACAAAAATTCAAGAAACATTAGTGGCTGCCGGTAATGATGGCGCATTAAGTGATGAAGATCGCGCCTCTCTTGCGGAACAATTAAGTGGTTTAAAAGATCAGTTAGTGGGGATTGGCAATACGAAAGATGGTGTTGGACGTTATGTTTTTGCTGGTTTCCAAACAGATAAACCACCTTTTGTTGCAGACAAAACGGGTAAAATCACCTATCAAGGTGGAGACAAGCAAATTACTCAAAAAGTTGATAGCAATATTGAAATGGTATCCAACTTTACAGGGATAGAAACGTTACAATCATCGGGAGGAAAAGGCACAGAACCGGATATTTTTAATGCCTTAGATGAGGCCATCAGTGCACTACGTGAACCTCTAGTTGGAAAACCACAAGCTGATCGTGATGCTGCATTAGATAAGATTAATACGGCTAACCGTGTTAATCGCGCCACATTAAATAATATTTCTAGTGTGGAAGCTAAATTAGGTTTACAGCTTCAAGAACTTGATAATTTAGATGATTTAGGTGCAGATACCTCATTAAGAAATGCTAAACGCTTAAGTGAGTTACGTGACTTAGATTGGACACAAGCAATTTCAGATTATTATCAAGAAGAGTCGGTATTACAGGCATCTTATAAAGTCTTTAATGACATGAAAGAGATGTCGATGTTTAAGATGTATCGTTAATTTAGTCACAATAGTAAATAGCATCTTATTCTATAAAATAAGCTATTATCCCCTGATATTTATCAGGGGATTTTTTTATCTGTAACGAATGAAGTCAGTACAAGGTTTATGCATGACTTTAGTCGCAGTAGCAGTAAGTGCCCGTGCTGATCCTTTAGCACGAATATTAAGTTATCTAGCTGACTTTATTCATCACTGGTTTATAGCAAATAATATATTAATTGTGGAATAAACAAAACAAGTGACAAAAAGCAGATTAAATTTAATTAGCCAATGGAAAAATAGATAACACAATCTCAATCATCAGGTTTTTCAAGAAACTAATTGCTGCAATATTAAGGTAATACGATTGAATGTATCGCTAAAGACGCGCTCAGTAAACACAGGTAATGCCGGCATAATCAGTGATAACGCCAACATACCGATCGTGAGGGTAAGAGGGAAACCGACCACAAAAACAGAAAGTTGTGGTGTCATACGGTTTAAAATACCTAATGAAAGGTTGAGTACTAATAGTAGAGTGATTAATGGCATGGCTAACATCATCCCGTTAATAAATATAGTGCCACCACTTTGTACTAAAGTAAGGATACCCAATGAATTAAAGGTCTGATTTCCAATAGGAACAACATAGAAAGTATCTGCTAATACCGATAACAGCCATAAATGCCCATCAAACACCATAAAAAGCAACATGGTTAACATGTTAAAGATACGAGCAAGAATAGGCATATTCGGGCCACCTGAAGGATCGACGAAAGTCGCAAATGACAGCCCCATCTGTAAACCAATCACTTCTCCTGCATGACGTACAGAAGCAAAAGCTAACTGCATAGATAAGCCTAAAATTGTGCCAATTAAAATTTGTTGGATCAGTACCCAAAAAGCCATGATAGAAAAGAGAGGTACTTGACTTTGCGGTAGCCCTGGTGCAATTAACGCCGTGGTTAAAAAGGCGAGTCCAATACGAAATTTTTTAGGTGTCTGTTTTTCACTAAACAAAGGCGCGGTACTAAAGAGTGCTAAAATACGCACAAATGGCCAGAAAAAATCACTGATGTAGCCATTAAGTATTTCACTGGTCAAGGTTATCATTGTTATTAACCAATCATTCCTGGAATGCCAGTAAATAAGTTATGCATATAGTCTAATAACAAACTGAGCATCCACGGGCCTGCGACTAAAATAGCCGCTAATACAGCAAGGATCTTAGGAATAAACGACAGTGTCATTTCGTTTATTTGTGTTGCCGCTTGCAGCATGCTTATTACTAAACCGGTAACCAGTGCAGATAATAATAGAGGTCCAGCAAGGGATAAGGCAATTTTCATCGCTTCCGTTCCTAATGCTAAAACAGATTCAGGCGTCATAAAGAACCTCTTTGCTAGTTAAAAAAGCTTTGAGCCAATGAGCCAAGTATTAACTGCCAGCCATCGACTAATACAAATAACATGAGTTTAAAAGGCAGTGAAACGGTGGCGGGTGGCACCATCATCATACCGAGTGCCATCAAGACGCTGGCAACCACTAAGTCTATGATGAGAAAAGGGATAAAAATCATAAAACCAATTTGAAAAGCGGTTTTTAGCTCACTGGTAATATAAGCAGGTACTAAAATTCGCATGGGTACGCTATCGCGTGTTTCAAATGCGGGGGCATCAGCAAGACGAGCAAAGAGTGCAAGATCGGTTTCGCGCGTTTGTTGCATCATAAACTGGCGCAGTGGTTGTGAGCCATTATCGAGTGCTTGTTCAAAAGTGATTTTATCTTCACTAAAAGGGAGGTAAGCATCTTGATAAATTTTATCAAACACTGGCGCCATAATAAAAAATGTCATAAATAGCGCAAGACCCAGTACCACTTGATTAGGGGGAGCTGAAGGTGTACCTAACGCATTACGCAATAAACCCAGCACAATGATAATCCGAGTAAAACTCGTCATCATCAGTAATACGGCGGGAATAAAACCTAGGGCTGTGATAAAAATCAGTGTTTGTACTGGCAATGACCAGCTTTGGCCACCTCCCGGTAATGGGTGTGAAATAACACTGGGGAATTGAGCAAACGCATGGCTTGGCAATAGTGACAAAATAAGGACACTAGCGAAGAGAGGCCAGCGCTTTAATGCGTTAAAATAAGAGACACACTGATGCATTATGAGTTGCCTTTATCTCGCTTTAGCGTTTTTTGTAATAATTGAATAAATAACGGTGAAGAAGGTGGTATAGGCGCTTCCTGCGAGGCATGATTAGGAATGGGTAAGGTGTGTAACAGATTAATCTGCGATGCCGTAACCCCTAATACAAGCCATTCCTGCTCGATTTCAACAACGACAACACGCTCTTTGGTACCTAATGAACAGCTCGCTTTTACCGTGAGTTGTGCTTGATTAGCTTTAAATGTACCGCGAGCAAAGCCAAAACGGCGGAAAAGCCACATTGCAACTATAATCAGTACAATAACACCCGCGAGTGCGGTGCTGACTTGCACAAGGCTTTGCCCAACGGGTAAAGGTTGCGCCGGTGTTTGGATAACTTGCGTTGTGGCGGGTGCGGCAGTATTAACCGCACCTTGGCTGGAAAAGGAAGGGATCTGTTCCATAGATCAACGACTCAGACGGCGCATACGTTCTGAAGGAGTGATGATATCGGTAATGCGAATACCATATTTATCAGAAACGACCACGACTTCTCCTTGGGCGATTAAGTAGCCATTGATAAGAATATCAAGGGGTTCACCCGCAAGCCCATCTAATGACACTACAGAGCCTTGTGATAGGCTTAGGAGTTTTTTAATCGTCATTTTGGTACGCCCTAACTCTACTGTTAATTTGACAGGAATATCCATAATCAAATTGATATCAGATAGATGATTAAGCGTATCATCTTCAGGTAACAGATGTTCGAATACGTCGGAACTATTATCTTGGCTTTTGCCAGTTTGCTGTTCCATTGCATCAGCCCACATATCCTCAGCCGATTGTGAATTATCAGTTGGGCGATTTTCATCACTCATTGGTTTGTTCCTCATCCAGAGCGTTTAAAACAGGGTTAATTAAATGTTCAACACGAAGGGCGTATTGCCCATGAACTGTACCGTATTGACTTGTTAATACCGGCACACCATCAACATGTGCAATCAATCTTTCTGGTTTATCAATAGGGAGCACATCCCCTTTTTTCAGGGTAAGGACTTTTGATAAACGCAGCGGAATGTCAGTAAAGTTAGCAACCAACTCAAGCTCTGAGTGCTTAACTTGGTTTACTAAACTGTCTAACCAAACGCTATCTTCTTGGCGAAGGTTTTCAATTGGTGGATTGATTAGCCGTTCACGTAGCGGTTCAATCATGGCAAAAGGAATACAGATACTAAATTCCCCTACCATAGAGCCAATTTCTACTTGAAAAGGTGTCGTCACCACAATGTCATTTGGTGATGAGGTGATATTGGTAAATTTTACCTGCATCTCAGAACGAACATATTCAACTTGAATTTTGAAGATGGAGTCCCAAGCATCACGATAGGCATCAAGTGCCAGTTTTAACATTTTGTTGATAATACGCTGCTCTGTATTGGTGAACTCGCGTCCTTCAACGGGAATTGGAAAACGCCCATCGCCACCAAACAGGTTATCAACCGCGATATAAACCAGATTCGGCTCAAAGGTAAATAACGCTGTGCCGCGTAACGGTTTTAAATGCACCAAATTTAGATTAGTTGGTACAGGTAGGTTACGGGCAAAGTCATGATAAGGATGAATTTTTATGCCACCAACCGTGATATCAGGGCTTCGGCGAAGCATATTAAACAGCCCCATACGGAATTGACGCGCAAAACGTTCGTTAATAATTTCTAACGACTGTAACCGTTCTCGAACGACACGACGTTGCGTGTTCGGGTCATAAGGCTGAATATCCGGTTCATTCGGATCCTTCGCTATCGCAGGTTCCCTGTTCGCGCTTTTTTGGGCGTCGTCACCTGATGTGTCATCATTCAGCAGAGCATCTATCTCTGCCTGTGAAAGGATATTATCGCTCATAATGATTATCGCAGAATAAACGTGGTAAACAGTACATCGGAGAGGATCTGTTCAGATTCACCCGGTACAAGAGTCGGTCTCAGCGTTTCTTTTATTTCTGTCATGAGTTGTTGTTTCCCCGCATCTGTTGCAATTTTATTAGCGTGTTGACGAGAAAGAAGTAGTAGCAAGCGACTACGAACTTCGGGTAAATAATCATGTAAGCGCTTACGTGTATTCTCATCATGTAAGCGTAACGTGATCCCTATGTAGAGTACGCGATCTAAATGTTCTTCTTCATCAATCAGATTGATGGTAAAAGGCTCTAATGACATAAAAACGGGGGCCGGTATAACTTTTTGCTGACTAGTGCCCGTAGTACCTGATTTAGCATGCTTCAATGCCCACCAACTATATCCACCGAATGCCGCTGCAATAATGGCGATCACCAATAATAGGATGATCAGAATTAAGCTATAGCTTTTACGTTCATTGCTGTAATTAGACATGGACAGTTAAATTCCTGTTTTGTAGTGGATACGTGTTCACTTTTGTGGACTTCCATATCCATCTAAATCAACCTTAATTATCCCGCTATTTCTGTTTTTTAATGGCAGAAACAGATAGGGAAAAAACCATTAACTCTTACGTTTATTGACATAGTGTGTCCTCCCAATACATTTGTATTAGGCAAAAATATCGACACCACCACGAGCAGAGGCTAACTCTTGAGGCGTAAGGGTTATCTTTTGTGCCGTTTCTGAGGCTAATTGCATAGAATTACCCTCGCTTCTTTGATGATTATCGGCACCATTTCCACTAAATTGAGAGGAATCTGACATATTTTGTTGTTGCCAACCGTCATGACTGTCGCTAGACACTTGACTTTGTGTGAGTTGTATCCCATTTTCAGAGAGCGCTTGACGCAAATGATGCAGGGAATTTTCTAACACAGTACGCACTTGTCCATTTTGAGAGGCAAGATGTAATTGAGCCTGTCCATCTTCAATTTTCATGCGAATATGTAATGAACCCAACTCTTCGGGATGTAAACGTAGCTCAGCTTTTTGTAAACCATTACGACTAAACATCACAATTTGCTGATTGAGTTGCTGTTGCCATTCCGGTGTGCCTATTTGTGCATTTAACATCGGGGTAGGCATCGAAGGAAAATGCATTTGCGCTTGCATCATTGATGACGGTTGCGCATGACTTGCTACTGATGAAGAGGCAAACACCGAAGAGGTCGATAATCTATTGTGTAGATCGCGTTCAGCAATACGGTTATTACCGATTACTTGGTTTGCCAGATTATCGGCTAATTTTGTATTGGCTGATGCTTTGTCATCGGCTAACAATCCATCCGCTTTTTCTGCCACGGAAGATAACAGTGAAGCGTTATCAACTTTCTTTGCTGAATGCCCATTCGTTAAATGGCGAGCTTCATGTGTTGCAAGTTGGGTTAATGACGCTGTTTCAGGGCGTAATTGAGCAAGTAATGATTTGTCATCTGCATTAGCTTGCGTATTGAATTGTTGCCATTTATCGACAAGATCACGTTCAGCACGGGCATTTTCTGCCATAAGGTGAGATAACTCGTTTCCATTCCCAGCATGCTTTAACGAGGTTCCCAATAAATGTGGCTGATGAGCTTGGTTGGCTGAAAGCGATGTAGATTTTAACCCTGCAAGTCCGGCAAGTTGTACAGGAAGCTCTGCCGCTAATTCTTCTGCGGACATTAATGAAGAGGCCGTTTTATTTTCAAGAATTGAGCTAAATTGCTCATTATCAGGTAACGAGAGGGCAAGATGGGTATTTTTCGTTGCTGGCGCCTCTAATGCCGCATATTCAGTGACAATAGTATTAATATCGTCATCATTTTGTTGGTCTTTATTTTTTTCAGTGTGATTGTGCGCCTTATTCTCTTTTGAGGAATGGCCTGAAATAGAGGCGTTTTTTTTATCACTGGGTGTATTCTGAGGTTGAGTACTCAGAAGTTGTGCAAATGTCGACGCATTATCACCGGGTTGACTTGTTGTAGCGGATGTCGTTCCCGGAGAGGTTGCTGTGACATCCATGGTCAGAAGCGTTATCTCCATCAAGTTGTTCTCCGTAAAGTACTACGCTGTGCGTACTCATCCATTTGTTTCTGCTCAATACGATCAAGTTGTCGCTTACGGCTATCTTCAGCGCGTTGCTCCAATGTCTCAAACGCATTGAGTCGTTGCTGTTTTTCTCGCCAATGTTCCGTTGCAAGGTCGAGTTGCGCTTGCCAATGACGAAGTTGCTGTTTATGTTGCTCGATAGTTAATTCAAGTGTTTTGAGAAATTGTTGATAGTTTTGCCATGATGCTGATGACATGCCTCCCACATTTAACGTCTGGTTGAGACGAATACGGTATTCATCCTGATACCCGATCAACATATTGAGTTGCTGTTCCATCTGTTGATGACTCTGGCGGACTTGGGCTAGTTGGACAGCGGCTTGTTCTGCCGCTGTCTGTGCCAGTTCCCTCAGTGTCACTAAAGGTGACTGCTCCCGCATTGGAACCCTCTTTACTTTTCCTGATTATGTTCAGAATGAATCTAGTGTGATCAGTTGATTAAGTTGTTCACAAGCATGTTGATAGCTACATTGCTCTTGAATATCTTGTTGTAAGAATTTTGCTAATGATGGATAAAGGGCAATCGCCTTATCCAGCATAGGATCACTGCCTGTGGCATAAGCCCCTACATTAATTAAGTCGCGATTGCGCTGATAACTGGATAATAGCTGCTTAAATACTTGTACTCGGCGATAATGTGTTTTATCAATCAGTGAGGTCATCGCACGGCTAATGGACGCTTCAATATCAATAGCAGGGTAGTGACCCGATTCCGCCAGTGAACGCGAAAGCACGATATGGCCATCCAAAATAGCACGGGCAGAATCAGCGATTGGATCTTGCTGATCGTCACCTTCTGTTAACACGGTATAGAAAGCAGTAATGGAGCCACCACCATCAACACCATTACCGGCACGCTCAACAAGTGCGGGTAATTTTGCAAATACAGAAGGGGGATAACCTTTTGTCGCTGGCGGTTCACCAACGGCTAAGGCAATTTCACGTTGCGCCATGCTATAGCGAGTTAACGAATCCATAATTAATAAAACATGTTTACCGCGATCACGAAAATCTTCGGCAATACGGGTTGCATAAGAAGCACCTTGCATTCGCAAGAGTGGCGAAACATCAGCAGGTGCTGCCACTACCACCGAGCGTGCTAATCCTTCTTTACCTAGGATATTCTCAATAAAGTCTTTAACTTCACGACCACGCTCACCAATAAGCCCCACGACAATGACGTCGGCTTGAGTAAAACGCGCCATCATACCTAATAGAACACTTTTCCCGACACCTGAGCCGGCAAAGAGTCCCATACGTTGGCCACGACCGACCGTAAGTAGTGCATTGATGGCACGTACACCCACATCAAGTACATCTGTAATGGGGGTACGTTGTAATGGGTTGATAGGTGGTGTAATCAGTGGTGCTCGATAACTGGTATCTGGCGGCGGTAAACCATCTAGGGGATCACCTGAGCCATCAAGTACGCGGCCTAATAAGGCATCACCAAGGGGCAATTGTCGGCCTTCGCCTTCACGACCGGGGATCGATTGAGCGTAGACTCGAGCACCTGGGGTTAATCCTTCCACTTCTTGTAGTGGCATGAGTAACATTTGGCTACCGTTAAATCCGACGACTTCACTTTCAACTTCTTCAACCGTTTTACCAATGGTACGTTCTATTAAGCAGGTTGAGCCAAGGGGCATAACTAGCCCCTTAGCTTCCATGACTAAGCCTGTAGCACGGGTTAAGCGACCATATTGGCGAATGCGTGGAATTTTATTTAAACGAGATTCTGCTTCATTGAGCTTTTCTAACCAACGCCCCAATCTTGCGGTCATTACAACGCCTCCGGTGCAGCAAGACGACACAATTCATGCCAACGTGTCGCAATTGTGGAATCAAGATCACCATCATTGGTTACAACACGGCATCCCCCTACATGGATACTATTATCAGCCACCACTTTCCAACCGTGGGCGGTAAGAGAATCACCTAATTCCTTTTCAATCAGAGGGATATGTTTAGGGTTAATCCGTAGCTGTGGATCCCCTGCAAACATCTGCTCTTGTTGCAACATCAGTGTAATTTGAGCAAGTAATGCAGAGCCATCACAGACCGCAGGTTGTCCAAGTACTTCTTTGGCCGCTGTGAGTGCTATCTGCATTAATCGTGAGGCAATAACACTATCTAAACCATTTAATGAATGCCTAAATTCAGCTAATAAGCCTTGCCATTCATTAATAAAAGGTTCTTGTTTAGCAATGCCTTGACGGATACCTTCTTCGATACCCGATTGTAATCCTGCCTGATAGCCTTCCTGATAACCCTGGTTTTTCCCTGCCTCAAAGCCTTCAGCATGGCCCAGTTTTTGGGCCTTTTCTTTCATGTCATCAAGCATATTAATTTGCTCGAGGACTTTCTGTTGCTGAACGACTTCTTTTTCTTGATTTTCGTCTTCCTTCTCGTCTAATTCCGTGTCTTCCTTGACTTTTAATTCCCAGTCAATAAGTTCTTTTGGAACCCAAGGCTTCCAGTTTGTATCAGTATTTTTATCAGACATAGGTATCGTCTCCTCCATGAAGAACAACTTCACCGCTCTCAGCTAAGCGACGTACAATAAGCAGAATTGCTTTTTGCTCAGCTTCCACTTGAGACATGCGAACAGGTCCACGAGACGCCAAGTCATCACGCATAATTTCAGCAGCACGCTGCGACATATTGTTGAGGAAATGATCGCGTAGTTCTTGATCGCAACCTTTTAATGCCACAACCAAGGATTCGGATTCCACTTCCTGTAGAATGCGCTGAATTGAACGGTTGTCGATATCGATAAGGTTTTCGAACAGGAACATTTCGTCGATAATTTTCTGTGCCAATTCGCCGTCGTAATCGCGTACTGCGGTGATAACATTTTCTTCTTGCTGACTTTTCATCAAGTTGATAATTTCAGCTGCAGTACGAACACCACCCATTTTGCTACGTTTGAGATTTTGACCATCAAGTAAATTGTTCAGTACTTCCGTTAATTCAGCTAAGGCTGATGGCTGAACACCACCGAATGTTGCGATACGTAACATAACGTCATTACGTAATTTTTCATCAAACAGAGCAAGAATATCAGCAGCTTGACCACGTTTTAAGTGAACTAAAATGGTGGCGATAATCTGTGGATGTTCATCACGGATAATATCGGCAGCCATTTGTGGCTCCATAAAGTTAAGTGTCTCAATACCTGTTGTGGTTTCACGGGTTTCTGAGATCTCATCGAGCAGATTATTAGCACGCTCTTCACCTAAGGCTTTAACAAGTACAGAGCGTAAATAATCATTAGCATTCACATTTAATGCTGCATACTGAACAGCATCTTCTTCGAAGCTTGCCATCACATCAATGAGTTGTTGATTGGAGATCTGACGCATAGAAGACATCGCAATACTCAGTTGTTGCACTTCACGTGTCGTTAGATGTTTAAATACTTCTGCTGCGCGATCTTCACCCAATGTCAGTAACATAACGGCGCTTTTTTCGGTTCCAGTTAAGTCATTACTCATTGTTCTTTACTCATCCATTGACGAATTACCATGGCTACAACACGAGGATCTTTTTCTGCCATCTCTCGAATACGTTGGCTTTGTAATTCGGCACTAACACGTTGACGTGCTTGTTTACGTCTTGATTCTTCATCTAATTCGGCTTCGTTGACATCATCTGTCACTTCAAGCTTGGTTTTCAAAATCGCTTTTTGTGCGGCGACTTCTGCTTCACGGCGTTTTTCAAGTTGAGGTTTCACTAATTTACGCCATAAGATCCACGCGATGATAACAAGCAATAACCAGCGGCCTAAATCTAATGCTTTAGCCAATATTTGTGGATTTTCCCACATAGGAACGCTAATCACTGGCTCTTTGGTATCGTTAAATTGAGAATTAACCACACTTAAAGAGTCACCACGCTCTTGGGAATAACCCATCGCTTCACGTACTAAACTTTCAATTTGTTGAAGCTGTTCATCGGTTAACGGAACTTGTTTATTTTCGACAATAGGCTCTTCACCTTCTGTTGCTTTTTTCTTGTCCTCTACGGTTTTGTAATTGACGATTACCGCAACAGAAAGGCGCTCAATATTACCAACAGGTCGTTTAACATGACGAATACGACGATCTACTTCATAGTTGGTTGTTTCATCTAAACGGCTATTGCTGTTTGGATTACGTGTCATTGAACGATTAGCATTGGTTGATGTTGCTTTATCATCAGCCGCCGTGTCTTTGGCTTTTTCAATTGGCGCTTGCGGTGGTGCAATAGGTTGATTAGATAACGCACCGGGCACACCGCCAGCTAACATGCCTCCATTTTGCTCACTTTGGCTCACTTGTTTTGAGCGTACTGCAGCTTGGTTAGGGGGCTGATTAGGCTTGTACTCTTCTGCGGTTTCTTCTGTATGAGAAAAATCAACTTGAGCGGTGACCTGCGCATGAACATTACCACGCCCAACAATAGGGCCTAATAGTGTTTCAATACGTTGCTGGTAGCGACTTTCCAACTCTTGGACATATTTGAGTTGAATAGAATTAAGATCACGACCTAAAGCATCGGGCTGTGTTAATAACTTACCGCTTTGATCAACAATGGTCACATTACTATCGGGCATACCTGCAACACTACTTGCTACAATATGTACGATGGCATTAATTTGACCTTCGTCCAAGGCTCTACCTTGTAGCAGACCTACTGTTACAGAAGCAGAAGGTGATTTTTGCTCACGAACAAAAAGAGAGGGTTTAGGCAATGCTAAATGAACACGAGCATTTTGCACTGGACCTAAGGTTTCGATGGTACGAGCAAGCTCCCCTTCAAGTGCACGTTGATAGTTAATCTGTTCACTGAACTGGCTGATCCCAAACTTTTCTTTATCAAGTAGTTCAAAACCGGCAGCTCCACCTTTTGGAAGCCCCGCTTGTGCGAGTTTCAGGCGTAATTCATGAACCTGATTGTCAGGTACCATAATCGCAGAACCATTTTGTGATAGGCGATAGGGTACATTCATTTGTGTTAATTGTGTGACAATTTCGCCACCATCTTTATCGCTAAGATTACTATAAAGCACTTTATAATCAGGGCTTTGTAGCCATAAAAAAGCAGCAACAAAAATGGCAATCGCCGCCGATCCCGCAATAATAAGCGGAATTTTCGGATCGGCTTTTATCCGGTTAATAATGGCGTTAAAACCTTTTTTCTGGTTCACAACGTCGGTTTTTTCGGCATTCATAGACAATCCTTGCCTTGTAGTTCGGGATGAATACTAAAAGCGTGGCGTAACAAAACAGACTCCCCTTACGCAAATAAATAAACCTACTCTCAGGTGTCTCATTATTGGCCTTTTGCGTTTCATTTAATGGCGTAATTAGCCTTTAACTTTTGCGTTAATTACTCGCTTTGGAATGAAGCCCCTGTGTTAGGGTATTACTCGGTAAGCGTGTTGGTTCACCTACTTACTATGACATTGATTCAAAAATTGAATTAGATGATTAACGCAGAGGTTTATATGTCAATTCCAGCTATTGAAAGTGTTCTGGATAAAATGCAAATTCAAACTTTACAAGCATCCAATATTGCAAAACCCCAGCCAGTACAGGCAGGATTTGCAACTCAGTTGGTTCAAGCAGTAGGTAAAATTAACGAAACTCGTGTTAATGCAACCAACAAAGTACAAGCATTTACGTTAGGTACGCCCGGCGTTGAATTAAATGATGTGATGGTGGATATGCAAAAATCCAGCATCTCATTACAAATGGGCGTACAAGTGCGTAATAAGCTGGTCGCCGCTTATCAAGAGATTATGTCAATGCAGGTGTGATAAAATTAACTCATTGAGATAAAAGAATATTATCTTTGTTGTGGCTCGATGGGGGCATATAGGGGATAGGAGCATTCAATGTTTGGCTTAATAGCAATATTGGGTTTTGCTCGTATTTATGCATCTAAGCATCATATTATCCTGTACCATTTTTGCTGATGGGTCCCCCATCTGTTGATGAAGTGATAATATTACCTCTGAATGGGGGACCAATTTACTTATGCTACTACAAGCACAGAAGGTGAAAGAGGAACCCAGACAAAAAGAAGAGGAAGAAAATAAGGGCATCAATAGCGCAGCAGAAATTGATAATTGATTAATTATATAAATTAGGCCTTTTTATTTTTTAACGTAAAAGATAATCACAATATAAAGGTTAATTATAATGTGATTATCAATATGTTAAAATTAGACCCCAAAGTTAAAAGTGAGAACAACCTCTCCGACAAAATCTAATCCATCAGCAATATCTATTCCTTTTTTACTTAGTGCATCTTTGGATAAAATAAAAGTACGACTTGTCTTTCCTTGACTGAAATTCGCTTGGAAAATTTCACCTGAAATGAGAGACAGAGAGTTTTTATTAATATCTGATTGTTGTTCTGAGGTCCAACCATTGGTAGGGCCTTTGTATAGGACGTTATTAAATTTATTCCCCGTAATAGCAACATCATTTGCTCGAGAAATATACGCAGGCTTACCATCGACAGTAATATTTGTCCATATAAAAAAAGCTGCACCAACAGCGGCTTCAGGATTTGCTTTATCAACTAAATGAAATTGTCCTGTCGTATCATTAGCTAATTCCGCACTGTCATAAGTATCAGATGCAACAAAGGTTAAATATGTTTTAGCATCACATTCAACCGTAACGGTATTTTTACCTGTAGCTAAAGGATACTCGTAGTTTTTCGATTGAGGGATAAGTGTTGGGCTTATGACTCCGTAATCAAAAATAACATCACTTTGTGTCGCCCCATGAACAGTACAAGTTGGTGGCTTAATATCACCATTGATTTTTAAGTTAGCAGCAGGAGTTTTAGCCAATACCGGCGTTGATATTATACTCAGCATAGCAAGACTGAGTAATACTTTTTTCATATCATTATTCCTTTATTCTTTTTTAGAGGATAAATAACAAAGCAATATTATATAATACACCTTTTATTCATTTATTTAATGTTAAATAAATATATTTTTAATATATCTAATTTAGACTTTCTTAAAGTGAGTTTATTTTACTATCTAATGTTCACTAAAAGAGGTAATTAAAAATAGTATTTTAATCCCGATAGGTAAATGTGGATTTTATATTAATTAAACAAGATTTGTAATTAGATACTCTTATTTAGATTATTTTATATTTTTATATAAATATAATTAAATTAATCAACTTTAAAATACTCATTTTTAATAAAATCCTTTCCGTCATTTTCGTATTCACAAGACAACATTTCCTATGTAAGCTGTACTAACTAACAACGCACTGAGTGACACAAACGATGCGCAGAATGTTGCAGCAAAAAATCATCCAAGTATGTGATACAAAAATAGCGCAAAAGGGAGAAGGGGTAGGCCTCTCTTTTTATGCTTTTTTTGCTAATAAAAATGATGATCCTGAATTATTAATGGAAGCGGCAACTTGGTGGATATTGACGCATAAATTAGATCATTTTGAAAAAGCCATAAAAATTAAGAAAATGATACAAACTGAAATGGACGCTAATCGCTAGATCTGTACGCTGTTATCATTTTTATCAACCTGATACGAAAAAACTGAAAATTATTGATTATTATCACATTAACGTCAGTCATAAACCGTTATGGTAATTTTATGATTAATAACGTAAACGGTGATGATATGGAATATTGGTTTATTGCGTATAAAGTGCGTTCCAGAAATGGTGATACCTACGCCGGGCATAAAATAGTAGAAACTGAGAGTGGGATCACACCCCATATTGCGTTAGAAAAAGCATGTCAGGAAGTTGCACAAGGGGCTCAAGCTGATATTCCTGCGGTGAGAGTTGTGGCATTTAATCGTTTATAAGCGTATCAATTAATCAAAATCTCGTTAAGATCATTAGCGAGATTTTTTGTTTTTATCTCAACTTCAACAGTAAGAAGAAAAATAAACACTTCGTTAATGATTTATTTTTAACCACTCTCTTCACTATCCCAATTCGCTATCACAATAAATAATAAATCTATTAAGATTTAGTCTCTTAACTTAGTGAAAGATTCGGTATTGTGTCTATTATCAGAGTAATTTTTTCGCTAAAAAAGCAGATAATGAATAGCATTGGTTTAATTAAGATGGCTATACAGCAATTAATATACGACTTAACTTAAATAGTTATTAATTATGTGATCTGAACTGTGATAATGACTTTTTTATATTTGAATAAAAAAAGTGTCGTCGTTAAAGTTTACTTGAGCTAAGGAATAGCTCGATACAAGGAAATAGAGATCATATTTTGATTTTTTAGTAAAATATACAAGGAATTTTTAATTATGACAGTATTAACCGTTTATTTATGTGGTACCGGCGCTTCATCTTTTGATAATAATAATCATAATAATCCTGTTTATTGGCAAGGTGAGCTTGTTTCCACCTTGGCGCATAATAATCTAGATCGCGAATTTGCTCAGTGGTTTATTGTAGATGGCCCAGGTAGCGGTAATTTGCAAGAAGATGATTTATGGGTTGAAAGCCCTAATTATTCAGATTTAAAAGGCTCTTTATTTGGCAGTGGATGGGAAGAAAATGTTGAACATGCACTGTGCTTAATGAAAGGCAACTTTGACTGGCAACGTGAAAAGTTAACAGAACAACAATATAATCAACTGAAAAAAGCGGGCATTCCCATTGAAGATGTTGAAGTGACCGGCTCTTTTTTATGGCGTAAATATAATTATGGTGACCGCTATGTCACTCAACAACAACTTCAGCAACAAATTATTCGTACCTTTCGCAAAGATGGCATCATTCCCACCCAAGTGAATTTAATTGGTTGGAGCCGTGGTGGCATCACCTGTCATATGCTTGCCAATGCCATGTTAAAAGATCCCCTATTAAAAGATATTCCAGTCAATATTTTTGCTATTGACCCAGTTCCAGGGCCACTTAATTTCCAACCAGAAAAGGTGACACTAGGTAGCAATGTTAAGGAATATGTCGGATTTTATGCCATTGATGAACGTTCAAAAGGATTTGCTTGCGTTATTCCAACGGTGACTGCTGAGACGAAAATGCATATTTTCCCGCTTTCTGGACGTCATGCGACCTTAGTAGGCAATGCTGCTATTGATGGTAGTGAAGGTAAAAATGCACTATTTTCACCGGGGTTAATTGTGCGACATTTTGCAGAAAGATGTTTAACACGTTGGGGATGTCAATTAGCGAACAAGCTAGAATTAACTGATAAGGAGATATTTGAGCATCATACTGATATTAAAAATGATGCGGATAAATATATTGCTATGCGCCGTAAAACTTATTCCATATATGAAAGTAGCGGTGATGATGAACGTAAAGTTTCATTAGGTAAAGAGGGTAAAGCATTCTCTGATATATATGGGGCACAATATGAGCCTTCTATGGCATTAACCGCAGACTATTTTGCAAACCCTCAACTCTACGATGTGATCAAATAAATCATTTATTATCTATTTGAAACAGTAAGTTTATCGCCTGCCATGTGTAGGCGATTTTTATTTATCGGTGATGATATCAGTAAATGGAGAACAAATAGATGGGGAAGAGTAGGTGATGATACCGATAGTCTAATGATATAGCTTAATAAATTGAGTTTTTATCATGTTATTTTTATATCATATCGTTTAATTGCTACAACGTTACCGATAACAAATAATATCGTATAGCAAGATATAACTCGGTAAATAAAGACGCCATTAGCTAATAAAACCGCTTTTGGCGCAGAGGAAAGTTATTTTAGATTGAGATCAGGATAATAACTATGCTCTGAAAACTGACCATAGCTATTTTGTACCCTCTGCTCTTGTTCAGTCTGTCTTATTAAAACAGCGAGCTTATCTAATCTTGCTCGTAATAAATTTCGCGTCTCATTTTCATTTTCGAGTATTTTCTTTAACATATTGGTGAGCTGCTGTTGTATTATCAGCTCACCCTCAGTGGGTTTTATCATCTTAGTGATAATTTCTACACTTTTTAAATAATCCATTTCCATTTCTATCAGCTGATCCCACTGCTGATTTTTGGCAAGCGTTAACATTTGCTCACTTAATTTCAAAACCTGCTCGTAAGCTGCCATTATATCCATATTTGCTGTCCACGCTTTTTAATAAGAATTAATCTGTGTGCCAATTTGTTGCCAAGCATCAGAAATTTCAGTTAATAACTTGATGACTTCATGAATTTTTTCTGGATTATTTTTTAAATTGGCATCGAGTAGTTGAGTGATCATATAGTCGTAAAGTAATGCTAAATTTTCAGCAAGCTCCTCCCCTTTTTCTTTATCCAGCCCCTGTTTTAAGCCGTTGCCAATAATGTTAATGGCTTTAGAAATATTTTCTCCTTTACCGGCGATATTTCCTTGTTCCATTAATATTAATGCACGGCGAAGGGCGCTTAGCGCCCCATTAAATAGGATTTGGATCAGCTGGTAAGGTGAAGCATTTAAAATCTCACTTTCAACATCAATTTGAGCATACATTTTACTGGCTGATTGTTGATACATAATATCCTAATATCCTACTTAAAAATTAACGTAATAAACGTTCAATTGATGCACTTGAGTTAGTCATGGAGTTGACCATTTTATCTAATAATTGAAACTGTTTTTTATAACGTTCCATCGTCGCTTCAATAGTACGTTTGGTATTTTTAATTTGGTTATCTAACGATTTTTTACGTTTTTTAACACCATCAGTGGCAATATCAAGTGTTCCGTCGTTTGATTGCAGCGTTTTTTTCAGGTAATTATAGGTTTGAGTACCAAAACCTGTTTCTTTACCATCCCCCATAAAAAACTCTTTGACGTTAGCGGGTTTTTCTTTTAATGCTTTATCGAGTTTTTTATCATCAACTTCTAATGTGCCATCAACTTTAAATTTAATGCCCATTTTATTAAGGGTATCAATCTCAGATGAAGATTGAGAACGAGTGATAAAGCTTTTTAGCTCAGACATAATCATCCGGCTAGTGGTATCACCTAATAACACACCATTGTCTTTAGAGGCATCTTCACCTTTTTCAACTTGGGTATACTTGGTGAAATCTTTATAGGTTTTATTTAATTCATTATAGGCGTCTGTCCAGGCTTTTATGGCCTTTTTCATTGGCTCAATATCACGCGCAACCGTAATAATTTCAGGCTTATCTACGCCATCTTTATTATCATTAGTTTTTTTCTTAAGATTTAACGTGATCCCTTCAGGCGCATCTTTAATTTCATTAGTTTGACGTTCAATTTCAATCCCATTAATCGTTAACTTTGCATTATTTGCTTTAACGATCTCTGTCATTGCACCACTGTTGGTTTTAGTTGAGTAGCTAATAAAATCGTTAAGCTTACTATCACCTTCAACAGTGATTTCCATTTGAGAATCTGTACCTTCTTTACGAGAAGTCAGAACTAAATGGTTAACGCCATCTTGGGCTTTTACAATAGTGGCAGAAACGTTGCCTTCTTTTTTATTGATAGCATCACGTAATTCAATAATAGAAGTTTGGCTGTCTGTTAACTCTATTTTTAAAGGCTCTTTTTCACCTTTTTGGGTGATCACTAAAGTCCGTGTTTTGCCTTCACCTAATGTTTCACCAATAGGATCTTTGATATCACTGACGGCTTTTGATTTCAGTGTTTGAGCATGGGCAAGCTCTGTTACAGAGACCGTATAATTACCAATGCTTGCTTTACCATCAGTGGTTACTTTAAAGGCATCAAACTCATCATCAACTTTGGTGGCGACGATTTTATCGAATTTTTTTAATTCTTCAGATGCTTTCTGTAATTTATCTAATTGGCTACGAATTTTTCCATATGCAGTAATTTGTGCATCGTAGCTTTTCATCTGTTTGTCTAAAGGTTCAAGGCGTTTATTTTCCGCAGCCTCTAATTGCATCAATGTTTCGCCAAGCGGCATCTTGGCGCCTACTCCTAGTGCACTAATACCAGCCATACTGGTCTCCTTTCTGTGTTCGTAAAATAATCCCTACACAGCGTTA